>ADZX01000943.1_pt1 | contig 21076 bp, 20 predicted proteins | sample 349688 | NCBI WGS metagenome assembly ADZX01 (sample SAMN00713648, study PRJNA49615) | sediment metagenome | isolation source: Carrizo shallow lake | place: Spain: near Madrid | collected 2007-02-15 | depth 25 m m | reverse complement strand
TCTTCAAGCGGTAAAAAAGGAATGGTGGATTTTATATTCTTGTTTTAGGAGCAGGTTTATTTATTATTGGTTATGCTGGTATTTTTTTCGGTTCACTTATTAAAGCAAATGTTAGCCGAAAGCGTGAATATCTTGCAGATGCAACAGCAGTACAATACACCCGTTATCCACAAGGGATTAGTGGTGCATTAAAGAAGATTGCCCATTATAGTTCTCGCTTGCAAGCTCCAACGGCAGAGACTTATAGCCATTTCTATTTTGCAGAGGGTATTAGCTCATTTTGGGCAACACATCCTCCTTTGCAGGAGCGTATCAAGAAAATAGAGCCATGGTGGAATGGAGAGATTCCAGACTATTCTAAATCAAAAAGTAGCGATCAAGAAGAAATTAAAGATAAGAAAAAAGAGAAAGAAAAAAAACAACATATAGCCCAAGGTGTGATAGCAACTTCTATGATGCATATCGGAGAAGTAAGAGAAGAAGAAGTAGAGCATGTACAATCAGATATAAAATCGCTTGACAGTAAGATTTTAAATCGTCTAAATGATCCTTTGGGTGCTCAAGCTGTTATCTTATTTCTTTTTTATGACGCTAAATACAAAAAAGAACTCTTTGCGATCTTGCAAGAGGAGAATCGTTATCTTTTATTGGAGTTCGCAAATGTTGTACGAGAACAGCATGTGGCGCTAGAGAAACAGAGTGCTCTTATCGTCTCATTGGGTTTGAATGCACTCAAAAGTCTCTCTATAGAACAGTATCAGCATTTTAAAACTATATTAGCAACTTTCATAGAGATTGATAATAACATTTCTCTATTTGAATGGAGTTTACAATACATTATCCAGCGTCCTGTTGAGATACATCTTGGACTTAGAAATGTACCTAAAAGTGGGCATAATCATTTGGGGGCTATTAAAAGTGAATTAGAAACACTTTTTTCTATGCTTGCACAAGCACAATATGATGATGAAGTAGAGGCAAAAAAGGCTTTTGATAAGACAAAAAAAGCTATTTATGCAGGCGCACTTGAGTATCGTCCACGTGAGCAGATCAATCATAATCTTTTTATCAAATCTATACAGGCAATAGAGGCAGTTAAACCAGGTGTTGCTGAACGGATATTTGAAGGGGTATTGTATATTGTAAAAATAGATGGGGAAGTCTCTGCGACAGAAAATACATTTGTACATGCCATCGCACAACTAATGCAAGTTCCATTGCCACGAGAATTTAAGTTATAAAAAAGGAGCAAAATGTAGGTATTTGTTTGTTTTTGATATAATTGTGATACAATAACTCAATAAAATAAAATAAAAAATCTAAGAGGATTTTATGATAACAAAAGACAAAGAAAGTGACATTAAAAAATTAAATATACTTATCAAAGAAGCTTCTATAAAAGCTATAAATTTAAAAGAAAAAACAATGAATAAGCACTTTGAAAAAATAAACTTGATAGTTGCTAGTGCGAAATTAAAATCACACAATGCAAGAATACAATAACAAACCAACTCTTGTAATCGCTGCTGGACCAAATGGTTCAGGTAAAACTACCATAACAGAAAAATACTTAAAAATTTCAAAATGGGCTGAATCCATATTTCAATACATAAATAATTAAGTAAAAATATAAAATAAATGAAGGTACATTTTTATGAAAAAAGATAAACTAGACAAAGATTTTATAGAAGCGTCTAAACTTTTAGATAATGGTAATTATAAAAAGGCTTTGAAATTATTTTTAAAATTATACAAGCATGGACACAAAGATATCTATCTAAACATAGGCTATATCTATGAAAAACTTAACAAAATAAAAAAAGCAAAATATTGGTACAAAAAAGGAATTAGTAAAAATAAAGACTTTACTTGTATGACAAATTTAGCGATACTATACAGAGAAGAGTACAAATTTAAAAAAGCTAAAAAATGGTTTTTGGAAGCCTTGAGTTTAAATGATGTAGATGCAGGATTGGAGTTGGCAAAATTATATTTATCTGAAGCAAAAATAAATAAGGCAAAAGAGTATCTATCAAAAGTATTAGATGGGATACCTTGTGAAAATGTTACTTTAGAATCTGTGAATATTGCAAAAAAATTGATGTATAGGCTAGATAAAGATTTTGAGGAAGCATCTAAACTCTTAGATAATAGTAATTACAAAAAGGCTTAAAAAAATAATTATGTTATAATTTTTTAAAGTAGTAAAATTATCAAATAAGGTCAATATGAGGAATTTGTGCAGAAGAAATTCTAGAGGGTATTAACAATGACACAGTATGAAAAAAAATCTATATTAATTGCAAAAGCTAAAACGCATTTAGAAATAATCAAGAATAGATTAATTAAATTGGCAAACGACAAAGATAGTTTAATAAGAGCAGAAGCAATTGAAATATTGGCTGACTTTTATGATGGCGATATAGATAGACAAATCCTAAAAGCATTGAATGATAAAAATAACTTAGTTAAAATTAATGCTTTAGATGCCATTAAATTACCAAATAATACAAGTGTAGTGTTAGAAAAAATTTCTCTTTTTTTAAAAAGTCGCAATTGGCTTATTAAAGCATACGCAATAGAAGCTTTAGGTAGAAATCATGCTTTGCAATACAAAAAAGATATAGAAAATATTTTAAAAAAAACGCAAAATGATGAATTGAAAGTTAGAATCTATTATGCATTGATTGAATTTGGAGAGATGCAATATTTAGATAAGCTTTTAAAATTGTTAAACAATGATTTTTATAGAGTTCGCATAGCAACATCAAATATTCTATATTACTTAGTCGACAAGAATAATGTCATTGGTATTTTAGAGCATTTAAATAAAAGGTTCGACATAGAATTGGAACATTCTGTCAAAGAGACATTGAGGGGGACAATAAAAGACATAGAAAATCTTTTCAGTACTCGTGATAATGGAATCTTGTGAAGGAAAATAAATGAACAAAGACAAAGCGAGAATTATTATATATTCAGCCAATCCAATGAAGCATTTAAAAAGCTCATGTTTATAGCTATGAATATAGAAGATAATTCAAAAGACGAATTAGAGTTAATGATTAGTAAAATGGCACGTAGAATCGCAAGAAAAGTAAGCTATGAAATTTTACATTCACTATTTAATGAATACCCAGATATAAAAAATGAAATAGACATAGTAGATAAAGTTTTGTTAGAAGTATATAGTAAAAAACAAAAGCATCAAAGTAATGGTATTTTTGACAACAAAGATAAAGCAAGAATAATAACATATATAGCTACTAGTGCATTTAGTAAACTAGGAGGAAGTTTAGTTCCACATGTGGTTTCGATTGGCAAGGAAGATGATTCTGGTAAAAGTAAATTAGAATTAGAGGTAACCCAAGCTATTATTGAACAATCAGGAGAGATAATTCTTAAGATACTAAAGCCCATTTTCAAGAGATATCCTGAATTTGAAAAAGAGATAAATTTAATACATAATGAATTTGGTATATTGCCATTCTAATCCCACATTATTAAAAACTCCCATTTAGCCACTCTTCGATATAATAATTACAATTTATAATTTGGAGAAGTGATGAGTTATAATCCTCAAGAGATTGAATCAAAATGGCAAAAACATTGGAGTGAAAATAGAAGTTTTGAGCCAAGCGATAATTTTGATTTGCCAAAAAAATATATATTAAGTATGTTCCCGTTCCCAAGTGGAAGACTTCACATGGGACATGTTAGAAATTATACTATCAGTGATGCGTTTGCTAGATTTTACCGCCAACAAGGATTTAATGTTCTTCATCCGATAGGCTTTGATAGCTTTGGTATGCCTGCAGAAAATGCAGCTATAAAAAATGGATCTCACCCAAAAACTTGGACTTATGACAATATAGATTATATGAAAAAAGAGTTTTACTCTCTAGGTTTTTCATTTTCAAAAGAGAGAGAACTTGCAACAAGTGATGAACTTTATACAAAGTTTGAGCAAGGCTTTATCATAGATATGTATGAAAAGGGACTTCTGTATAGAAAAGAGGGACTTTTAAATTGGTGTCCACATGATAAAACAGTTCTTGCCAATGAGCAAGTGATCGATGGTTGTTGTTGGAGATGTGATACACCGATAGTCAAAAAAGAGATGAATCAGTATTATTTTAAAATCACACAATATGCCGATGAGCTTTTGAGTGATTTGGCTAAGTTGGAGAATGGTTGGCCAAAACAAGTTTTGACTATGCAAGAAAACTGGATAGGAAAATCAAATGGACTTGAGTTTGATTTTGAGTTAAGCAAGGAGAGTAAAGCAAAGCTGAATGATAAATTTAGCTCATTTACTGTTTTTACTACAAGACCCGATACAATTTATGGTGTTACTTATGTGGCTCTTGCTCCAGAGCATGATATAGTTAGTTTTTTGTGTGAAAATAATCTTTTGGATAACAGTGCTATTAGTCAAATCAAAGAGATGAAAAATTCTTCAAATATAGACAGACAAAAAGAAAAAAGCGGTGTTTCTTTGGGCATAGATGTTATTCATCCACTCACAGGTAAAAGTGTGCCTTTATGGGTTGCAAATTTTGTTTTAATAGAATATGGAAGCGGTGCAGTTATGGCTGTTCCAGCTCACGATGAAAGAGATTTTGATTTTGCAAAAAAATATAATCTCCCAATAAAATGTGTCATAAAACCATCTGATGGAGAACTTGATTTGAGCCAAGCATATACTGAAGTTGGAGTATTGTTTGATTCAAGTGAATTTAGTGGTCTTGATTCAAATAAGGCAAAAGAAAAGATAATAGAGCATTTCGAAACACTTAAAATTGGTAAAAAAACAACCAACTATAAATTAAAAGATTGGGGTGTTTCAAGACAGCGATATTGGGGGGCACCGATACCATTTATTCATTGTGAAAATTGCGGATTGGTGATGGAGAAAAAAGAGAACCTTCCAGTTGCTCTTCCAAATGATATAGAGATAACAGGAGAGGGAAATCCGCTTGATATTCATCCAACATGGAAGTATTGTAAATGTCCAAAATGTGGCGGTGATGCGTTAAGAGAAACTGATACTATGGATACATTTGTAGAGTCAAGCTGGTATTTTTTGAGATTTTGTGCCGATAAGACCAACTGGGAAAAAGAGCCTTTTTCTCGCGAACAGATAAAATATTGGATGGGAGTTGATCATTATATAGGCGGTATTGAGCACGCTGTACTTCACTTACTTTATGCTAGATTTTTCACAAAAGTCTTTAGAGATTTGGGTTATGTTGATTTTGATGAGCCTTTCGAGCGATTACTCACACAGGGAATGGTGCTAAAAGATGGTGCTAAGATGAGTAAATCAAAAGGCAATACAGTAGATCCTGATGAGATAATAGCCAAGTATGGTGCCGATACAGCAAGACTATTTATACTCTTTGCTGCTCCTCCAACACAAGAGCTAGAGTGGAATGATAGTGCCGTTGAAGGTGCATTTAGATTTATAAAAAGATTTTATGATAAATCAAATGGGGTATATAAAACTACAACCAAACCTGCAATTGACCATTCAAAACTAAACAAAGATGAAAAATTTGCTAGAAAAAAAGTTTATGAAGCACTCTTAAGAGCAGGAGATGTATATAACAATAGATATACATTTAATACTATGATAGCTGGAGCTATGGAGGCAATGAATGCACTTATGGCTCAAAATAATAGCGATGTACTAACTGAAGGATATTGGATACTTACTTCTATGTTGGAGCCTGTAATTCCTCATATTTGTCATGAAATATCTCAAAAAAGTTTTAATCTTAAAAATTTTGAGCGTCAAGAAATGGTTGATGAAGTATTGCAAAGTGATAGTATTATGTATGGAATATCTATTAATGGTAAGAATAGAGGTGAGATAGAGTTAACTATTGGTTTATCAAATGATGAGATAATAACTTTAGCAAAAGCCAATGTAGCAAAATGGCTAGAAGGTATGTGTATCGTTAAAGAGATAGTCGTACCAAACAAATTAGTAAATCTGGTGGTGAAACCATGTTAAAGTCTTTATATTTTTTTATATCCACTTCGTTGATTATGATAATAGTTGGTTGTGGATATCAACCATCTTCTAAGTATGTAAGAAATGTTTTTGATGAAAGTGTTTATATAGAAGTAAAAGTAGATCCAGCTGAGCCCGAAAATGCACCATATCTCACAGATGAACTTAGGAAAATAATAATTCAAAGATTTAATGGTAAAGTGGCTTCTAAAGAGACGGCTAAAAATAGTATAATCGCAACATATAAAGGTACACAATTTATCCCCATAGCTTATGATCAAGCTGGATATATAACTAGATACGCAACTATCGTTAAAGTTGAGTTTGATTTGATAGATAAAAATGGTAAAAATTTTCACAAAACAATAACCGCAACAACGCAAGAAGGTATAAGTGAAAGTGCTTTGCAAACATCAACATCTAGAATTTCAAGTATAAAACTTGGGTTACAAAAAGCATCGGATGAGTTTATCTCTTTTGTTAGTTCAACTGGTGCAAATTTGAAATGATACCAAAGCTTGAGTTGTTTTTAAACAGCAAACCACTCTATTATAAACACATAGACTACAATAGAATAAAAGTGGCTTTTGATATAGTAGAGAAAAATTTAAAATTGCCAAAAATTATTCATATTGTTGGAACAAATGGCAAAGGAAGTACGGGTAGAATGGTTGCTCATCTTTTGCTTAAATCAGGGTTTAACACAGCTCATTATACATCTCCTCATATTTTGAAGTTCAATGAGAGATTTTGGCTCAATGGAGACGAATGTAGCGATGATATACTCGAAACTGCACATAAGGGATTGTATGAAATTTTAGATGATGAGTCTAGAAATAAACTTAGCTATTTTGAATATACAACACTACTAGCACTTTTTGCTTTTGAAGAGTGTGAATATTTGGTTTTAGAAGCTGGGCTTGGTGGTGAGCATGACGCAACAAATGTCGCGCCAAAGACATTGAGTATCATTACGCCTATAGATTTTGATCATCAAGCTTTTTTGGGTGAGAGGATTGAGGATATAGCAACAACAAAAATAAACAGCATAGATAAAATAGCAGTTGTTAGTGTGCAACCTCATTTAGAAGTTATTGATATCGCAAAAAAAATAGCAAAAGAGAAAAATACAAAGCTTATTTTTGTAACACCAGATTATCAAAAAGAAAAGATTACACAAATAGCAAAACAGAATAGTTGGGGAGATTTTTTATGTGATAATGCTAAAAGTGCATGTTTGGCTTTGGATATACTTGGTATCAAATATGATATAAACAGTTTAAATTCATGGCAAATGATGGGTAGATATTTTGCCTATTCGTCAAATATTAGGCTTGATGTAGGACACAATACCCTTGCTGCAAATGCTTTGGTTAAAATCATCGAAGACGATATCATACTGATTTATAATACATATGAAGATAAGCCATATAGAGAAATATTAAGACTTCTAAAACCAAAAATAAAAAAACTTTTGATTATACCTATAGATTCTCCAAGAGCTGTAAGTTTAGAAAAATTAGAAACTATATTAAAAGAACTTGAGATTGATTATAATTTTTTTGATAATAAAATCGATAATGACAAAAAGTATTTAGTGTTTGGATCTTTTAGTGTGGTTGAAGCATTTTTGAAAGAAATGAGCAGTAAATGAAAAATAGAACTATTATAACAATCTCTGATATCAAGGGGACAAAGTCCTACAGTATCTCTGGATTGCTTAGAAAATATATATTACGAGTTATATTTTTTATTGTTTTGATAGCATCCATAGGTGCAATCGTAGTTCCTATACTAATAAATAAGGTAATGGATCTTACAGTTAAAAATGAAATGTATAAGCAAGATTTAGAAGAACAAATAACAGCATATGAAAAAGTTGATGATGATTTGAAAGAACTTCAAGAAAATATAAAAATGTATGAAGAGGGCGCCAAAATAACTCTTCAAAAAACAAAAGAGTATGCTAGAATCGCAAGTGTAAAAACATATATTTTAAAAATATTGCCAAATGGTTCTCCTATCGCTAGACCACATGTAACTTCTGCTTTTGGATATAGAATACATCCAATATTTAGAACAAAAAAGCTTCATAATGGAGTAGATTTTAAAGCTAGTGTAGGAACTCCTATTAAGTCAACAGCAGATGGATTTGTAACGAGAATAGTGGCAACCGATACAGGTGGTTATGGCAAGCTTGTAGTTATAAGACATTCATATGGTTTTGATACAGCTTATGCTCATTTGAGTAATATTAAGGTCAAAACAGGACAAAGAGTTAAAAGAGGTCAAGTTATAGCTTTGAGTGGAAATAGTGGCAGATCTACAGGCCCACACTTGCATTATGAAGTTCATTTTTTAGGACAACCAATAAATCCAATCGATTTTGTTAGATGGAATATGATAAACTATGAGACAATTTTCAATACACAAAAAGGTATTCCATGGGCATCTTTAGTAAATCTAGTTCAAAAGCAAAATCCAAAATTAGCTATAACGCAACCATAATAGCAGATGATTGTGCCATCGTTGGTGGCATCACAACAGGAAGTGATGTTGTAGTAAATGGCAAATTTGAAGGTATTTTGTCATCCAAGCAAGCAGTAACAGTTGGCGAGAGTGGAGAACTTTATGGTGATATAAAATGTCAAACAATAGTTATTGGAGGACTTGTAGATGGTGTTGTTGATGCAAACGTCATACACATACTTTCTACTGGAAGAGTTGTTGGACAGTTAACTTACTCAAAAATAACGATTGAAGAAAATGGTTTTTTCGATGGGAAAACTACATTAAAAGGCAATAGTTTACAAAGTAAATATGCTGAAATAGAGCATAAGTATGACAATATCACAGATACAAAAGTCGTAGATGTAAAAGTAGAAGAAAATAATATTAATTAAAAAATAGGTTTAATGTTCCAAAGCAATATATATGAATACTTAGAGTGCAATTTAAAAAAACTAGGCGCAAACCTACTTTTTGTTTGCAACAACAACAAAGAAGCAAATGAAATCTCAGATATAGTAAATTTGCTTAATATAAAACCATTTGTACTACCTGATATCAGGGTAGAGTTTGGCGAAGATTTGAGAGCTTATCAAGATGAGTTGTATGACTTTATAAAAGAGCTTGGTTCGTATTATATATGCCAAGAGACAAAAGTCCTTATTTCTCCATATAGAACATTAAATTTAACTTTTCCCAAAGAAATTTTTTTACAAACTATAAAATTATCTTTTGCAGGTAAAATAGATAAAAACATAAAAGACAAACTATTTTTTTGGGGATATAGCTTTGTTGATATAGTTGCATCAAAAGGAGAAGTCTCTTTTAGGGGTGATATTATAGATATTTACCCTATAAACGAGGAGAGTCCATATAGAATTTCTCTTTTTGATGATGAAATAGAAAGCATCAGAAGATTTGATGTTAGCACTCAAAAAAGTATAGTTGAAGAGATTGAAAGCTTTGCTATATTCCCTGCTTTTTTATCTCTTGAGGAATCAGAATTTGAACAAATAAATCAAAAAGTTAAAAATTTTAAATCCGATACATTTGTAAAAGATATAGCATCTCTTGGATGGTGGGTAATAGATGATATTGGAAACAAAGCAAGTGATATTTTAGAGTCCATCGCGGTAATAAAACTCGAATCTAGTGATATTGATATACCAATCATACAAGAAGCAAAAAATTATAAAGATATAGAAGTTACAGATATAAATAAACTCATATCAACACACAAAAATAAAGAGATAATTGTTGTAGCAAAAAATGAAAGCATCGTAAGAGGTTCATTACTAGAAAGTTTTGATGGTATAAAATTTAAATATCAAGATGGACAAATAAATATTTTAGGCAATGATAAACTTATAATATCTATAAACAAGCCAACAAAGTTAAAAAAAGTTAAAAAAAGTTCTATTATACTTGATGAGTTAAAAACTGGCGATTATGTTGTTCATGAAACACATGGAGTTGGTATATTTAAAGGCATAGAAAAAAGAGATATACTGGGTGCTACGAGAGAGTTTGTAGTAATTGTATATCAAAATGAAGATATGCTTTTAGTTCCAGTTGAAAACCTAGAAGTTATTGATAGATATATGAGTGACGGTGGAAGTGTTCCTGTTTTAGATAGATTAGGCAAGATGAGTTTTAGAAATTTGAAAGAAAAAGTTAAAGAAAAACTCTTTGCAATCGCATCACAAATCATAAATCTCTCAGCCCTCAGACATATGAGCCAAGGCATAAAAATAGATATTGATTCAAGCATTCATAGTGAGTTTTTAGCAAGTGCAGGATTTATACATACAAGCGACCAAGAAGATGCCATAAACGATACCCTCAAAGAGCTAAAAAGTGGAAATATCATGGATAGACTTCTTAGTGCCGATGTTGGTTTTGGTAAAACAGAAGTTGCTATGAATGCTATGTTTGCTTGCGTAAAAAATGGATATCAAACTTGTATGATAGCTCCCACTACGCTTCTTTCGTCACAGCATTATAAAAGTTTAATAACAAGATTAAGCCCATACGGCATAAGAGTTGCGAAACTTGATAGATTTTGCACTACAAAAGAGAGAAAAGATGTTTTAAGTAGAGCCAAAAGTGGTGAAGTCGATGTAGTTATAGGTACACATGCACTTTTGGGAATAGAGTTCCATAAATTAGCCCTTGTGGTTATAGATGAAGAGCATAAATTTGGTGTTAAGCAAAAAGAGGCCCTAAAAGAGATGGCAAGAGATGTTCATTTGCTTAGTATGAGCGCCACCCCAATTCCTAGAAGCCTTAATCTTGCTTTATCAAGTGTTAAAACATTTAGCGAGATATTAACACCTCCAATGGAGAGAGTGGGGGTAAGAACTTTTGTAAAAAATTATGACGAAGCTCTACTAAAAGAGGTTATACTTCGTGAACTTAGACGAGGTGGTCAGATTTTTTATGTACACAATTCTATAGCATCACTAGAAGACAAAAAAATATCTCTTCTTAAAATATTACCAGATCTCAAGATCGCCGTTCTTCATTCGCAGATTAGTGCAAAAGAGACAGAAGATGAGATGATAAAGTTTGAAAAAGGTGAATTTGATATATTGCTTTCTACTTCTATCGTCGAATCTGGTATTCATATACCAACTGCAAATACCATGATAGTTGATGGTTCAAATAACTTTGGAATGGCAGATTTGCATCAACTTAGAGGAAGGGTTGGTAGAGGCTCACGCGAGGGGTATTGTTACTTTTTGGTTGAAGATAAACTTTCTCTATCTGAGCAGGCAAAAAAACGTCTTATTGCACTCGAGTCACACTCTGATCTTGGAAGTGGAGCGGTACTTGCATTTCATGATTTAGAGATAAGAGGTGGTGGTAATATCATAGGAGAAGCACAAAGTGGACATATTAAGCAGATAGGGTATGGTCTATATCTTAGGATGCTTGAAGATGCCATCAAGGAGCTTAGCGGTAAAAAAGAGGACAAAGAAAAAAGTGTTGAAGTTAAACTTGCTGTTGATGCATATTTGAGCGAAGAGCTGATAAACGAGGATAGATTGAGATTGGAGCTTTATAGAAGATTATCTCTTAGCACAAGTGTTGGGGAAGTTTATGAAATTTCGAGTGAGATAGAAGATAGGTTTGGCAGGCTTGATAAAATTAGTAAGCAATTTATAGATTTGATGGCTATAAAACTTATGGCAAAAGCCAAAGGGATAACAAAAGTTTCAAGTTACAATGAAAATCTGTTTTTTGAGTTTGAAGATGAGAATAAAGAGAGATTGACGATTAAAGCTATGAGTAGAGATGATGATGACATCATCGCCACTGCATTTGGATATTTAAAAAATTAATCAAACATTTTTATATATAAAACACCATTGAATGCCATAAACAACATTGGAATAGTCCATATCAAACCAATTCCTAATGGTAATATTGAAATAAATAAAATAAGTATAAAAATAATTTCCAAACCTATAAATTTAAAAAAATGCCTTGCTACTCCTTTTGCTGAGAGTTTAAAAGCATCAACAATTCTTATTCCCTTGTCAGCCACCAAATTAGGTACATACATTATAAATAAACCAATGGTCACTATTGTTATTGTTGACAAATAACTTTCGGGAGAAATATTTAAATTTTTTTGTACAATATTTATTATTTCATAAACTATACTTATTAAAAAATAAGTTATCATAATTGGCAAATTATAATAGTTGAATATATCTTTTAGTATTATATTTTTCCCTCTAGCATAATTTAACATTAGCATGCTAGCACCAACTGATAATGGCGATATTGTAATAGACATTATTAAGCTTGAGAAAATACCAACAAATAAATTATCAGTATAAAATTTATCTATTAACATTGCAATAGCAATAGATGGAATAAAATAAATAAGAGTTGCCGACCAAAACATTAATTTAAAACTTTTAATTAGCTCATACGATTCTCCTATAACTTCACCTATATCAAAATTGTAATCATTTAAACCATTGTTATTTTTCATTTGAATCCTATTGAATTAATCAAACATTTTACTATATACGATGCCAGACATAGCTATCATAACCATAGGTATAGCCCAAATAAGTCCAACAAGAAGCAACAAAGCACCAATTAGATAAATGATTGACAACATTATTCCTAATCCAAAAAATTTTAACCAATGTCTTTTAACAGCTTTTCTTGAAAGTTCCATGGCTTCCCAGATACCCAAATCTTTATCCGCGATAAGTTGCGTTGTGTATGTATAAGATAGGGCTAGATATAAAATAGGGAAAATCGCAAGTATGATAACAGCTGGCATTTTTGCAACTATGCCTAATATACCAAATATTATCAAAGGAATATAAATAATTAAAGCAACTGATATAGCAGCAAAAAAAAGTTTAAATGTTTTGTCGTAATAATTAAATATATCTTTAAACCCTATACTTTCGCCTCTTGTGTGCCTAAGAGCTAACATTTGTATTCCAACTATCATTGGTATTGCGATGACACTGATAAATATTTGGAAGATTATTTGGCTCAATTGATCTTCTGCAAAACCAGGATAAGCCAAAGTAATTATCATAGATGTACCAATAAATATAAATATATAAAACAAAAATGCTAAAAAGAAAGTTAATTTTACCCCTTTTGTAAGCTCATAAGCATCTCTGATAACTTCGCCTATATCGAAATCATAATCGTTGAAACCATCACTATTTTTCATTGAAACCCTTTGTTGAAATTTAAAAATGATTATATCAAATTTTTCTTTGTTGGTTATATTAGATTAAGATTATTATGTTTTATATGGAGGAGATGAGGTTCTTGTCTTTTGGGTTTTTTAAAAAATCTTTTAAAATATTTTCAAGATATGGCAATCTTTCTATATATTTACTAATATTAAGATATTTAGCCGCAAAATAATCTTCCACGATAGTTGCTTGTTGTTCAAAATTTAAAGAACAAAATTCATCTGATTTACATTCATAATCATAACAATATGCAAATTTGTTTTTGTATTGACCTTTTAATGAAAGCTTTAAAGCATTTCTAATGAGTTTAAAACCATTTTGATATTGCCAAACATGTGTCATTTCATGGATAAACCACATTTTATTTGAATTTGATGATATGGAAAAATCATCTTGATGGTGTTTTTCATCAAAATAAATATTTCCATTTGGACTTAAGGCTATATTTTTATTTTGAAATGGTAGATATTTATCTTTAAAAATCTTTACCTTATCGTATTTGATGCTATTGCCAAATATTGGTTTTAACATCTCTATCTCGTTATTTGTTAATTGTCTATATCTTTTTTTAAATAGCCTTAACATCTATTTCAATATATCATGAAGTTTGTTTGCATCGCTCATCCAAGCTCTAAGTGCCACAAAATCTTCATTTTCAAGTAATTTTTCAAAAGCTTCAAGCTCTTTTTTGAAATAACCAATAGAGTCTAGAACATTTGCTTTGTTTTGTTTAAAGATGCTTTCCCACATCGCAGGTGAACTTTTTGCAATTCTACTCATATCTCTAAAACCACCACCAGCAAGTGCTACGATACTCTTTGGATCTTTTTGTTTCATAACACTATTTGCCAAAGCAAAACTTATAGCATGAGGCATATGAGATATAAATGCTGCATTTTCATCATGTGTGGTGCTATCCATACGTATAATATTCATTTTTAGTAATTTATACATTTGCTCCACTAATTTAAGTTGTGCTTTTCCGCTTTTTTGTGTATCGCAAAGAACAACAGTTTTGCCAGTATATAATCCATCAAATGCAGCATTTGGACCATTTTTTTCTGTTCCAGTCATTGGGTGCGTTGCGACGAAATTTTCTCTAATACTACTAGGAATATTGTCGCAAATCTGTTTTTTGGTACTTCCAAGGTCGATTATTGTGCTTTCTTTTGGAATAGATTTTATGTTTTGAAGTATTTCTATTATGCCATCTACTGGAATTGCTAAAATGATAAGTTCACAATCAAATATATCATTTAAATTATCTGTTACTTTATCAACTAATTTAAGCTCTATGGCATCTTTTTTGTGAGTTTCGTTATGATCATACCCAATAAACTTTGTATTTGGTAAAAGATGCTTTAAACTTAGCCCAAGTGAGCCTCCCATGAGACCTAGACCAACTATACCAACTGAGTTTAAAATCATGCATTACCTTTAAAAAATTTCCAAATTATAGCATAAGGCTAAAAAATAAAATTTATTAATCATCTATTAGCTAAAAAAAGATAAACTTATACATTAAATATAAAAAACAAAAGGCTATTACATGTTGAAAAGAACTTCTTTGGTCTGGATATCTTTTGGTGCATTCTTATTTGCTCAAAATATTACAAAAATCGAATATGAAGGACTTCATAGCTTATCTCCTAATACTATAAGTGAGATTAGTGGTATCAAAGTTGGTGAAAATTTATCAAAAAACTCACTCGATACAGGCGTCAAAAACATAATGTCTCAAGGTTATTTCAAAGATGTTACAGTTGAAACAAAAGATGGTGGAGTTGTTGTTTTTCATTTTGTTGAAAAACCAGCCATTGCAAATGTGGAAATAAATGGCTATGGTTCAGAAGATACCAATAAACAATTAATTGAAGCGATGGGACTAAAAAGAGGAGAATTGTTTGATGATGCCAAAATGCAAAAAGCAAAAAGCGTTTTTCAAGCTAAACTCGCCAGCGAGGGTGTATATGATGCAACTGTTGATATTCAAACAAAAGCAGTTGGAGAAGATGGTATATCATTGATTTTTGATGTTAAAAAAGGCGAAAAAATAACAATCAAAGAAATTACATTCACAGGTAATAGTGCATTGAGTGATTCTGATCTCGAATCAGCTATGGCAAATAAAGAAGAAGGATGGCTTGGCTGGGTTCCATTTTTAGACAGGGGTACAGCTTACCTTGGAGAACTTGAAAAAGATGCATATAGAGTCAAAGATGCTTATGCCAAAGAAGGTTATATAGATGCTAGAGTTAGCAAACCTCTATTGCAAATAGATAGTCAAAATAATGCAAAGATAGAGATACAAGTAGAAGAGGGCATGAGATATAAAGTTGGTGATGTTGTCATAAATCAAAATATCGAAGGTTTGGCAAACAATCTAAAAGAAGAGCCTAAATTGAAAAAAGGCAAATATTTTGATATAGATAAATTAAGACAAGATATGCAATACCTTCAAGAGCAAACAGCAAACCTTGGATACGCATATGCTACAATCGAGCCAGCAATGAACAAAGATGAAGCCAATGGTGTAGTTAATGTTCAATACAACATAACTCCAGGCTCTAAAGTTACGATAAATGATGTATTTATTTCTGGAAATACAGAAACAAAAGATAGTGTTATAAGAAGATATTTGTATTTAGCTCCAGGAGATACATATAGTCAAACAGATCTAAAAGATAGTAAAAATGCTATAGGTAGAACAGGATTTTTTGAAAGTAACGAGATTACGCCACAAAAATTGAGCGAAGACTCCATGAATTTGCTTGTAAATGTAAAAGAGGCTCCAACTGGAGCATTTGCAATAGGTGGTGGGTATAGTAGTTATGAGGGTGCAATGATAGAAGCGAGTATTTCTGATAGAAATATATTTGGAACAGGCATAAGTGCCAGTTTGGGAGCAGACCTATCAAAAATCTCTACAGATTTTAATCTAGAATTTATAAATCCTAGAGTCTGGGACTCTTTGTATAGCCTATCTGTGGATGTTCATAAGAAAAAATATGAGTATGATGATTATTCGTTGGATCAAACAGGAGCATCGATAACTGTAGGTAGAGAATTTATGAGACATTTTTATGCATCAGGTGGAATAGCATATGCTGATAATCAATCTGAAATATTAGATGAAGATTATTTGACAAATACCACATATAGATTATTTTATGATGATAAATATAAGAAATTCTCTGCAGTTGCCGGGATAAAATTTGACAATACAGATGATTATTATGTTCCAAGAAGTGGATTTATAGCAAGTTTGAATGGAGAAGTTGCACAGCTTGATGGTGATGTAAATAAATATACCTATACTGATTATGGAGATTTTGTGAAATTAAATGCAAAATTTGGTACATATTATGGAATGCAAGATTTGATAGATTATGATTTGATTTTGAGATATAAAGCGAGAGGTTCATGGCTACATTCAAGTGGTGGATATATCCCTGTCGCAGAGAGACTATTTTTGGGTGGTATAGGAAGCGTTAGAGGATATGATTCTTATTCTATATCTCCTATATATAAATATAATGATAGTGGAACAATAAAAGATTTAAGAGTTGGCGGAACTTGGACATTTTCAAACAGTGTTGAAGCAAGTATTCCTATTTCAGAAGAAGCAAAAATCAGATTAGCATTTTTTGCTGACTGGGGTATTTTGGGAAGTGATGATTTTGGTGGACAAAGTTTTGGCAATATCAATAGAACTTCTGCGGGTGCATCTTTGGAATGGTTCTCTCCATTTGGACCTATAAATTTTGTATTTGCTAAAGCTATAAATCCTGAAGATGGCGATGAGACATCAAGCTTTGAATTTACGATGGGAACAAAGTTTTAAGCCATCTACTTTGTCATTCCTGCGAAAGCAGGAATCCATAAAAATAATACCGAATCTACAGGTTTTTTAGATCTTCTACTCATTTTAAAATCATATAAAATATTTATCATTATAAATTTATTTTTAATCAATAAAGTTATAAAATCAGTCTAATTTGATAAAGTTAAACTCTTGAAGGAAAAAATATGAAAAGATTTAAAAACTTGTTTTTTGGTTTAGTGATAATGTTTGTTATAAGCGGATGTTCTGTGATTGAGCCACACATATCCAAGGAATACAAAGTGCAAACTCGTTCAATAGAAAAAGATTTTCAATGTGCCGAAGAAAGCATAAATTTTATAAGTAAAACACAGCAAAATTGGGAAACTAAAATTACTAAAAAAGATACTAGTGCAAGAGTTTTCCAAACAGGTGATTATGATGAGTGGAATAGAATGTGGTTTCGTGTAAAAATAAAATTTTATGACGATTATGTAAGAATAGATGTTAAGGGTAGTGGATTATATTTATCAGATCTTGGTGTGGAAAAAGCACTTAATGATTTTGCACCATTGCTTATAGAATGTATAAACAAAAAGGATTAGAGGCTAAATCTAAAATTATGCTTTGTTGTCAACTACTTCGATATTGAAATCCGCAGGTTTTTCGATCTCTCCCAATCTCTCTTTCAATAGATATAAAGATTGGTTTGATTTTATATAAAGAGTATTGTTTTCAAACAAAAATGATACTTTAGCATCGTTTGAAAATTCAAAAATCAATAGTGTAATAGAATATAAAAATAGATGCCATTTTAGTGTCTTTTTGTTTGGCAAGATAGATTTATATTTATTGTAAAGATATTTTTTTAATTTCGCTTTTTTGCCAGCTTTTAGGAGCATTGCTATGAGTATCATCTGTTTGTGTGTAAAACCATAATTAAGCTCTTCTAAGGCTATATAAAAGGAATGTTTATGTGCTTTGTATATAGTTAGGTTCTTTCCTATCTCACTCATTTTAATAGCGCTCTGGAGCTCAAACAGAAATATTTTTTTTATTTCAAAGTTTGAGCTGAAAATTTCTGCCAATTTTTTGATAGCCTGTCTTTTTTGATTATCAAATTTATCTCCTTGACAAGAGTCAAATCTATCAAGTATATTTTGTATACTAGGATTTATATCATTTGGAAATTTTAAACTTGATTTTTTTAAAAAATTAGTTAAAAATACCCCTTCTCTCACACCAACACCACTTGTGATTACATTTTTGGCTTCTAGGTATTTGCTAATTTCTAAAAATATCAAAATCCCTTCTCTTATAGTGTCGTGTCTATCTTGACTTATTTCAAAATCTCCTAAATCTTCCATGTTGCTTGAAACAATACGACTTAGCAAATCATCGTATTCTTTTAATTTATATTGAAACCCATGTAGTTTATGTAGTGGATATTTTGATGTTTTTATAATCATGTCAGCGATAGTTCTTGCACTGCCGCCGATTGCTACTATGGTATTTAGTTTAAAGTTTTTTGGTAGGTTTGATAACTCCTGCTTTATATACTCTTTGGCTTCTTTAACTTTTTCATTATCATCAAAAAATAACTCTTTTAGCCTTACTGTTCCTAAATTAAGTGAAAATCTATCTTCTATCTCGCCATTTCTAATAAGTGTGATATCAGATGATCCTCCACCTATATCGATAGTAACTACATCTTCTTTTGTTAAAAGATTAAGAACCGCAACACCACCATAAAAGGCTTCTTCTTTTCCATCTATAACTTTGATATTTAAATTTATATTTTTTTTGATGAGTTGTGTAAATTCTTTTGAGTTTGGAGCATCTCTAAGTGCAGATGTTGCAACACACAGAGTTTTGTGTGCTTTGTAGTTTTCTATAGTTTGTTTGAAGGCATCAAGGGCATTGTAGGCTCTGTTGATGCCTATTGGCTGAAGGAAACCGCCATTGATATAGGCACCTTCGCCGATCCTAACTTTGCTTTTTTGTTCGCAAATAAGTCTAAAACCATATCTGCTACTTTGTTCATATATTACAAGTCTGGCAGAATTGGAACCTATATCGATTATTGCGGTTCGTTTTGACATATTTAATATTCGTTTTGCAACTGCTCGTATTTAAACATTAATTCATCTGTATTTTCTACATTATTGGGATCTGGAATAATGCAATCTACAGGGCAAACAGCGATACAAGATGGTTCATCATAGTATCCAACACACTCTGTACAACGATCTGGATCTATAAAATATGCTGGTTCATTTTCTTCAATTGCTTCATTTGGACACTCTTCTCTACATGCGTCACATGCTATACAATCATCACCTATAAGTAAAGCCATTTTTTGATTTCCTTTTTAAAAATTTTAAGAGTTATAACCGATTATTGCTTATTGTTTATTTAAAAATATTTTTTCCTTCATTTAAATAGGTAAAATTAATCTAGCTATGGTTCCTTTATCATCATTTCTGTTTTTTAAAGTGATTGTAGCACCCAAAGCTTCTGCTGCACTTTGAGCCAAAAATAGTCCTAATCCAACTCCACTAGAATCCTTTGATCTTACAAATGGAGCAAATAGATCTTTTCCTTCTTCTATACCCCTTCCTTCGTCTATTACCTCAATGATAAAATGATCTTTGAGAAGCTTTGTATTGAACCATATATTGTGGTTTTTAGGAGTAAATTTAAAAGAATTTTGTACAAAATTTTGCACTATTTGGTTTAAAAGTAGTGGTTGTGTATTTATTGTTAAGTTTTCTGGATTTATATCACATTTAAAATTCTTTTTTTGACTCTCTGCTAGGAGTTTAAAGCCTTCCATTTTACGTTTAAGAAACTCTATGATATCAATATTTTGCCGTTCTTCCAAATGAGCTCCTTCTTGACGACCAAATTCCAATATTGAAGATATTGCTTTATTCATTTCATCAATCGATATGATGTTTTGTTTAATAGCATCTTTGAGTTGATCCATAGACAAATCTTTTTTTAACATTGTTACTTGATTTTTTGTCTTCATCACAGCAAGTGGAGTTTTTAGTTCATGTGCTGAGCCGATAAATAGTTCTTTTTGATATTTTATATAATTCCTAATCCTACTAGTTAAACCATTTATAGCTTTTGCAACAGGATAAAATTCATTTGGGAGAGATGATAAGTCTATGTTTTTCAGCATATGCTCATCCATGTTTGATAATTTTATCCGTATGGTATTGATAGGAGACAGTAGCATACTACTTAGAAAATATGCATATATGACTATTATTAATATACCAACAATATTTACAAATAAAATAGTTTTATAAACACCAGTTTGCAGTTCTCTAGATTCGGTAACATTGCTTTTTATCGATAGATATTTTTTTGCTTTTGTAACTTTATCTGTTTTATAAGGTATGTGTATTTCTATAAAATGTTGATTGTGTTTATTTTTTGTTTTTATGATCTTTGTATCAATTTGTGAATTTTCATCTGCTGTTATTATGCTCGCATCTATGTTTAAAGTCTGTCTTAAAATTTCTTTTTGTGACGTGATGGATTCTTCGAGATTTGGATAAGTTGCAAATAGATAGTTTGCATGATCCAATAACTGTTCGTCCATTCTTTTATCAAGAGTATAATTTATATAAGCGTATATTATTGTAGAAAAAAACATGAGTAGCATTGCCATGGCAATGCTAAGTTGTATAAGAAAGTTGGTTCTTATGCTTTTTTTGGAAAACAAAATCTATAGCCTCTTCTTCGCACTGTTTCGATTGTTGTAATTCCAAGAGGTTTATCCATCTTTTGTCTGATTTGGTTGATTGCAACCTCTATAACATTTGGTGTAACTAATTCAGGCTCTTCCCATATTGCATCAAGAAGTTGTTCTTTTGAAACTATTTGATCTTTATGCATTGCAAGATGAGTTAATACTTCAAAAGGTTTACCTTTGAGTTCGATCCCCGGGAATTCGTAATCATGGTCATA
>ADZX01000754.1_pt1 | contig 21640 bp, 18 predicted proteins | sample 349688 | NCBI WGS metagenome assembly ADZX01 (sample SAMN00713648, study PRJNA49615) | sediment metagenome | isolation source: Carrizo shallow lake | place: Spain: near Madrid | collected 2007-02-15 | depth 25 m m | reverse complement strand
GCTAAACGCTAAACGCTAAACGCTAAACGCTAAACGCTGAACTTTTATGCTTAAACAACGGCTCCAGCAAAAATTACTTCAAAAGTTATCCCCGCAGCAGATACAGATGATCAAGCTGCTGGAGATACCCACCATGCAACTGGAGCAGAGGATAAAAAAAGAACTGGAAGAAAATCCGGCACTTGAGGAGGGTGAAGATGAAGTAACGGTGGAAACACAGAATGATCAGGATGAGGAGAATATTGAGGTTAAAGAAGGGGATGAAGGGGCAGGAGAAGATAATGAATTTTCTTTCGAAGATTACCTGGGTGAAGATGACACTCCGGATTACCGCCTTAATACAAGCAATTATTCAAAAGATGATAAGTTTGAGGAAATACCTTTTTCAGTTGGTTCCAGTTTCCAGGAATTCCTCGAATCACAGCTTGGATTAAGAGTACTTACCGAGAGGGAAAAGATGCTGGCTACTTATCTTATCGGGAATATTGATGAGGACGGTTACCTGAGACGGAAGCTTGAGGCCATTGTTGATGACATTGCATTTTCCCTGAGTATCAAAACAGATGAGGTTGAATTAAGGGCAATACTTGATATAATTCAGGATTTTGACCCCCCCGGCACCGGTGCAAGGGATCTACAGGAATGTTTGCTTTTACAGATCCGTAAAAGGGATTTAGATGATCCTTATATCATAAATGCTCACGAAATACTCAAATTTCATTTTGATGAGTTCACTAAAAAACATTATGATAAAATCCTTAACAGGATGGATATCTCAGAGGAGGATCTTAAAGGAGCCATTGATGAGATATTAAAGCTTAATCCTAAACCGGGTGGATCATATTCTGATCCGTTGAATAAAACTTTTGAACAAATTGTTCCCGATTTTATACTCGAGAATAACGATGGGGAACTTGAGCTTAGTCTGAATTCAAGAAATATTCCCGAACTACGTGTCAGCCGTACTTATAATGAAATGCTGCAAAGTTTCATAGCAAAAAAGGATAACCATTCGCGAACGGAAAAAGAAGCTATAAGTTTTGTTAAACAAAAACTTGATTCAGCTAAATGGTTTATAGATGCTATCCGTCAGAGGCAAAATACACTGCTGATAACCATGCACACAATCCTGGCCTACCAGAAAGAATATTTTATTGAAGGAGATGAACGGAAAATGCGTCCAATGATACTTAAAGATATTGCAGATCTGACAGGGCTTGATATATCTACTATTTCAAGGGTGGCAAACAGTAAATACATTCAAACTCATTTTGGAATATTCCCTTTGAAATATTTCTTTTCAGAAGGACTGCAAACAGACAGCGGGGAAGAGGTCTCAACACGGGAAATAAAGAAAATTCTACAGGAATGTGTTGAAAATGAGGACAAGAGAAAGCCTGTAACCGATGAAAAGCTAACCGATATATTACAGGAAAAAGGGTATCAGATTGCCAGGAGAACAGTGGCTAAATACCGTGAACAACTTGGGATTCCTGTTGCCCGTTTAAGGAAGGAATTATGATCATATGACCAGAAAAATTGCTCTCGGCTTTTCAATCCTGCTGCATCCGCTGTTAATGCCGACGACAGGAATAGCTATTATTCTTTTTTCCGGATCCTATCTCTCTCATTTTTCAGCTGAAGCGAAAAAACTTCTAATCCTGCTGTTCACTTCCGGTACATTATTGCTACCAATACTGATGATACCCATTTTTTATATGAGAGGTATCATAACTGATTTCCAGATGTCGGAAAAAAAACAAAGAATTGCCCCCCTCACCATCAGTCTTATTTTTTATCTGCTTACATTTTTCCTTTTCCTACGTGTTCCTGTTTACAGGTTTATGCACAGCTTTATGCTTGGATCTGCATTTCTGGTATTTTTAACCCTAATAATAAATAACTACTGGAAAATAAGCATTCATATGATTGGTTTGGGAGGACTCAGTTCCTTTTTATTTGTGATCTCGGTTCAGCAGAATATAAATCTTTTTCCATATCTTATACTTACTACATTCGCTTCAGGAATTGCAGGAACTTCACGATTATACCTACAGGTGCATACTCCTGCTGAAGTATATTCCGGATACCTGTTTGGAGGTTTGGTTATGATGGGATGCCTGGTAATCTTCTGAAATGAAAAAATATTCCTAAGCGCTGACTTCCACTTTAAATCCTTCTTTCCGGATCCTTTCAGCAATCAAATCCAATTCTTTAAAACTTAATTTTTCCAGTCCTTCAGCAGCAGTGTCCCGCTCATAGGTGTAGATCATTATGCTTTCGGGACGGATTTTCCTGTAGGCATCAATAAGTCCTTCGATTTCTTCATTTGTGGAGTTGTCAACCACCTGGTTTTTATATTTACCTCTTACGAACATGGTCTGAATAATCACTCTGCCTTTAAATGAAATAAGACTGGAAATGATCTTTTCCAGTTTTATTCCCGGAGCAGGTTTGTTCAGAATATTGAATGTTCTATTGCTGATAGTGTCAAGTTTTAAAATATTCTGGTCGACCATGGCAAGTGCCTGGGCTACTTTTTTCTTATGGATGAGGGTGGAATTACAAAGAACCGCAATTCCTGCAGTGGGGCAAAGTTTGTTTCTTAGCCTGATCGTATCCCTAATAATTTCTTCAAATTGTGGATGCATTGTTGGTTCACCATTACCTGCAAATGTAATGACATCGGGGACATGTCCTGTTTTACGCATCTCAATCAGCTTTGAGTAAAGAGCCAATGAAATTTTTTCCCGGGACGGGATATCGGAAGGAACCACTTTACTGAGATTAGACCAGCCACATTCACAGTAAATACAGTCAAAATTGCAATATTTTTTATCAGTTGGAAGGAGGTTTATCCCCAGGGATATTCCTAACCGCCTGGATCTGACCGGACCAAAAATAATTTCATTAAAAAGAAATGTAGCCATCAACAAAATTTTTCAAAAGTAATCATGATTTTTATCATTCATACCCCTGTAGATACAATTTTATTTTGAAAAGCATAATCCGCTTGGGAGCGGGGAAAATGTGAAAATGTGAGAATGTGAAAATGTGAGAATTTCTATGGACCCGTCCCGCAATATTTTAGGTTTTAGGTTCGTTCCGGTCTCTCCCACGCTCCCTTTCTCTCCTTCCTATTCTCCCGACTTCTGTCTTTTAACTTCCGACTTCATTCCCAGTCTTCCAACTCAAAATTATTTCCTAAATTTGCGTGATGAAAAAATTTCTGATCCTATTTATTGTACTGTCTGTATTTTCCTGCAGGGAAGATCCTACATTATTGAAACAGCGCGATCTTATTCCAAGAAGAAAACTTGTTAACATACTAACTGAAATACATTTGATGGATGCAATAACTACGGATATGAATAATCATTCTTTTTTCCCCCGGGGTGATTCTGTATATATATACACAAATATTTTTGAGAAATATAAGGTCACGGCTGCTGAATTTGATAGTACAATTGCTATGTATTCACGTCGTCCGGACCTGTTTGTTAAGATTTACAATGATGTAATATTAAAGTTAAATCATATAAGTGACACAGTTAATAAGGATGATCCCCAATATTTACAGGACCATTCACCCACATATATAGAAAGATAATGGTATGCAGGAAACTATCAGCCAGTTATGTTTTCAGCTCACATTCCGGCTTCCTTAAAAATGGTATTCTTATCCTTGATGAAAGGAATAAAGTGGTTGATCTTATTGATACTTGTGGGAATATACGGGAAGAAGCAAACCTTGAATATTACAATGGTATCCTGATTCCGGGATTTATCAATACTCATTCCCGGAAGGTTTGTATTGAAAATGGAAGTTGTTTTGCGGATGATGCACAATCCATCCTGAAAAGAATGATATTCATTCAGCAAAATAATCCGGAAACAAAGTTAAGTGAGCTTTTATCCAGGGCAACCATAAAGGAAGCAAAGTCCCTTGGAATTGATACTCATGCGGGAAGTTTTGAAAAAGGAAAACTACCGGGAGTGAATCTGATTGAGAAGGCAGATCTGCAACTGCTGATTCTGACGGGTAAATCAAAAATCAAAAAAATAGTATAATTCTATCGTATTTTTCCAAACTTATATCCTATCATCAGCTCATGACTTCCGGAATTGAATTTCCTGAGGCTGGTAACTCCCAGATCGTAAGCATATCCAAATGAGAATTTATCATCATAATTATAACCGAGCAAAATTGAAAAAGCATCTTTTAACCGGAACGACAAACCTCCCCAGAACAATTTCTTATAAATAACCCGGGCTGAGATGTCAAAATTATATGCTTTCGGTGCAGTTCCTTTAATGATTACGGAAGGTTCGATGGTGTAATCCCTGTTGAGTTTATACCTGTAACCCCCGGTAAGATAAAAATGACTTTTCAGTTTGTTCAGGCCATTTTTTACTTCAAATAGTTTAAGGTTATTATTCAGTAACTGTGCCACTGAAAAGCCGGCATAAAATTCTTTAGAGTATAAATAAATACCAAGTCCTGCATCGGGGACGTACGCTGAAGTAACAACAGATTGTATGGCAAGATCACTGAGATCTTTTGGTGATAACTGGGTTCCGTCAAGCTTGTATTGCATCAGTCCAAGGCTGAGTCCAAATGAAAGCCGGATATCCCTGTTGACAGAAATGTTATAGGCGTAAGCCCCGGTAAGGCCGGTACGGCTTGTTGGACCGGTTACATCATTATAAAAATATGCTCCATATCCCATCGGCATCTTTGAATGTGGCCCGTAAATGCTGAGTGTATTGGTCATAGGAGGATCATTAAGCCCGATCCATTGAAATCTGTGGTTAGTTCTGATCTGGTAAAAATCAACAGTTCCGGCAATAGCAGGATTAATTACGAAATCATTGAACATATACTGTGTAAACTGCGGTGATTGCTGTGCAATTGCAGGTATAACCAACAATACTAACAAGATCAATATGTGGAAAAATCTTTTCATTTCTATCGGACAATTGTTACCGGACCAGTCTGTGGTTCTGATCCTTTACTTGGGATGATTACATAGTAATATGTTCCTATCGGCACCTCTTTTCCTTTATAAATTCCATCCCAGCGTTGATCGCTGCTGTATCCCTTGCTGCTGAATATTTTCTGTCCCCAACGTGTATAAACTTCAACAATAATATCAGGGAAGAACTCAGCATTATCAATATCCCAGAAATCATTACGGGCATCATCATTGGGTGAAAAGACATTATAAATTTTTAACCTTTCCACAATAGTAACCGTAATAGTATCCGTTTTTACACATCCAAAACTGTCAACGGCTGTTAAGACATAAGTAGTTGTTCGGGTCGGAGCAGCAATGGAAGATGGATTATCAGGTGCACTCAGCCCTGTAACAGGAGACCATGAATAACTGACAAATTCACTTCCGGTGGCATCAAGGTTGACAGAGTTGTAAACCAGTATTGAAGTGTCATTTCCGGCATTTAACTCAAGAGCTGGTCTTGCGGAAATGGTAATTGTATCCGTATCAACACAGTTGTTTAATCCCACAACAGTTAAAACATAGTTAATATTCCTGGTAATATCCGATATGACAGGATTGGCAATATTAGCATTGCTCAGCCCGGTATCAGGTACCCAGGTGTAAAGATTACCTCCCAGACCATTGAGAGTTAAGCCTTCACCATAACAAATTGTTGTATCACGGCCGGCATTTGCAGTAACTGTAGTAATACTTGAGACAGTGATGGTCCTTATGCTGCTGCAGTTATTCTGATCGGTTACATTCACAATATAATCACCCGCAGTTAAACCGGTTATGTCCTCTGATATGGCTCCTGTTGACCAGGTGAATGTTTTGGTTCCCACTCCTCCAATAACTGTTATATCAATTGCTCCATCACTGCTTATGGAAGAACAGGAGGCAGGGGTGACACTAGGGACAATATTTATAGCAAGCGGGTCTGTAACATTCAATGTATCCCTGAAATACCTCAGATCTTCATCCCTGGCGAATACATAGTAGATTCCAGGTTCAAGCAGATCAAAATCACCATTTGAACTCCAGGTGGCACTATCATCAACCGAATATTCCACTGACCCGGTTCCGTTGGTTGCTGTAAGTGTTATCATTCCATCATTGCTTCCGTTACAGCTTGGATGGTCAACTGACACAGTAACTTCTAAAGGAGGAACCAGGGTAATACTGACATTCTGCTGGAATAAACATGCATTTGCATCTTTTATGACCAATGGGTAGACAGCCACATTGAGATTATTATAAAATGTATCTGAAGTAAATGTTCCAACTGGTCCGGTAATTGAATATGTAAGAGCGCCGGTTCCCCCGGTAGCTCCTGAAATCGTTATGGTCCCCTCCCTGAAAATATCATAATAAGGAGTTGAAGTGATGGTTGCAGTAATTGCTGCCGGTCCGGTGACCTGGATGAGGGTATCGTAGATGCAATTATTTGCATCCTTAATGGACACGGTGTGATTCCCTGCTGATAATCCTGCGAAATTCCCTGAACCCTGGAAAGATCCCCCGTCAAGACTATACTGGATTGAGCCTGCACCACCTGAACCGACTGCATTAATGGCTCCGTTCGAATCGCCCTGGCACCCGGAAACATTAGTGACATTCAGACTCGAATAGACTAATTTCGCCGGTCTGGCTAAGGTTACAGTGGTATCTTTACTGCAGCTGTTTTCATCAGTAATGGAGATTAGGTGAGGCCCCCCGAAAACAGAACTGAAATTACCGGTTGTATTGGATGTTATCCCATCGAGTGTATAGGTTTTAGTGCCCGTTCCTCCCGAAGCTTCAATTGCAATAAGACCATTTGAATATCCAAAACATTGAATTACATTCACCTGGGTATAATTAGTAATAATTATTTTAGAAGGCTGGTTGATCACATTTAAATTCCCGTTATCCGGACATCCGTTGGCATCTTTCACAACGGACTGATAGGATCCGGCAGGAAGCTTCTGAAAAACTGATGTTCCGGAATAAGAAATTCCTCCGTTAATGGAGTACTGGTAAGGTATGACGCCACCGGTTACGGAAACGATCCTGATCTCTCCAAGGGAATCCCCATAGCATTTATTATTATCAGTCCTTTCTTCGCTGGTTATCTGCAAAACATCAGGTTCATCGATTGTGATGATTTTCGTTGTAAGACAACCCTTGAAATCTTTTACATAAAAGTCATACGGCTTTTTTGTCAAGCCGGTAAATAAATTTGAACCCTGATAGCTAATACCATCTTTCGAAAATGCGTAGGCAGGTGTTCCTCCTGTGGGAGAAATTGTCACTGTTCCGTTTGCGAGACCGTTGCATGTAATGTTTGTCATTACATAGGTAAAGTCCAGTTGTGCCGGTTGTGTGATGGTAGCTATGTTTGGGAAACTCTGGGTGCAGGATTTTGAATCAGTAATACTTAAACTATAATTTCCGGCTTTTAATGAACCTATATCTTCAGTTGTTGCGGTATACCCTGAAGGCCCTGTCCAACTGAAATTATAGGCAGGTGTTCCTCCTGAAACAGTAATATTTAAAGATCCGGTTGAATCATTGTAACAATTCAGTGCCTTTACTGACGAGGCATCAACAGTTGCAATTATAGGGTCCGCAATTGAAATGGTTGCGAAATCAGGCAGGTTTTTTACACAGAATTTTGAATCAGTGATTGTCAGACTGTAAGTTCCGGCAGATAAGGAGCTGATATCTTCTGATGTGGAAGTATATCCGGATGGTCCTGTCCAGCTATAACTATATGGAGAAGTTCCTCCTGTAACAGTAATATTTAAAGATCCGGTTGAGCCACCGGTGCAATCTATAACAAGAACTGAAGAAACATCAACAGTGGCAGAAATAGCTGCAGGTTGTGTTATTGTTGCAATATTCGGGATATTCTGGATACAGGTTTTGGCATCAGTAATGGACAGGCTGTATGATCCTGCACTCAGGGAACTTATGTCCTCAGATGAGGAAGTATATCCTGAAGGTCCTGTCCAGCTGAAAATATAAGGGGATGATCCGCCTGAGGGTGAAATATTTATTGATCCGTCTGAGCCATTGTAACAGCTCACTGTCATTGCAGACGAGCCGTCAACAGTTGCTGTAATCTGTGCAGGTTGTGTGATCGTTGTAATACTGGTAAACGTTTTAATACAGGAATTTGCATCAGTAACAGTAACTGAATACGGACCTGCCCGCAGTGAACTGATATCTTCCGAGGAGGAAGTGTAGCCTAAAGGTCCTGTCCAGCTGAAACTATACCCGGGAGTTCCCCCTGATGCTGTTATATTTATTGATCTTGGTAAAAATGATGTTTCATATTTAGCACAAGAAGTTTTAAGTGCTGAAAATGTTACGGGTAAACTTAGCGGACAGTTAAGCAAACTTGCCGGAGGGATTGCAACCGGCGGTTTTATCGGTGCTGCGTTTGTTGGCTTTACTTCAATCATTAGTATGATGAACAAAGAGAGTGCCGACCTTACTAAAAATTTGCAGGAGTTAATTAAAGTAAAAGGACCGGAGGGAGTTTTTGAAGTTGCACCTGAAAAGATTGGCGAGGCGTTATTTCTTTTGCGTTCTGAAATGGGTATGCTGCCAAAAACATTTTCAAACGTGGCAGGCTCACTTGTGGAAACGGTTAATCCTCTTAAAGAAGTTTATAAAGAATCAATTAAGATACTTGAGACTCAACAAAAAGAATATGAGAACAGGCAAAAGGTAGTCGGTTTATTAAAGGGTGCGGGGCTTACTTACACTGAAAAAGTTACTAAAGAAACTGTGAAAACAACTGAGAAAGCAAAAGAGCAAACTGTTGAGCTTGAAAAGCAATATGATATTATGAATGATATTTATGCGCGTATGCGTGAAATGGAAGATGAAGATACAATACTCGGTGATGTTGGAATTGGAAGCGGTAAACCGGGCACAGGAAGGTTCGACAGGATTTGGGATCCGAAGAAAAAGTTTTTTAAGGAGTCAGTTGAAGAAGCGCAGGATCCAATGCAGGGGCTTGTATCTCTTTCAAACCAGATGGCGAGCAACTTCCAATGGGCAGGGCATACGTTTGTGGGGCAGCTCTCGCAGGCAATTGCAATGGTGGATTCCATCAGCAATATGATCTTGGCGATAGCATCAATGTTCGGCGGCGGCGGCGGGTTTGGTATTGGCGGCCTGCTAAGTTTAATCGGTTTGGAAAAAGGCGGACGGGTATCAAACAGGTTCGGCAATGTAAGTGTTTCAAACATACCATCATTTGCAATGGGCGGCAGTTATTCAACTCCTGCATTCTCGGGACCAATGGCAGGCGGCTACCCGGTTATGGTTCATAAAAATGAAACTCTGGATGTTTACAACGCAGGGCAGAGTTCACGTATGGAAAAGAAACTTGACGGAATACGCAATGCAATATTAACAACTAATCTTCACGTAAGTAAAAAAAGCGGTGGCGGTTCGCAGCCAATAATTATTAATGTTGATGGTCAAACATTGTTTAAGGTAAATACAAGAAGGAATAACCGCGCATCCAGAGCAGGCGTTAATACAGGAGAAATGATTTAATGTCTTACATTGTTAAATCAGATACTATTGACATTACTGATTATGTTTTGGATTGCAGCAAAGTTCCGGCAATAGAACGTAACAGGGATTTTACACCTGTAATATCTGAAATTGATATGAGAATCAGCGCTAAGGTTTCTTCTTTATATGTTGGGGTAGGAAGAGAAATAACTATTGCATCGGAATCCAGCCAGAGTTATCCGTTTTATATCGGGTATATTTCTGAAAGTATATATGATTATGAATCGAGGACTTATCAACTTCAAATAGTAAGTAAACTAAGTGACCTAAAAAAATATACCGTCAGCTATGCAGACCTTCACAGTCTAATCTCAGCGGGAGCCACACAACAGCAATATCGTAATCCAGATAACGGCGGCTATCCTTCTGTTCAATTAATATGGATAATTGAAAAGATGTTTGAACAAGTTTCAATTGAATTAGGGCTGCCCACTTCTCTTGGAGAAATTGATAGGTTTATTTTTGGAGGAGTTGAAAGAGTAATACAGCTCCAGCATTTACGCGTTGATGAAAATATGCTTTATGCAATTGATCAGTATGTGGCAACAAACCACGTAAATATTGATGCGGATTCCGAAAAACTTTTAATCGTGCCAACTTTTTGGGATTTCTTTATTTGGTTTGTTTCTTCGATCGGCAATGTTAATGGACCAACAATAGGATATAATATCCGATGGAGCACAAGCGGCACTCCAAAAAAAATAGAATTTTTCCCTCGAGATGATAGCCCTATTACTTCGATAACAGATGATATTACTTATGGCAGGCAGGATTCAAATATTGTGGGTGATGATAATGGCTATTCATACAATGTGCAATTTAGAAACCGACAGTATTATGCACAGCAAACTGAAACATCATTGGCTGATCATAAAGGCTTTTCAGGATTGGGTAAAAACGAAGTTGATTATCCTGCAAATTTTATAATTATGTATGAAAAATATTGGGTAGCACCTGGCGAAGTTTTGGGGCTGGAAGATTATCCATCTTACGTTTATCCCGCCGAATCATTTCTTTATAATAAAATTCAAGCAGCAACGCACGATTATAATGTAAAAAGATACGTCACAAATACACAAGTAATTACAAGAGCAAAGGAAAATTTTATAGATGTTGCTAATCTTGAAGCAGAAATAATTCAGGAGATTTAATGAATAGTTACTTATTCGGCACAGGCGTACCTAAGTTTTTGGTTAATGAAGATGAAATAAGTATTGAGAAATCATTTATTGAATCTATTGAGCTGGAGCCAAGAGATATTGAGCACGAAAGTATAATAAACACAACGCGCAACTGGACCAACAAAACAGACCACGATCACTTAACAATTACTGTGCTTTGTAGGCTTCATAAAATAACAGGTGCGCTTACCTGGTTTAAGAATTTTTACAGCACTTATAATAAAACCGAAGTTGATGGTTTTGCACCAGGCCAATATGCAGATTTTTTTGTTGATACCGATGGCGAATATGTGAAGTTCAGATTACAGATAACAGAGCTGTTCCCGCTTGAGACTCCGTGGGCTTATGATACTTTTAGAATAATTTTAAGAAGCAAGAAGCCGGTTGATCTTGGTGCATTGCAGGTTACTACAACGCAGATTACAGCAACAGATACCGATGGAACAACAGCAACGGATACTGATGGCGAAGCAATGACAGATTAATTTATAATAAAAATTCTACCCCGCGAAATAGACGGGGGCAGACAAATGAAAGAATGAAAAATATTAACAAAAATAAATCCGTGAGTAAGATAAAATTTATTTCACGGGGTAAAGGATAATAAAATGAAAAAAATAATTTTAATAATATTTAGCTTAATGCTTACAGCTTACAGCTTAGAGCTTTATGCTACCTCACCGGCTGATTCGGTGGCATCGTTTACTGATAAAACCACGATAGGCGTTACTGATATCACTCCGCTCCAAACAAAGGTTGCAAATAAATATACCTGGCGTAAAATAACAGGCTTGAATTTATGGAACCAAATAACGGATACAACCGAGGCGCGTATTACAACTTTGCTCGGTGCTTCTAATAGCTGGAACGGAATAAACGATTTTGATGGCGCAACTTTTAATTCGGGTTCGCACGGAAAGGTTACATTTTCTGATAGTGCAATATTTACAAGCAGAACAGAGGTAGGAACTCTTTACCCATACAATGCAACATCATTTATCGGTGATGCGGGAGATCCTTTCTTAAGAATATATTCTAAAAATTTTGTGCTTATAAATTCTGGCGGAACGGATTCTGCGTATATAAATATTGGGAGTGGTGGGGAAATTGAAATACCACGTCTTACTGTTACGGAACAATTTATAATGGATTCCTCATCTTCGTTAAACTCGATTATTTATACTTATAAGAAATTTGAAGTGCCTAATACTGGGGATACCATAATGACATTCACAACTAAAGAGCCCTTTGTTGAATTAGACTTACCTGGCAACGTAACACCGGGTATAAGCCGATTCGATATAACAGGTGCGGCCAAAGGGCAGGTAGTTAGAATATACAATGGTGAAGCAAGTTATACAATAATATTAGAAGATTATGTGAGTGGTGATGATAATTTATATCTATCAGCAAACTTTACTATGGGTACTAATGATGTAATTGAGTTAATGTGTATAGATCCATCGGTGAGCGCACAAAAATGGATTGAAATATCGAGATCAAATAATTAACAATTGAAAATTAACAATAAAAAATATAGGTAAATAAAATGTATAAAATAAAGCTTTTCCTTTTATTATTCATTGTGCATTGTTCATTATTCATTACACCGGAGGTGTATGCTCAATTTACAACCGGTAAAGATACACTTCTCATTCCTTCCGGTGATTCTACAACTGTATGTATTACCAGAGATGATGTTGACGATACAACCGATGGGCTTGATCTTGATGGTTGGCTCCTTACAGGTGTTGATTTTGATACTACTTCTGCCTGGACTTCTGCAAAGTTTGGCATTCAAACCAGTGAAACTTATAATGAAGATGCGGATACAACAGGCGGAACTCCTTACGATTGGAAAACCGTAAGCTATGATGGAGATACACTCACATTTACGCCGGAGGTTGCGGGGATAAATTATCTTAACCGGGATAAGTCTTACGCATTAAAAAGATATATAAGATTTATTTGCCTGGATGCTGTTAATGCCTGGGTAAATGAAGCTGCTGATAGAAAAATGGTTCCTTTGTTAAGAAAAGGTTTTTGAGTGTGAAGATAAAAGATAAAAGAACAAGGAGAAAAGTATGAAACCAAAAATTATTTTAATCTTTTTACTTTATTCTTTGGTCTTGTTTGCACAAACTTCCGGGTTTGTTGTTAATGTAGATAAAGCATCCACAACTTATTTAACCTGGAAAGTGCCCGGCAATTATACAGGATACGATTCATTGCATTTTGTGGTTAAGCCCTGCACAACATCCGGCACGTGCGCACAGGTGGTTAAAAAAAATTGCGGCGTAAGTTATTCAAAACCTTACACCACACTTACCTGCACTTTGTATGTGGATGAAACCGCAAGCTTTAACGCGGCAAAATATTACTTTTCAATATATGCTTACGGTACAGATACTGTCGCGGTAAGATCCGGGACGTTTAATTTGCAGCTTAACGGGCAAACTCCAACCGATGGAATTGCAACAGCAACACCTTATTACACAATTGCTTTAGATACGCCTAATGTGGCAAATACATTTATTGTTGGTCAAGATTCAAATAATATTTGGTATAGAAGAACAGCAAACGCAGTAAGAACTATTTTAGGAATTGATACTCTCACAGGGGCAACGCTTATTCCCGATTCTGTTGTTTACCCTTATGAATTAGATACTTTATTCACAAAGACTTCTCATATAGTTAATGTGAAAGAGTTTGGTGCAGTTGGTGATTCTACGGCTGATGATACAGACGCTATTGAGGCAGCTTTAACAGCAGTAAAGCAATCTACATACGGAGCAGTTAAATTATATTTTCCTTATGGCATTTACAGGATAACCTCAAAGATAACTGTCCAGAATTTAGTAGGCGCTATTTGGGAAGGTGAACAAGGCGGGAGAACTTTTAATTATGACGGCAGTATTCTTTTATGGGATGGCGGTAATGATGATGGAATGTTTGAGTTTAACTATGTTAAGAATTGCACTTTCGAGGGGTTAAGATTTGAGTCAAGTGATGATTCGACCAACAGAGCTTGGTTCGGTGTTAAATTTAAAGATGATAATGGCACTTTAGTATCAAGCAGTGGGAATGTTTTTTCTAATTGCCAGTGGGCTAATTTTGATACTGCATTAGCTTATGGGGATCATAACTATAATAATGATTACAATGTGTCTGAAAATAAATTAGAGCATTGTTATTTCCAGAATAATGTAATCGGTGTTTTTAATGCAGGGGCTACAACAGCATCTCAAAATGTTAATAATTACTTTTATGATACTCATTTCCAAGCTGGGACGATAGGGAAAACGGGCTTTTATTGGGATGGTGGACACGCTGATTTTTATTCTTGCAGTTGGGGTGCCTCAGTTGCTAATGCTGCGTTTTCTTGTATTTATATAACAGGAGATCGGAGTCTTACACAAACAATGAACATTGTGGGGTGCTACACTGAGCAGACAGATTATTTCATTAGAACTCAATACACCGACTCGACTACTTATTGGAATAGGTCAACTGCTGTGAATATAATAGGAAGCTGGTTAAGATGTAATAATACGGGTGGTGATTCTACCGCACTATATATTTATAAAAATATGAATTTGGTTTTAATGAATACTACTGTCCAAGGGAAAGTTAAATGGTATCCTCCGACAAGCACTTATCCCTCCATTACTTTATTAGGTAGGAATAATAATTTTTGGGACGAAATAGAATGGGGTAGAGGGGGGAATACTAATAATGTTATTTCTTATGATAGTGCTAAAGTAAACCTGTTTAGTGACCAAACGATATATGGGACTAAAACAATAGATGATTACTTAAAGTTTGGCACGGGTCTGTTATGGGGTGTAGGGGCGGACTTATTTACAACATATAATTATACCGCAGGAGCTGGTTTGTATTGGGATAACACACTAAAACCTAATAGAGCTTACGGCGTTAAGAATATAGGGGATTGGAGTGTTTTTTATTTTAATAGCAACCCTGAATTAGTTTATAAGGCATCCTCAGATTTTTTTTATTTCCATCCTGATACTACCGTAGCATCATCTGATGGTAGTGGTGCAAAAACACAATTTCATCAGGGCGATATTTCTGTTTCAGATTCTACCAAAGGATTAATGCTTAAAGAAGAATCAGATGGGGATTGGATAACTCTGACGGGGGATACTTTAGATTATTTATTTAATTTAATTGGGTTGCCCGACACAACAGGTAAAGCATCAGGTTCAGTTCCTAAATATAAAGGGGATGGGACAATAAGCTGGGAAGCAGATGCAGGTGGTGCGGGCAGTGATTCAGCAAGTTACTTTGAAAAGAACGGAGCTTGGCATCCAACCGATTCAGTTAAAACAATAGATGAACTTGATGCTGCTTATCAGCCGAAAGATACAGACTTAGATAACCCTGATTTGGCTCTTAATTTATTACAGGATTCATTGACTGTTAAACTGAATAGATCAGAATATTCAGCCGGTAGTGGTGATATGACAAAGGCTGTTTATGATGTTAACTCAAATAACAGAGTTGATGATGCTGATAGTCTGAATGGGGTTGCACCTGCAAGCTATATGTTAAAATCAGATTCAACCATTTATCTCACTCCTGCTGATGGCAATGTAGCTTATCAAGCTAAAGATACAGACTTAGATAATCCAGACTTAGCCCTTAGTCTATTACAAGACTCTCTTACTGTCAAACTCAATAGAAGTGAAATGGATTTAGCACCAAACCTTATCCAAGATTCATTAGATGTCAAACTTAATAGGTCTGAATATTCAGCCGGTAGTGGTGATATGACAAAAGCAGTTTACGATGTTGATGATAATGGAAGAATAGATGATGCTGATTCTTTAGGTGGAACTATTGCAAGCGGTTATGCTAAACTTGCCTCAGAGCAAACATTCACAGCTAAACAAACATTCTCTAATTCAATTACCAGATTTGATGGTGATTCAATAACTGTGATGGGTGATTTTAGATATAGCACAGGATATTTAACACAAGCAGAGCTTAGTTATTTAGACGGTTTAGACCAATCAATAGTCACTCTTTTAGCAGCAAAGCAAGCGACAATCCCTAATATAGCAGACACATCAAAATATATAGAATATTCAGATACAACTGATGGAGGCAAAATTGCCACTCAATATATGATTGATTCCAGAACGGTTGCTGCATCTACTCAAACTGGTATGGCTATGGTTCACGATGGTGCCTGGGTGTTAAGGACTAAGACGGAAGTTATTGATAGTTTAGATTTAGTTATTAATACGAATGTTCAGGCTTATAATGCTGATTTAAATAACCCTGATTTGGCTCTTAATTTATTGCAGGATTCGTTGACTGTCAAACTAAACAGATCAGAATATTCTGCGAGCAGTGGTGATATGACAAAAGCTGTTTACGATTTAGATGATGACGGGACTGTTGATGATGCTGATAGTTTAGGTGGGACAGTAGCTTCGGGTTATATGTTAAAATCTGATTCAACTATTTATCTTACACCTGCTGATGGTAATGTAGCCTATCAACCAAAGGATGATGACCTTACAGACTTAGCAGATGGTTCATTAACAGCCTCAAAAGTTGCTGGTGTAGCTGATGCAGATTATGGGGATGTGACAGTTTCTTCTGGTAGCTGGGCAGTTGAAGATGATTCGCACAATCACGTTATAAGTAATGTGGATTTATTACAGGATTCTTTAACAGCAAAGGCTAATACAGCTTGGTTCGCTATTAGCCCGTCATTGATTGATGATTCTATAACAGTCAAATTAAATAGAAGCGAAATGGATTTAGCTCCAAGTTTAATACAGGACTCTTTGACAGTAAAAGCAAACCGATCTGAATTAGGGACAGGTGCTTATGCTACTATTGCAAATTACGCACCTTTGGCTTCGCCAACATTTACAGGTGCAATAACACACGCTGGTATTAAAATACAAACCCATACCATCACAACTGATTCAACATTAGCCGCTGCTTTATGTTATGGCGGAGTATTTTATGTTACAGAAGCACAAACAATAACTTTACCTGCTATTGCAAGTGGAATGTCATTAACATTTATTACGGTTGGCGCAGTTGCTGTTTCGATAGATGTAAACGCTTCGGATAAAATGATTTTAGACGGAACTGCTTTAGCAGACGGAGATAAAGCAACCAACACATCCACAACGGGAGATATGATAGTTTTCACATATTATTCTGCTGATGGATGGTATGCCGCTTCTGGTAGTAATGACGGTGACTTATGGACGGATGGCAACTAATATGAAAAAATACATTTTAATTTTTACATTGATATTAACAGCAAGTTTATTTGCACAGACCATACAGTCTCATCATTCTACTTTACTTAAAAAGAGAGGTGCTGCTGTTAGCAGTGAAACAGGAGAAGTATTCGCTGATGATTTTGAGGATGGAACTTTAGACGCTTGGATTGTTTATGCTGAATCGGGGAACTCTATAAGTATTGCAACCGATACAACACATAGTGGGACTTATGCAGCAAAACTTGTTTATGGAGGGAGTAATAATAGAAATGTAATGTCAATAGCAACTGATAATTTGAACTCAATTTATTTTAGATGTTATATGAAATTTCCAGCCAATTTTGTTGGTGGAGATGGATACCCCACAACTGATTTCTTTTCATTTGTTGATGGAGCAGCCGGAGTAGTATATCAGCGAATAAAACATGATGCAAGCAATCGCCCAAGAAATTGGGATATTCTTTCTAACGGAACTACTGACCAAGATGCCAACTATACACATATGATACATAATAACTGGTTTTTAGTAGAACTTGCTTGGGAAAGAGGGACTGGTAGTAATGGATGGACTACGTTTAAGGTAAACGGTGACAGTGTTGTAGGAATAGGTAGTTTGCCGTTAGCTTTAAATGCAGATTCAATCAGAATAGGAACTTATATTCTAAATGAAAACCCAAATGGATACATATATATTGATGATGTTGTAATTGATTCGACAACTTGGGTAGGTGCAAAACCTTGAAAAAAATAGTATTACTTATAATTTTATTTTATACTACTGCGTTTACACAGGTTACAAATTGGTGGGTGAATAATGCTTCAACTTCAATAGATGAGGGTAGTTGTTATTGCCAGGATATTTGGACAGGTGATGGCTACATAAGAACCTTACAGGATGTAGTGGTTTCTGCAACACAGGATTCTATTATTGTAACCTATACACATCCTGCTCCAGATAGTGTATGGGATATATATTGGATGATAGGAGAACACGATGCTTTATCAACCGGTACAGCTCATCATTGTTGGGACTCAACAGGAGTGCGTGGGGCACCTGGTAGAATTGCAAAAGTTATTGATGGTTCTTTAGATCGAGATGAACTTGATATGAGGGGCAGGTTTTATTCTTTTAAGTTTAGGGTAAAGGGTGAAAATGCTGCTTGTGTAAGTTCTTGGAGTAATGCTGATACCGTCAATATACCAGATGTGATCCCTTCCGATACAACAGCACCAAATCCAGTTAGTGGTTTACTTGCAACTGGTTATAACGTAATTGCTGTCCCTAAAACTTATGTTAATATTTCAGCAACCCCTTCAACCTCAACAGACATAAATTATACCAGAGTGATGAGAGATAGCGGTAATACTTATGTAAGCGGTGATTCAATAGGAGTTTGGACAACAGGGACCTTCCAAGATACTTTACCAGGTGCTAATGAAGTATGGAGTTATAAGTTTGAGGTAGTTGATGATTCGGGAAATGTTTCTTGGGTAAACCCAACAGATTCAGCTTTTGTTCCGAACACATCAGTAATACCGAACCCTGATGCTCCAATACTCGCAGCAGTTGGCGATACGTTAGAAATCCATTTAACAGTTGATACTACTGGCTGTAAAGTTACTGGAGGAGGAACGATCGACTCGATTAAATTTTACAGAGGTGGAACTTTAATCAAAACTCAAACGGCACTTACTCATACAGATGCTCCTTTGAGTAATAATATCTCTTATTCATATTATGCCAAAGTGTTAGATAGTAATAGTAAGTTAAGTGCCGCAAGTAATACCACTACCACATCAACGGTTGATACTAATACATTTGCATTTACGGAATGGTATGTCGATGGAGATTTAGAAACGGGTGCTAATAACGGAACATCTTGGACTAATGCTTGGCAAAGTTTTGTAAGCATAAACTGGGGAGTGGTTGAGCCTGGTGATATAGTATATATTTCGGGTGGGACTGATTCAGTTGTTTATGATACTTGGACTATAAGCTCTAATTTAACTGGCACAGCGGCTCATCCAATCACAATCAGAAACAGTTGGGAATCAGGACATAATGGGAAAATCATTTTCGATGGTGATAATCTAACTGATGTAAACAATATCAAAATGAACTCAGGGACTTGGAGTTATGTCACCTTAAAAGGTCTGGAGTTACGTAATGCTCAAACAAGTTTGGGTATTGGGTCTGCATTTACTTTTAATTGTTTAATTATTGATTCCATTTTGTTTTATGGATATAATAATAAAGGTGGCATACAAACAGATGGGCTTACTTTACGCAACGATAGTCTAATTGTTAGAAATTGTGATTTTATAACTGATGATGGCACAGGGGGGCAAGCGGATGGCAGTGCTCCGAAATGTACTCGAAATGTTTTCTTTCACAATAATTATATTCACACAAGAACTGCAAGTCCTACCGCACACGCAGACCTTATTGAACATATTTATTACGGTGGGAAATTCTATCTTTGGAATAATATTATGATTGCAGATTCGATGGCTCCTACTGTTGCTGGAGGTGGGAGTAATGGCGTTATTCTTCAAGACCCTTTTCTTGGAAGTGCTGATACCATTTGTTTCTATAATAATTTAATTGTGGTTAATGGGAGGTGGTGTGATTTCTCTAATCACGGAGGCACTATATATCCTTTACACGGTTCATCGGATAAAGACCCAAACCCACCTATGATTATTGCCAATAATGATGTGTTCGTAAAGGGTCCAGGAAATGTTAATCTTTTAATGTGGATTCCTACCACTTATACTCCTTTGATAGTTAATAATATTTTAGCAAAGTGGGGAGATGGTGCTTCGACAGGAAATGATTGGGCGGATATTGTTGATATTGATGGAGAGGTAGATAGCATAAGGTCAAATTTAATTTGGAGACAATGGGAAAATGATAATGGAGGTAATCTATTCAAAGGCACTTTCACAGGGACAGGCGGTTCCCCAACAGTAAGCAGTTTCGGTGATACTCAAACGGAAGCGTGGGCTGTTTGGACTGAGACATTAGGAGGCACAGGTGTTAATGCAGACCCCGAATTGGTGATTAATCCTGATACTCTTTATGGAAGTATGCAGGGCTTAATGGAAGCTGGATTAAAAGGAACTTCGCCAGCTATTGGAGAAGGAGAAAATATAAGTGCGTTAATAGAATCAATGGGACTTCCCTGGGTTTTCTTAGGGAGCAGAATTGAAGGAAGGTTAGGAGTGCCTGATGGCGAAGCAAGACCTTCTCATTCAGATTCTTCAGCAACAATAGGCGCAGGTGCGCCGCCCTGGTATAGATAATGATTAAAATAATTTTACTTACGACACTTTTAAGTATTACTATTTATTCTCAATGGAATATTGGAGAATTAATCACAGAGTATGAACAAGAATGTTATGCAGATAGTTCATTGGAACATACCTATAATCCTTCTTGGTCTGAGTATAATAAATGTTATAAACAAGTAGGTAATTTAGCGATTGGATATAGTTATGTCTTAGATTGTGATGACAGTTCACATTATTCTTATGTGCATAAAGAGCCAACTTGGGATGGATTCAGAGATTTTATTAAACGGAAATATAAAAAGATGGTTGAGCAATGATAGAAATAATTTTAATACCATCTGTTTTGGGCTTATCTGCTGCACTAATTATTTTTTATTTTATAAAGAGGCATTGTGATAAATGATTGAAATAATTTTGATAATACTTTTAATTGATGTTTTTTATTCATTTACTTTGGGTTACAGAGAAGTCCAGATACTTTGTGAACAGGTAAAGAATGACCAGACTAAAACAAGCTGGAAGTTCAAAGACTTCAAGAATTGGTTTTGGCAGACAGACCAGAACGACAAAAGTAAAAGCGTCCGGGATTCCTTCCACGTTTCAAATGGGATTGCAGTAGCCCTGTATTGCATACTTAGTTCTGTTCTTTTGGTATATGCTTTAGGTTTAATATGGTGGTGGTTTATTATTATAGCTTTGGTAAGATGGCTATACATAATGCAGTTCAGAAATCTTACTATGCACAAAATCATAAGGAAAAATTAAATGGAATTATTCTCTCAACATCCTGAAATTCCATACGGAATTATTGTTGTGTTAATGGCTATTGTTTCATTTTTATTTAAGAGGGAATTAAATAAGATGGATGAACTAATAAAAGACTTGAAGGATTCAGATACCAAGTTATTTGGAAAAATAGAAAGCATAAAAGGAAATTATCTTGATAAGTTTGACGAGATTAAAGATAAAATGGGAACACAGCACGATGAACTTATTAAAGAAATTACAAAACTAACAGTAATGGTTGAGAAGCAATCAACATTCTGTCAGGTAGTTCAGGATATGAAAAAGAATAAATGAAAAACTGGCTTTCAAATGTTAAGTTTTTGTGGAGTTTGATTGTTGCTTTATCGGCAGGGTTAATCTATTTCATTTCGCTTGTAAGAAGTTATGCACCTGAGATGAATAGATTAAAATTAGAAAATATGAAACAGGATTCAACCATTACATTCCAGGAAATTGAAATTGAAAGATTAAAGGAATACAGCAAAAAAGATAAAGATGAATTTAATAATGTGTATGATCCCCGGGA
>ADZX01000636.1_pt1 | contig 22296 bp, 29 predicted proteins | sample 349688 | NCBI WGS metagenome assembly ADZX01 (sample SAMN00713648, study PRJNA49615) | sediment metagenome | isolation source: Carrizo shallow lake | place: Spain: near Madrid | collected 2007-02-15 | depth 25 m m | reverse complement strand
CCGGATTCAGCATGTAAATATTCCCTGGAAGAAAATTGCGGGTCTTCGCGATATCCTGATCCATGTATATTTTGAGGTTGATTTGGATCTGGTCTGGAAAATCGTGAAAAAAAATATTCCAAAATTAAAAGGACAAATAACAGAAATTGAAGATAAATTGGAAAGGTAAAAAAATTCAAGTGATATTCAATATAGCTTAGGGAAGTAAGAGGATATTATCTACTTTCAAATAAAAGAAGAACTCCGAAAAGAATCATTACCGTACAGTATGTTTTATAAGAAATTCCAATCTAACTCAGGGACATATTTGCTTAAAACTATTGAAAAATCTGATAATTCTTGATTTGTTTTCTTTCCTCCGCAAAAATACCCGCTTTCGTCTATGAGTATTTTATTATTCTCCAGGACTTTTAGGAATGTATGCCTACCACCAGTGCAACCTTCCAAAGAATCTGGTTTTCCTGGACCTACTTTTTGAGCATCACTGAATATATAATCAAATTCCTGAACAGAAGGGGGTGTGAGGTCCTTGCTCTCTATCACTTCATAAATATTTTTTGTTGTTAATTTTGCCTTTGTTTCTCCAGCAGGTGTTTTTGTAAAGGAAATAATCCACGTCCTCGAACTATCCGGGCTTACAGGACCATTATTAAGGGTGTATATAATTTCAATATTTGGAAACCCAATTTCTACGGAAGAAGGAGTTTTTTTCTGAGTGATATTTATTAATTCTTTTGACGGTTCTGGAGGAGAGGTTATGACAGGTGATAACGCTGGTGAAAAAATTGGGGTTATCGAGGATAAAATTAGACTCTCTATTTTTTTCTGTTGATTTATCTTCGCATTTATAAGACTTTTACTTAAAAAGATAAAAAGTAAAACAAATAGTAAAATAGATATTTTCCAGATATTTATTTTGGAAGATGAATTAATTTCTGAAACTTGTGATTTTTCTAAATTAGGAACCGCAGATGAATTATTACTATCTTTAAATACCACCTGATTGTTTTCATTCATAATTAAAATATAACAAGATTATACAGTTTTATGCGTAGTGATAATAGATAGATACCTTTTGATAAAATTGGTTATATTTGATAAAAATTTTTAAAAAGCAGTGGTTGTTTTCGTAAAATATTTGGAGATGAATATGGATAATATATAAAATATATTAAGAAAAAGACATTATTTCGGAGTTGAGATCACGAATTAATTTTGTGTCTTATTCATTTACAATTTTCTCAAGAGTTTTTGTTTTGACGCCGGGGACATCGGGGTGGCGCTTGTTTTGAATGAATTCATAAACAACAGGAACAAGGGATAGAAAAATAATGGCAAATATCGCATAATGGAAGTTTTCTTTGATAAATGGAATATTACCAAAAAAGAATCCTGCAAGCGAAAATACTGAAATCCATAAAACTCCACCGATAATGTTGTATTTGATAAACTTGGAATATTCCATGGTTCCGACACCAGCAACAAACGGCGCAAAGGTACGGATGATCGGGACAAATCGGGCAAGAATAATCGTTTTCCTCCGTGTTTTTATAAAACTGCTCGGTTTTATCGATATGCTCCTGGTTGATAAAGGGAAATTTCGGATTGTCAATAATTTTTTTACCGAAAAAATGGCCGATCCAGTAATTTACAGTATCTCCAAGAACTGCCGCAATGATAAGAAGGATGATAATTAGACCAATATTTAATGACCCCAAAGCGGCAATCGCGCCTGCGGCAAAAAGAAGTGAGTCTCCGGGTAAAAAGGGAGTGATGACAAAGCCGGTTTCCGCAAAGACGATAAGAAATAAAACTGCGTATGTCAAAAGACCGTACTGATTTACAAGGTCGGTGAGGTGTGTGTCGAGGTGAATGATAAAGTCAATAAAAAAGGAAATGATTTCCATACAATATTATAACATAGCACTAATTAACGATTTCTGAGATGATAAATAAAATATAAAAGAATAATAATACATAACCTTCTTTTCTTGAAATAGTGTTTTTTGATTTGGAAAAAAAGTAAAAAAGCGAAAGTCCGGCAAGCATAAAAAACATTGTTTTAAACGAATAAATATCCAAATATATCCGTGAAAAGTTCATAAGCGTCAGAAAACCAAATATGACGGTATTTGCGGCGGCAGAACCGATATAGTCTCCAAGAGCTACATCTTTTTTACCAAGCAAAACCGCACGAAGGGCAATGCTAAGTTCCGGCAGATTGGTGCCAAGAGATAGAAAAATAATGCTCATGACAAACGGAGGAATATTCAGAAGTGCTGAATAGGAAATTGTTTGGGTGACAATAAACCGGCTTGATAAAAAAATCACAATAAATCCAAGAATTACTAAAGATATATCATAAAGAAAATGCGTTTTGTGATGGTTGAATTCGTCGCGGATACGTTCTATAAGACCTTTGGACCTTTCCATGAAATACACGAGAAGTACATATACCAGAATAAGAAGAATTGCTTCGGTTCTGGTCACGAGGTTATCTGCAATCAGAAATACCGGGGTGGAAACCACAAAAAGCGCAAACACAAGATCTTTATCTTTTAATTGATGGGTGATTTTTATGCCGTTTCCGAAAATGGCCAGAAGGGGAATGATAAATATAAAAAGAACAATTGATGCGCCGATAAGGTTTCCGACAAAAATCTGTGGTTGCTTGTTGATAACAGAATTTATCCCCACCGAGATTTCAGGGATGGATGTAAGAAGTCCGAGGATAAAAAATGAGGCGGTGAATGAAGAAAGGTGGATTTTGTGGGCAAGCCGGTCTACCGCGGAGACGATAATGCCCGATGCATACCATATGAATCCGAAGCAAATAATGAAGATAATAAAAAGGACAGCCTCCATAATAATTATTGTATACTATTTTTACATAATAAAAATAATATATATGAAGGGAAAACTGTTAAAATTATTTACATACAAAAAGACTGCTATTTTTTGTTTTGTTTATTCCGATAGCAGTATTTTCAGTTATTTACATGGGCCTATTTTTTTCTTTGGCCGGCAGGGTATATAAAGATGACCGAATTCCTTCTGATGCAATAGTGGTCCTTGGGGCAAGGGCGTATATAGATGGAAAATACAATCCTTGTTTGAAAGCGCGGGTAGACCATGCGTCAGAATTGTATGAGAAAAAACTGGCACCATTGATAATAATGTCCGGAGGTTATGACAGGGAAGATCGGGAAAACGAAGCAGAAACGATGAAAAAAATTGCCATGGAAAATGGTATTAATGAAAGCGATATTATTCTTGAGAAAGATTCCGCATCTACTTATGAAAACCTGAAATATTCAAAAGAAATATTAAAGAAAAATAATATGAATTCCGTTATCCTTGTTACAGAACCGTTCCATTCACCAAGAGCATCAATGATAGCCGATAAATTAAATATTTCATTCTCAGTTTCTCCTGCAAAAGATAGTGAGTGCTGGACCAGGGGGAAGTATCTGTCACGGTATTTTTTGAAAGAACCATTTGCAGTTTTATTGTATAAATTACAGGGAAAGATATAGTCAATATATTCGGTTGGATATAATGCTCAAAATCTCATTGACTCCCTGTTTTTCTTGACAAATATCGGATATAGTGTAAAATATACTTATCCGATACGATATGATATTAGACAGAACTCTTTACCATAGAATAATAGAAAAAAAGAATAAGCTTGACAGCCTGCGGCCGTTGTCAGCGTCGTTAGTAGCCAAATTGCACGAGCAAATCGTTATAGAATGGACATACAATTCTAATGCCATTGAGGGTACGAGCTTGTCATTAAAGGAAACTGAGCTTATCATCCAGCATGGTTTGACGATAAAAGGCAAAACCCTTAAGGAGCATTTTGAAGCAATAAATCACAAAGACGCGATAATTTATTTGGAGAATTTGATATCTAAGGGCAAGTTTAAACTAAATCAGTTATTGGTTCGACAGATACATCAATTGATACTGAAAGAAATCGATAACGATAGTGCGGGTAAATATAGAGAAGTTGACGTCAGAATAACAGGATCAAAACATATTCCTCCGACTTCAAATATTGTACCTTCGAAAATGATGGATTTTGAAAACTGGCTGAATAATAAAAATAACAGGGTAAATATAATTGATTATGCTGCAAATGCCCATTTTTATCTTGTAGACATTCATCCGTTTATAGACGGAAACGGCAGAACGGCCAGATTGTTGATGAATTTGATATTGATGAATAAAGGGTATCCTCCGACAGTGATACTGAAAAATGACAGAGCCAGGTATTATTCAGTATTGGAAAAAGCGCATAAGAATGATGTAAAGCCATTTATCGATTTTATCGGCAGAAATATAGAGAGAGCTCTTTCCTGGTATCTGGATACGATAGTTCCCGGGAAACATAAAAAACCGGAAGGCTCCTGGCAGCTTTTGAGTGATCTGGCCCCAAAAACTCCTTACTCTTCGGAGTATTTAAGTTTATTGGCAAGAAGAGGACTTTTGGAAGCTGTAAAAAAAGAAAGAAATTGGTATTCAAACAAAAAAGCAATTTCAGATTATATAAGTAAGATAAAAAGAAAGTGAAACAGATTTTCAGCTTATTTTGAATGGCTTTATTTCAGAAAAAAATTAATTAAAAAAATAATGATAATTACTTTTTGTATAACCTTAATATTATTTTTTATTATCTGGTTTTGTGCCTTTTTATATGCTAATGATTTATCGGTAAAAACAATAAATTTGAGCAATTTTAAACAAAAGAAAGTAATGATAGTTTTTCCACATGCCGATGATGAAGCGATGATATCCGGAGGTTTTATCTCCAAGCTTTCTGGGATGGGAACTGATGTTTATTGGGTTATTTTGACAAAAGGAGAAAAAGGTAACCCAAACGGAATTGTTGACGAAAATTTAAAAGAAATAAGAGTAAAGGAGGCTGAAAAAGCAGGAAAAATATATAAAATACATAATCTCATCCAAAAAAATTATCCCGATGGAGGATTGGAAAGTTTCAAAATGGAATTAAGAAAAGATATATCCGGATTAATCAAAATAATAAATCCGGAATTAATAATAACATATGACATTTCGGGATTGTACGGACATCCGGATCATGTAGTTGCTTCGAATATTGTTACAGATATTGTCAGGAAAAATCCAAAGATCAAACTTTGGTATGTGTCATATCCAAAGCGCATACTTAACTTAATAACACTGCCAGAAAAGATGACAAAAGATAAAAATTACATACAGAAAAGAACTTATCCGTCTATGAAGATATTGATAGGAATAAATGGAATAATAAATAAAATAAGAGCAGTTTATGCATATAAAAGTCAAAAAGCATCATTTCAGGAAGGCTTGCCATATAAATTCATACCACTTTGGTTTTATATAACGCTTATTCCATATGAGTATTTTTATGAGAAGAATTGATAAATAATATGCTAGAATATCTAAATAAATGCGAATTACGTAATTAGGTTTAGATTATATTAACAATATATATCTGTCATTTCGACCGAATCCTCGATGATTATCGGGGTGAGTGGAGAAATCTTCCAATCTGAATAAAAGCTATATAAGCGGAAGATCCATCGACTACGCTCGGGATGACTAATTATTTATTATATTAGTTTAAATCATTCAGTGATTCGTATTAAATAGTTGTTATTAAATTAATAAATAAAAATATATGATCAAAAATATTTCTGATGTAATTATTTGGTCAGGGGATTATAAAAAACTGGCAAAATGGTATCAGGAGACTTTTGACCTTGAAAAAATCGGAGAAGTGAATCATCCAAAGGATATGTGCATAGGATTTCGGGTGGGAAATATGGAGTTATGGATAGGGTTTCATGATAAGGTGAAGGGGAAGAATAAGGATAAATATAGGATAATGCATAATTTTGTAGTAGATAGCGTTTCAAAAACTTACGATATGCTTGTTAAAAAGGGAGTAAAGTTTATCGCAAAACCATTTAAAGCGCCGACTTTTGAAAAGTACTTTGCCACATTTGAGGATTTGGACGGAAATATAATGCAGTTAATTGGGGGGAAATAAACCGTGATTTTTCTAAACAGTATTTTTTAATTATATTATGTACAAATTTTTCATATTTTCACCAAATAATGAAAAAATTATTCTAGCAATTATTTATGCGGCGGCAAAAGCAGGAGCGGGAATAATCCGGAATTATACTCACTGTTTATTTTGATAAATTCACTATTGATGCAGTTGAGATAACAAGATTTGAATAATGAATAGTTCATTGATAAGATTACATAAATGTTATTAATTATAAAGGTTAAATAAAAAAATATGATGAAAATTGGAGACAAAATAAATGATTTTACGCTTGAAGCCTTTTATAAAGGAAAGATAGATAAGCTGAAGCTTTCATCTTACAAAGGAAAATGGTTGGTGATTCTTTTTTATCCTGCAGATTTTACTTTTATATGTCCTACCGAGCTTGAGGATGCGGCGATAAATTATCCTGATTTTAAGAAAAATAATGCGGAAATTTTGAGTGTATCAACAGATACGGCATTTGTTCATAAAGCATGGCATGATCATTCAAAGGCAATATCAAAAATTACATATCCGATGCTTGCCGATCCGACAGGAAAAATGTGCCGTGAATTCGGAACATATATTGAAGATGAAGGGCTGTCTCAAAGGGCTACTTTTGTCATAGATCCTGATCAGAAAGTGGTTGCTTTTGAAATACATGATAATTCTATTGGAAGAAATATTTTGGAAATCTTAAGAAAACTTGAGGCGGCAAAATTTGTGAGGGATAATAACGGAGCGCTAGTTTGTCCTGCCAACTGGAAACCGGGTCAAAAAACACTTAAGCCGGGAGTAGATTTGATTGGAAAAATCTGAGCAAATTGACAAACCAGCGGATTTTGTGGTTTTATTATTATAAAGTGAAAAAAAATCGCGGATTTACTCTGATTGAAATTCTTCTGGTAATCGGTATTTTGGCAACCCTTTTTGCTATTGTCATAGTTGCGATAAATCCCGCAAGGCAATTTTCAAAGGTAAATAACACAAAAAGAAAAAATGACGTTCAGGTCATTCTAAACGCTGTAGAGCAGTATGCCGCGGATCATAAAGGGCTTTTGCCAGCAGGTATAGATACCACAACGAGAGCAATCTCAACAACAGGATCAAATATTTGTTCTTTTTTGGTTTCTACATACGTTGCGGAATTTCCCGCTGATCCGTCGATAAATAACGGCACGCCAGTTTCTGATTGCTTAAGCAGTTATCAAACAGGCTATACTATTTTAAGAAGCGGGACTGATAATAGAATTACTGTATCTGCACCTTTAGCTGAACTTACTGAAACAATATCCGTAACCAGATAAGTGGAGGGAATTTATCTTTTTCCGCAAACCGGCCAGGCTCTTATACCTCCATGCGCGATTTTCCAGGCGGCAGTTTTTATCGCCTCATCAGGATTGTTTCTAAGGTCAGGATTTGGGTCAAGACCCATGGAATTTCTGGTGGATTTCCAGGTAGAAGCAGAAAACTGATAAAGTCCCTGGTAAATTCCATTTCTCGCGTTGGGATTATAAGTTGATTCACACTTGGCAATTTTTTTAAGAAAGTTTTTGTCAAGGTTATTATCGTTTGCATGTTTTTCAAAAAGGTCATCGTATGGTGAAGTGTAATTTGTACTTTTATTTGTGCTGACCCCGGCAAGAATTATTTTATTTTGCTGTCTAGTTACAGGTTTGTAAACAATTGTAGGTGTTGGAGTAAAAGTAGGGGAAGGAGTGGCGCCAATATTTTGAGTGATAGACAGATGATCATTTAGAATATCATCTAAAATTGTATCTAGCTTACAAACATTTTCTTCAGAGATAATATTGGTGACCGCAGGCGTTTCAAAAATACCCGTTGGGGTATTTATAGCATAGACTTTATCTAAAGAGAAAAAAGTGAAAATTATGAAATATAATATAAGTAAAAATATATTTATACTTTTTTTCATATTTATTTGGCAGAAAAAAATTCAAAAGTTTACGGCAGAAAAGAGAATAAAAAGTACGGATTTATAATTTGATATGACATATAGTATTATATCATTTAATATGATAAAAAGCAAAATCAGAGTATAAAACGGCAGCTTAATTATGAATATATATATTGTTGCAAACGGTAAAATCACCCTAAACCTTCTTAAAAATATAAAGAAAAATTCATACATTATCGGTGTTGACAGGGGGGCGTTGATATTAATAATTCATAATATTATACCCGACATGGCTATTGGAGATTTTGATTCGGTAAAAAAAGATGAGTTTCAAATAATTAAAAAGCGGGTAAAAAATATCGTAAAGTTTGATTCCAGAAAAGATAAAACGGATTTGGAATTGGCAGTGGAATATTCCTTGAAGAAAAAGCCAGATGAATTAGATATTCTTGGCGCGACCGGTACAAGAATTGATCCCTTTTCCAGACATCTTTTTTAATATGTGATGGAATTAATCTCGTGTGGTTTAATTGTAAATTATCATTTTCAAAATTTTCAATTCCATCGGATAGTTTTAAAATGAATCTAAAAACAGTACGTTTACCGTCGGGTATGGTCTTGTAATCAGTAAGATCAAAATAACCCTTCAGTGACCAAACTCCTTCTTGTATTTTTTCATAGATTTTAACAATTTCAGGTTTAGATTTGCCTTTTTTATACTCATTAACAGCATTTATAAAAAGGCCATTTTGAGTTATTCTGCCACTGGGCAATTTTTGTGGTTGATCCTCTAATTTTGGATCATTAGTATAATTTTTAGATAAATCATGTCCTTCGTATTCAATGGTCACACCGTCATCGTATATCCGATCAGAATAAGGCGCGTTTGATTTTTGGGACATAAGAAAAACTGAATATGCTGGATTCATGCGGAAATTCATTCCGCGTTGCATCGTCTGCACACTTTCTGCATCGCACATTTCTCTATAACTTAATATGTTATCTAAAATTTTGGCCACAATCGCAGCTTAACATATATCAATAATTGTTGCAGCGAAAATTGATTTTTTATTCCAAAACCAAGCACGAAAAGCGACTCAAAAAATCTTTCGTGGAATTTAGTTTTAAAAGTTTTGTTATCACGCACACCTGTTTCCAAACAATTTCATAAAAAAAATTTTATGGCGAGCTAATGCGGAGGGGAAGAGATTCGTCCCAGAATCACGGTTTTTTCATTTCGTGCCTCATGAAAAACCTCGTGTTCTTGGACGGCCACTCGCATTCCTCCGTTTCACTTCGGAATATGCTCCGTGGCTTCGAATCTCTTACGCGAGCACAGTAGTGTGCTCGCTCCCCTCCGCATAACAAAAACAACGCACTTCGTGTGCGTGTTTTTCTAATGCGGAGGGGAAGAGATTCGAACTCTTGGTCCCATTTCTGAGACTCCTGTTTTCAAGACAGGTGCAATCGACCACTCTGCCACCCCTCCATGCGCATTGTTATATCACATTTCTTTGTCGGTGTCGTGAGGTGATGACTTGTGAGCATCATCTCCATTAGGTGGGGTTTCCGGACGCTTGTCGGACTCTTTTGCAATAAAGAAAATGTACACGATTTCCAAAATACCGATTGTACTTACAAGGAGAAACGCCAAAAACCACCAAAAGTCTCCGCGACGTGCAGAAAGCCACATTGCCCAGGCTTTCCATGGGAGAGACCAGAGCGCGAGCGCAATGAGTGTGTATATGTTGACACTGGCAAACATTTCCGCAACAGCTGTTTCCATGGTTTTATACTACCATTCTTGTCCGGTAAGTGCTATGCTCATCGATATGGGAAAAGTAATGGGGATTGACTACGGAGCGCGACGGGTTGGAGTGGCGTTGTCTGACGATGGTCATACGTTTGCATTTCCGTGGGGGATTTTTGAGAATAATGATACCTTGTTGGACGAACTGGATACCTTGATACGACACGAGGGTGTGGTGTTGTGTGTGGTGGGAGAGGCGGATAACCCCGCAGGCGGGGTGAATACCATTCAGCGACGCGTGATGTTCTTTGCGGAGGCATGTAAGATTCGTTTCGGTATTCCTGTCGAAACGGTAACCGAGGCGTATACAAGCGCGCAGGCGCGCAGGGTGTTTGAGGAGCAAGTTGAGACTCGTAAAGATAAAAAAGTGCCCGTAGATGCGGCAGCTGCGACCATTTTGCTTCAGAGTTACCTTGATGCGACGCGAGGTGGTATTACCAAAAAATAACCATTATTTATATGATAACCATACAAGATTTTTCAAATGTGGAGATGCGGATAGGCGTCATTGTATCAGCGGAGCGTGTACCCGAAACAGACAAGCTTCTGAAACTGTCGGTTGATTTTGGGGAAGAGCGAATGCGGAGTGTGATATCGGGGATTGCAGGATATATTCCTGACCCTACGATACTTGTTGGAAAACGGTGCCCGTTTGTGACAAATCTGGAACCGCGTACGATTCGCGGACTTACAAGTGAAGCGATGATTGTTGCGGTGCACACCGAAGAGGGGGCTTTTTCCATTCTCGAACCAACAATGATGCAAGTACCGGCAGGCACTCGATTAAATTAGCGTTTTTTGATCACATCGAATATGCGAAAGACTTGGGAGTGGTTTCAAACGCGTGCAACGAGCAAACATGCCGAGGCATGGCTTGCAATCATGTCGTTTTCTGAATCATCGTTTTTTTTGATTCCTCCAGATATTCTTCTTATCGCCATTCTTTCCGCAAGTGCAGGCAGATGGGTGCACTACGCGCTTGTGACAACGGTTTCATCGGTTGCCGGCGCTGTGTTTGGCTACCTGCTTGGTTTATACGTATTTGAGCCAATCGTGCAACCGCTTGTGCAACTGTATGGTCTTACCGAAGAGTTTGCGCACGTAGGTGTGTTGTATGAGAGTAGCACGTTCCTTGCAGTGTTTATGGCTGCATTTACCCCGATACCATTTAAGGTGTTCGTGCTCTCTGGTGGGTTTTTTGCGGTGCCATTCATTCCGTTTATTCTTGCGAGTATACTTGGTCGTGGTATGCGTTTTTTCCTCGTCGCGTGGGTTGCGCATCGTTTCGGTCCAAAGAGTGCGGAGCTTGCGTTACGTCACATGGATCGCATTCTTATCGCACTCATTGTTGCGGGCGCGTTGTTTGGAGCACTGTACGTATTTTTTCATAGATAACACATCGTGGTGTGTGCCTTAATGTATTGTGCACACCACCTCGCTATCCACTGCACATCACAAAGAACACTCCCTTTTGATGGTCGGTTCGGGGTATACTGTAGGTGTAGTATGGTTCCCGGTTCTCGTTACAACACAACAAATGCGTTTGCGCGTGCGTTTCCACCGCCGGAGTATCTTACGATGCCTGCGGTAGGGATAGATATCTCGGATTATGCGGTAAAGCACATCATGCTTGGTCGTCGCTGGCCACATTTTTACCTCCAATCGCACGGAAAACTCGACATTCCTTTGGGGGTTGTGGAGCGTGGTGAGGTAAAAGATATGCCGTCACTCGTAAAAATACTGGAACGATTGCGGGAAGAAAAAAAGTATGAGTACGCGCACGTGTCCCTTCCTGAAGAACACGCCTTCTTGTTTCAAATGGAGTTACCAAAGGGAACGGTTGCGGAGATGGATCAGATGGTGGAGTTTCAGCTCAAGGATCACATTCCGTTTGAGGCGGGTGAAGCGGTGTTTGATTACAGTGTGCTTGAGGAGCGTGCACATGCATATTTTGTGAATGTGTCTGCGTATCCGCGTGCAATTGCACAAACATACATTTCTGCCCTTGAAGAGAGTGGTTTTACCCTGCTTTCCGTGGAAATAGAGGGGCAGGCAACCGCACGCGCACTCCTTTCACATACCCATTTGGAACCTACCATCATTGTTGATGTGGGGCGCAATCAGGCGAGTGTGTCTATGTCGGTGAAGGGAAATGTCACCTTTACCGCAAGTATTGATATTGGTGGTGATAATTTTACGCGAGCGATTGCGCGTGGATTAGATGTTTCATTCCAAGAGGCGGATCGTTTGAAGCGTTTGCATGGTTTTCGTGACACCAAGGATACTTCCGCGCTTTTTACCACCATGTATCCCGTGATGGCGCAACTTAAGGAGACGATTCACAAACACTTCTTATACTGGCATCGGCACAGTGGTGTAGAGGGTGCGCATGTTGCTCGTGTGGTGTTGGTGGGGGGGAATGCGAACATGGCGGGGCTCGCAGAGTACCTTGAAGCGACACTTGAGGTGCCGGTCGTCGTGGGGAATGTGTGGACAAATGTGTTTTCATTTAACGAATATTTGCCGGAGATGCATCGAAATGAATCGCTTGAGTTTGCAACCGCGGTGGGGCTTGCGTTGCGTAGTTTATTACGTTCAGGATAATGACATCACGACTTCACAACTTGCTTTCGGGAGAACAAAAGCGCGCCATTCGCTACCTGTATCTTGCGCGTGTTGGTGCGGTTGGTGCGACGATTCTCAGTGTAGCCTTTATTGTTTGCATTTTTGCACTTTTGCCAACATATATGGGTATCCAAAATGAGCTTGCGTCACTGCGAGTTGATGTCGAACAACGTGCAAATGGCCTAGAGGATAAAACGGATTTAGAAAAAAGGAGCGAACGCATTAAGAGTTTCGCCATGACACTTACTCCGTATGCGCAAGAAAGTAATACCACACGCATGGTCTCGGCAGTACTTATGGAACGTCCGGCATCGGTACGTGTGAAGGGAATTACGTATGACGTTGATGCTCGCATGGTTACCGTGGAGGGGGTTGCGGAAACACGGAGTGAGTACCTGCGGTATGAATCTGCTCTCAAAAAACGTGAGGATGTGGTACGGGTGGAACGCCCTATTTCAATTTTTGAAGGAGGTGCCAATATCCAGTTTCGCATACAGGTTTTTTTTGCTGAGCAGTAAAATATAGTATGTCCATCCAATCTGTACAGAAATATCTTGTATGTATCCTCGCCACGCTTTTTATGTGTGTGATTGGGGTAGGATATATCGCACTTTACTCACACATTTTGCGTGAGCGGGGTGAACTTGCGGAAGCAAGAACCGAACTTGCGCAGATGAAGCAACAAGAGGTTGCTGAAGCGTCTTTAGGTGCGTACGTTGAACGTTCGCAAGAAGATGTTGAGAAACTGCAAACGTATATTCTTTCAATTGAGGACCCTCTTCCGTTTCTGACTCTTGTTGAGGAAGATATGGCGCAGGTGGCGGGAGTAACGGTGGCGGTGGAATCATTTTTTGAAGAGGGTGGAAATGGTGCGAGTGTGGAGAAAGAGGATGAGATTCTCCGTGAGCGGTATGTGTTCGTGGCAGTTTCGGCAGTTGGAGCATGGGAAGATTTGTATCATTTTTTGGCGATGCTTGAGCACATACCGTATGCAGTACGTACTGAAAAGGTGGTGTTTGTCGATGAGGCGAAGGAAGGTGCTGGTGAGAAGTGGAAGGTGCAGGTGAGTATGCGCATGTTGGCACGGTAATTACAATATGAATCAAAATCTTACAAAAGTGATGACGGGGCTTTGGGAATGGTTGCGTACACGTTCGCTTCATAGCGATGTGTTTCATCCGAAACGTCATTGGTATACGTTGCTTGCAACAGCATTCGTGGTAGCGTGTGTCGGAGGTTTGGTTGGTTTTCTTGAGTATCGACGGGTGCAACACGTGTTTGTGATGGATGATGGATACGTAGAAGCATCTACACAGGTTGTGGAAGATGAGTTGAGTGCAGTGCTTCAAGTATACCGTACCCGATCCGATTCTTTTTCTGCGGTGCGCGAAATGCGTGGCGAAGTGGTATACCCCAGTGACATACCGCAGGCTCCCATACCGGAAGTTTCTGAAGATGTTTCCACTGTGGAATATGATGATGTGGTGGAAGAAGTTGCAGAACCTTCGACCGAGGGACAGGTAACAGTGAGTCCGTAACAGCGAGGGGCTAGAGTATTAGATGATTATCTGGTACAGTTTGTTGGGTGTTGTGTTTGGCGCGTATGCTCATTTCGTGACATGTGGTCCCCCGATAGCTCAATGGATAGAGCAGGGGTGTTCTAAGCCCTTGATGTGGGTTCGATTCCTGCTCGGGGGACCATATAGCACGAGAGGTGGTGTGCTGGTGCTGGCGCGACGCAGTCACATGGGGTATAGTGTTTTCGTGCAGTGTATACATGCGAGTGTGATATAGTACAAATAAATATGCGCGCTTAGCTCAGTTGGTTAGAGCATCTCGTTTACACCGAGAGGGTCAGGGGTTCGAATCCCTTAGCGCGCACTAGTAATTGTCGTCTCGTTAAACACTTATATTTTTTAAACACGTTACAGGTGTATTCAAACGTGGTAAAGGGACGTTGACTTATTCCGGATCAGAAAACATCTCCTTTCATGAAAAAACAAGTGATTTCATGGGCGTTCCTGAGTGTGTGAGAATTGCTGATGCACCCGTGGTGCCCGTGTGTGGATTGCCAAACTAAACAAATCTTTGATGAACGTGGTATCAGTATCTCACCACCTAATTTTTTTAAAAGAAATCATAAAGAACCGCCGATGAACTGACGGTTCTCGGCGGGATTACAGTATCATGTTTTGACGCATGAATGAGCTATGTTTGTGAGCAGTTTGGAGTCGCCTCCTAATCCAAAGTTTTCTTCCAAGAGGTTGTAGACGTGATTACCCTTCTTGTTCCACCCAACAGGTAGACAAACAATGTCCACTTTTTCTTCAGGAACGATTGTTGCGAGTTCGGACATCTGCACATCACTAATACCAAGTGCTGAGAGTGCATACTGCAAACGCGCCAACGCGGGTGAGTAATAGTCCCAGTACATGCTATACTCGGGTAGCAGAACTTTTTCGATAGGATGGAAACCATCAAGTGTCCCTATGCACTGGCTTGCAAACTGCAAAAATACGTCATCGGAAGTTTCAACAACGATATCGAGATCCCTCCCGTATCCTTGTGTTACGACACTGCCAAACAGATATACACCAAGCAGTCGTTCGTTCGCATATTCCTTAAGTTGACGAACGTAATTTTCCGCACTGACCCTGCCAATACCCGTCTCATACGAGTGTTCTTCTGCCCCATCACCTAGTAGGGTGTCGATCGTTACCCTGTTTCCTTCCCCGCTTTCGTTCACAGGGGTTTGACAATTGATTTCCACCATCTCACCCTTTTTAAGAGATACGAATGGATGGCTTGTACCAAGAACTTCTCGCGCAAAGTACTGTGGAAGCTCCTCGGTGTATTCAAGGTGAGTAACGATGATGAGGGTATCGCAGTTTTCGTGTTCCCCAATAAGTGCGAGGACCGCATTGAGTTGTGTGGGGCGATCTGTCTCAGACCAAAGCGACTCATACGTTTCAGGTTCCGTGTGTAATGCTTGCCCAAGCACCTCGGCACTTTGAATGGCGCGTGGTGCTGTTGAGCTTAAGACGCACAACGTACCCTCAGTGGCATATGGAATGAGTGTTTGTGCGAGTTTGCGCATCTGCTCCTTACCATACGTACTCAAGTTCATTTCATGGTCATATTCACCGTGTCTTGCAATAATCAGTCTTTTCATTACCAATGTCCTCATGGAGAGCTATAATGGCACTGTCTCAATCTTTTTTCTTGTGACAGTAATACACCATCAAAGAATAAAAGTAAAGGAGGAGGAGTGGCAGGACAGGGGGCACGTATGAGTGAAGCGAATGAGTGACCTACGCCGACTTAGCGCGCACAGAATGTATGTTTGTGAATACTTCATCAAAAAACCCGCTAGCGTGCGGGTTTTTTTGTTAGTCTTTTTTAGGTTCTTCAGTTGGTATTTCTTCTGTGGCAGGAGTTTCTTCCGTTTTTTCTTCCGCGACCTCTTTTGGCGCAACTTCCTCTTCAGCTTTTTCTGCAACCTCTGCTTCAGCACGTTTTGCCTCCTCTGCAATTTTTTCTTCTGCAATACGCTTCTCTTCTTCCGCTTGCGCCACCGCAATAGCTTCCGCTTCTTTCACCCCGCGCTCTTTTTCGGCAATATCTGATTCAATAGAATCCCCTACGGTAAACGCGTTTCGCATAGAACGTCGAATGACCTTCGCTGCTTTTTCGCGGATATAGTACAGTTTCGCTTGTCGCACCTTCGTACGTTTGATGATTTCAATCTTGTCCACAATTGGGCTATAGAGTGGAAATGTTTTTTCCACGCCCACACCACTTGCGACTTTGCGCACAGTAAACGTTGCACCCGGTTCTGTACCGTGTTTTATGCAAAGAACAAGACCTTCAAACGCCTGCAAACGAGTTTTACCTTTCTCTTGAATCTTTTGCATCACACGCACAGTATCCCCCGGGCGAACGCCAAGGTTTTTACGTGCTTCGACATTTACGGGTGAGATAACTTCTATACTCATACACATCAGTTAGTGAACAGTACACTACCAGATTAGAAGACGTTCGTCAAACAACATTTCTCGATTTTTAAAAATAACCATATTATCCTGCACACTAGCGTTCATATCCAGTACCTACACACTGTCCATATCATGCTCGCAATACCCCAATGCACGTTCACCATTGAGAAAATCTTCAGGTAGTGGTGCCATTAAAACAAGGCGTGTGCCGTTTGGATGTGTAAAAGAAAGGGCGTGTGCGTGGAGTGCAAGGCGAGTAAAACCAAGCGCAGATGGGCGTGCTGGTGCGTAGCGCGTGTCACACACGACTGGATGCCCAATCGATTTCATGTGTACTCGCAGTTGATGCGTACGTCCCGTTTTTGGTTCAAGCGAGAGGTAGGAAATACCGCTGTATGAAGTGAGAAGCGAGTAGCGGGTGACAGCAGGTCTCACTTTTGTACCCGCAATGTTGCTTGCTGACCATAGGCGAAAATCTTTTCGTGATCGACCGATTGGTCTATCGATGGTGCCGTTTGCTACTTTCATCTCTCCCCACACAAATGCGCGGTACTCTTTCTCGACAGTGCGTGCTTGAAACTGTTGCTTGAGGCACAGAAACACGTCTTGTGTTTTTGCGAGCACCAATATTCCGCTCGTGTCTCTGTCGATGCGGTGTACAACTCCCGGGCGATCTATCACAATACCGTTTTGTAAGCACATTTCTTCCCCCACTCCCACCATGTTTGGGTGTGTCTCACGCACCCACTCGGTGAGTGTTGGTTTTTGAGTCCTTCCATCCTCGTGTACTGCAAGTCCTGCAGGTTTGTTGACCACGATAATGGTCTCATCTTCGTATATAATCGGAATATCGTTCATAGTACTGCGTGTCACTGCACAGTACCACACGATGTGTTGCTATGCACCTCTTGTCTCAAAAGAGTCACTTTTCAACTACAATTGAAAAGTGACTCTTTTGTATCAAACATTTACGTAGGAAGAGCACTAATCAACCGCATGATTGTCAGGAGCAAGACGCACGAGCGTGTCAACTAGTTCCGCAAGCACCGTGCGGTGTTCAAGAGATATGGGCAAACTCTGTGCGGCATCTTGTGCTCGTGCTACGTACTTCTTGCCTAGTGCTCGTGTAGCCTCGCGTGCGCCGGTTGCGGACAGGGCTACAACGAGTTCCTGCGTTTCTTTCTCGTTTAACGGTGTAACATCGCCGTATCGTGCTCTGAATTGTTCGCTCACTCCATGGTCACGCGCGTATAAAATCGGGTACGTCTTTTTGCGTTCATGGAGGTCCCCATGTGCACGTTTCCCCGTATCCTTTGTTTCGCCCCACAAAGACGCCATATCGTCAGCGATCTGATATGCCATGCCGAGCGACTCGCCGTACGTGAAGAGAGTATCTCGTGTAACGGTGTCACATCCTGTGGCAAGACCACCCGCGACTGTTGCTGCACCCACGAGCACAGAAGTTTTTTTCCGAATCATCTCAAGGTACATATCGACTGTCACCGAAGGATCTGTAAGTGATTTTTCAGTAAGCATAAAGTCGAGGTATTGTCCCTCAACAACCTCCAAGAAATACGTATTGAGCTCTCGTGTGGCACGAGCACCATTCTCCCCACTCGAGGTGGCTCGCAACAAGAAATTGCTCACGATGAGCATCTGTGCATCGCCCGCGTTGATTGCATGATTCACTCCCCAGAGCTTCCACACTGTCGGACGGCCACGGCGCACCGCATCGTTGTCCTCAATGTCGTCGTGTATGAGGGTAAAATTATGAAACAGCTCGATTGCAATCGCGAGATCTTGCGCGCTCTTTGCCCCACTGAACATGTCAGCAATAAGGAGGACCAAACTTGAGCGAATACGTTTGCCCGCCACGCCTGTAGTTGGTCGCAGGTGCTCGTCTGTATAGCCAAGAAAGTAACGTAACATGCCGTACATCGGCAAATCCCCATACGCTTCAAGTGCAACCCGTATGACCGCATCTGCTTGTGCCGAGTACGTGGCGAGCACCTCCTCGGTTTTATTTCCACTAGACACCATAGTTTCTTTTACGATTGACAAACTGTTTCAGCACCTCATCGAATTCAACTTTTGAGAGATCCGGCCATTTGGTGTCGAGAAAAAAGAGTTCGCTATATCCGGAGTGCCACATGAGAAAATTGGACAAGCGTTTTTCGCCACCAGTTCGTAGAATGATGTCGGGATCAGGCATACCTGCGGTCCAGAGTGCATCGCAAAACGTACGTTCATCGACCTTTGTCACTCCACGTGCAAGCAGTGTGTTTATTCCCGCAAGCACTTCAGCTTTTCCACCATAACTTGCCGCCACCCACAGATGATGTTCCGCATCTTTTGGATTTGTAGCATGCACTTCTTCCATGCGGGAAGCTATATCGTGAGGGAATCGAGAGAGATCACCTGCAAAGTGGATAGCGATTTTTTTCTGATCCCGCTCCTTTTCAAGGTCATCCAACATGACGCGAAACAAATCCATGAGGTAGGACACTTCCTCGGGGGACCTGTTCCAGTTTTCCGTTGAGAGTGCGTAGACCACCAGATGGGTTACCCCTGCTTCCTCGCACCACCGCATCATCTCGGTAAGTTTGGCATACCCCTTTCGATGTCCTTCAAGTGCAGGTAACCCATGTGTGCGAGCCCACCGCCGATTGCCGTCCATTATCACCCCAACACACGTAGGTACAGGATTGGGAACAGGCGTTTCTTGCTCACTCATATCTTACGGTAGTATTTGAAAATCTTCGTACAGTTGTTCGGGGTCACGTTCCCACTCGTCATATAGGCCTGTCACCAGTGCACCATCTGGCCCTCGTGCGAGATGCTCAAGAAACACTTTCAGTACCTCGTATTTTCCTTGCACCAACACTTCAAGTGATCCGTCGGGGAGGTTTGCCACAAAGCCGTGAAGTTCCATCTCGATAGCAATTTCTTTCACAAAATTGCGAAATGCAACACCTTGCACTCGCCCTGAAACAACACAATGGAGTTGTTGTACGCGCATACCTTGCTATTTTAGCATACTATGAGGAAATAGTGACAATCGCGCATCACTTTGCAGACCGTCTTCACGAATTGTTGAATGGATGCTATTCGCATATCTCTCCACGGCATACAGGAAAAAACCGGCAAGCGCCGGTCTTTTTGTCGAGGGAGAAGTTTATCCAAATCCCGCACTTTGAAGGTTTTCTACTGCGACTTTTGAAAAGCCTTTATCAATAAGTGCGTTTCTAAGTGTCGCGGTAGTAGCATTCTTGTAGTTGATTAATGTTTTTTCCAACAGAATGAGTACTTTTCGCTCCGTTTCCTCGAAGGATAAACCTATAATCGGCAACGCTTCGCAGTCAACAGGGTATTTTGCGTACGCGAACCATGTCTTTGTTGTGGCTTTGACGCATATCTCACCCTCGAATGGTTTCGCGTCCCCAAAAAATGGTCGCCAGAAAAGGGTACCCGCCCGGGTATATCCGTCCACCGAGTACGTACGGCACACGGGGCATCACGGACTGAAAGCGCAACGTCATGGCAAGCACATATACGCCAGCAGGAAACAACACAATCATTCCGAGCGCCGTTACCCAGCCGACATAGGACACCAGTAAGATGCTCGATGCAATGATTGTCAGTACTTGCCCGCGAAGCAATGCTCTTGTCCTTGCGTGTGCGAATGAATCACCAAAATAATTACTCGCACATCCCGCGCTTATACCTCGAAATCCGTACACAACTATCGCCACACCAAATAGTCCTGTCAAAAAAGGAAATGAGACCGTCGCACCAAGCACGTACTGTGAAAAAACGATGAGTGCACACCACACTCCGCCGACAATGGCTACGAGACGCAGACATTCGTGTTTCATTTGATACCTCTCTTTGTATGATCCACTTTCAACAAAAGCACAAAACGCATACTTGTAAAGTGTGTGCCATAGTTCTGTGATAGTTCTGGATCATGGTTCCGACAAAAGGATGCTTCGCTGTTGGTGTGGGGCACACTTCTCGCCTCCGTACTGTGTGTTGTGGAAAACGCCCTTTATCGCACAGGTGAACGAACGTACACTATAGGTATGGGAACGCGCGGTCCAAAACCGAAACTGCTCATTGACACCTCTTGGCGACCGGAACTGGCGTATGCGGTTGGTTTGATTGCTTCTGATGGGTGCCTATCTCCGGATGGACGCCACATCGACCTTACCTCGAAGGATGTCAGTCAACTACAAACGTTTAAACGTATTCTTGGTATTGAGCATATCGTGATTGGTAAAAAGAAGGGTGGGTATGGAAATACGCTATGTTACCATGTGCAATTTGGCAGTGTTGTGTTTTATGAATGGCTTATGTCTATTGGTTTGTCCTCACGTAAATCGCACACTATAGGTGCACTTTTGGTACCGGACGAGTTTTTTGCCGATTTTTTGCGCGGGATTTTTGATGGTGACGGGTGTATCTATTCATACATGGATAAGCGATGGAAGCACAGTTATATGGTGTACATAGATATTGCTTCGGCAAGTCACCCATTTCTGCTGTGGATGCAGAATACTGCTGAGAGATTGTATGGTGTTCAGGGAGTGATTAAGGGCAAGAGTGTGCGACGGGTGTATTTATTAAGTTACGCAAAAGAAGCATCATTCATTTTATTAAATTATATGTATGCACAAGACCACGCCCCGCGACTGACGCGGAAGTTTACAAAAGTGCAGAATATTCGTATAATGGACATGACTGTTAAGCAGTGATGCCCAGGTGGCGGAATTGGTATACGCGTACGCTTGAGGTGCGTATGTCGCAAGACGTGGAGGTTCAAGTCCTCTCCTGGGCACAAAGAAAACCCGCGTTGAGCGGGTTTTCGACTGCACAGGAAGTAAGGTAGGGTGCCAGCGCAATACTAAAAAACACGGGGTCAGTGAAGTCCCCGTGTTATTTTTTACAATGTTGTTTGCGAAACTACCCCCTTGAGAATATTATAGACTTCCTCGTCGTAGATATTCAAAGCAAGACCTGTCGGATCGTCTGCCTTGGGGGGCCGACATCCAACCGTGCGGGAACGTTCTCGTACCGTCAAGTCGCTTTTGTAGACTCCTCTACCACACCACGAAACACTTAACCCATGTCCACTTGCGCGCTGTATAAGTGTTGTTAATCGAATTACGGGACTTGTACCGGGAACCATCCCAAGATCAATACTCCCCACAACTGTAAAACGAGAAGAAATGGAAGGCGTGTCGGTGGTCATTTTAGTACTCCTTCTGGTAATCTAATAGAGAGCGTACACGCATTTTGCAATTTCGCAATGTTTTTCGCGGGAGATTCGCGAGAGAGTGCCATTCCGTCGTATGGTATACTGTGCGTACCATGTTGCAGGTGACGCACATACGCACGAAAGAGCGGAGCACCATACCGTCCGCACATACCGCATGTCGTGTGGACACACCTCTTGTATTATCGGTACCACATGGTGGCATGCACGTGCTTTCCGAGTACGAACACCATTTTACGTTTGGTCGCGGGATTCTTGTTGATAACGACATGCACACGCCGGTTATCTATCCGTATGACCTTGGTAGTTCCCTCATTGCACACCTTTCACCGCATCAGGTGAATTACAATCGATCGTGGGATATTGTAGAAGGTTGTGACCCACTCCATACCGATTCGTATCTACCCGAAGACCCGCTCTACGTAGGCACGTGGGACAGCGAGAGTCGAGAAAAGCTCGGACGGCTCCACGCCGACTATCACACGACGCTCGAACGGATGGTGTACGAAACACGTGAACAACACGGATACGCCTTCCTTATCGACTGTCATGCGTTGAACTCTGTTGCGCTTGCCAACACTCCGGATGTGGGCAACACTGATCCCCGGG
>ADZX01000333.1_pt1 | contig 23123 bp, 19 predicted proteins | sample 349688 | NCBI WGS metagenome assembly ADZX01 (sample SAMN00713648, study PRJNA49615) | sediment metagenome | isolation source: Carrizo shallow lake | place: Spain: near Madrid | collected 2007-02-15 | depth 25 m m | reverse complement strand
AGCTTGGCTGCAGGTCGACGGATCAATTAAAAAAACAATAGAGGCAAAAGAATGTCAAAAAAAACCATAGTTGTATGTGACCATATTCATGAAAAAGGATTAAAAATATTAGAGCAAGACTCTGATATTGTCATGATAAATGCAGCTGATGAGCCAAAAGATAAATTAGTTAAAGAGATATTACCACAAGCCGATGTGGCAATAACTAGAAGTTCTACCGATGTCGATGAGTTCTTTTTAGAATATGGAACAAAATTAACATCAATAGTAAGAGCTGGTGTTGGCGTAGATAATGTAGATATAGATGGTTGTAGTAAAAAAGGAATAGTTGTAATGAATGTTCCTACTGCAAATACAATAGCAGCTGTTGAACTTACAATGACACATATGCTCTCTTGTGCTAGAAGTTTTCCTTATGCCCATAATAATTTGAAAATAGATAGAGTTTGGAGAAGACAAGATTGGTATGGTACTGAACTTTTTGGAAAAAAACTTGGAATCATTGGTTTTGGAAATATAGGTTCTCGTGTTGGTGTTAGATCAAAAGCTTTCGAAATGGATGTTATAGCTTATGACCCATATATCAATCCTGCAAAAGCTACAGATTTGGATGTATCTTATACTACTAATTTTGATGATATTTTAGCTTGTGATATTATCACTATCCATACTCCAAAAACAGAAGAAACTGTTGGAATGATAGGTGCAAAAGAGATTGCCAAAATGAAAGATGGCGTAATACTCATTAACTGTGCTAGAGGTGGTCTTTATGATGAAGATGCTCTTTTGGAAGGATTGAAATCTGGAAAAATTGCAAAAGCAGGTATCGATGTATTTAATAAAGAACCAGCAACAAGTCATCCACTCTTGGATCTTAACAATGTTACAGTAACACCACATTTGGGTGCAAATACACTTGAATCTCAAGAAAATATTGCAATTCAGTCAGCTGAAAACGCAATAATGGCAGCAAAAAATATTGCTTTCCCTAATGCTCTTAATTTGCCAATAAAAGAGAATGAGCTGCCTGATTTCATGAGACCATTTTTGGAACTCGCACAAAAAATGGGTAACCTAGCTGCACAATTAAATAAAAGTGCTATAAAATCGATAAAAGTTACAGCAAAAGGTGAAATTGCTGGCTTTATAGAGTCATTAACTACTTTTGTAACAGTTGGAGTTCTTAGCGAATCTGTAGCTGATCAAATAAATTATGTTAATGCGGAGTTTGTAGCTAAAGATAGAGATATAGAGATAATCAAAGAAACAAAACCAAATTCAAGCGGTTTTTTAAATAAACTAAAAATTAAATTAACTACACAAAATGGAATATTTACTATATCAGGTACTGTTTTTGATGCAACCGTACAGAGAATAATTGAAATAGATGATTATGCACTAGACGTAGAACCTAAGGGTGCTATGATATTTTTCAGAAATACAGACACTCCAGGTGTTATAGGAGAAGTTGGTAAGATTATTGCTACGCATAATCTAAATATTTCAGATTTTAGATTGGGAAGGGACAACAAAAAACAAGCTTTGGCAATAGTTAGAGTTGATGGTGAGATAAAAAAAGAGTTACTAGAAGAGTTATCAAAATTAAAAGCGTGCATAAGCGTCGCTTCGGCAACAATCTAAAAAAACTAAATATTTTATAGGACTCTTTTAAATTTTTAAACAATTATATTTTATATTAAGGAGTTTACATGAAGATGGGAAGATATCTCATAATCGTGTTTTTTGCTTTTCCACTGTGGGGAGGAGAAGTAAATCTTGAGCTAAAAGAAGCATTAAACATATTAAAACAAAAAAATCTAGAGATTAAAATAGCTCAGTTTGATTCAGAAATGAAGAAAATAGAGTCAAAACTACCAAACGCCATGAGATTTGGTAAAATTGATGCTACACTAAGTGCGATGAGAAGTGATGATGCTGGTAATGTTTTTGGATTCAAACTTCAAAGCAGAGAAGCGACTTTTGGTGATTTTGGTGCTGGAGAATTTAACCCTGCAGATCCAAATGTATTGTTAATTCAACCATATGATTTGAATTATCCAAAAGCCAGGAATCATTATCTTACAAAAGTTGCATATCAAGTGCCAATTTTTACTGGCGGTAAAATAACAGCTTACAGCAATATAGCTCATAAACTATATGAGATGAGTAAAATTGATAAAGAAAAAGTTGTAGCTCAAAAAGTTTTTGAAACCAAAAAAACATTTCATGATATCACGCTTATAGAAAACTATATTACAAATCTATCTAGCATTAATAATAATATAAATAGATTGGAATCAATCGTAAAAGAGATGGTTAAAGAAGGCTATGCGATACAAACGGATTTGCTAGAAGTTCAAGCACATAAAGCAGATGCACAGAGTATGCTAATTCAAGCTAAGCTAAATAGAGAAGTTGCGTATCAATATCTATCATTTTTATTAAGCACAGAAGTTGAGTCAATAAAAAAAGTTAATGAGATGGCTTCTTTGAATATTCCAACAAAAAAAGAGATTGAAACAAATAGTTTTGATATTCAAAAAGCACTTATTGGGCTTGAGATAACTGAAGATGCTGTATGGATTCAAAGAGCTTCTTTTTTCCCAACTATAGGTGCATTTGTAGAGTATGGAAGTGCTGACAATGTTATCTTTAATGATTTTAGCGAAAAAGATTTTTATACTATTGGGGTGCAAGCATCTTGGAATTTATTTAATGGATTTAGTGATAGTTTGAATTTGCAAAAAGCAAAAATAGAAAATTATAAAACTATAGCTCAAGTTGAGATGGCAAAATCTGGAATAGAGTTAAAAGTCAAACGGTTACAAAGTGAGGCATTGGGTAGTTTGGAGATGGTGAGAAGCGATGAAGTAAGACTCAAATACGCTTCACAAATATACGAGAATTATTTGGCGAAATACAAAGAGGGAATGATTCCTATCGGAGATGTTTTAGTTAAGCAGTCAAAAGAACTTGAAGTGCTACTAAAGCTTCTTACTACAAAAAATAATTATAATGCAAAAGCATTTGAACTTGATACTATAATAAAACAAGGAGAATAGAGTATGAAAATAAAAATTTTAGCAATGATACTAGCCACAATTTGTACATTTGGGGCAAATATGACTCTAAGTGGTAGCGTAATTTCGGACAATCAAAAAATGTTAACAAGCAGAAATATGGGATATGTTAAAAAAATGTTTGTAAGCGAAGGTGATTTTGTAAAAAGGGGACAACTTTTATATATCATAGATTCCACGGAAAATAATTCCGCGATCGCTATGCAAAAAAATCAACTTAACAATATATTGTTAAATTTAGCAAGACATGAAAGACTTTATAAAAAAGGAATGGTATCGAGATATGATCTTGAAAATTTAAGACTTGCTGCAAAAAATCAAAAAGAAATGGTGAGAATTGCCGAAACCCAAGAAAATTATCTTCAAGTAAGAGCTCCAAATGATGGGATAATAGTCGCCAAAAAAATAAATGAAGGCGAAATGGCAGCTCCTGGTATGCCAGCACTTGTTTTGACAGATATGAGTAAACTTAGAGTTATGGTTGAAGTTGGTGAGAGTAATCTAAAAAATATTAAAATAGGAAAAGAAGTTGGAGTAGAGGTTCCTTCTGTTGGATTTAAAACAACAGGTGTTATCTCTTCTATAATTCCAGCATCAAATCCTATGACACATAAGTTTACTATTAAAATAAAATTTGACAGAGGTAGTGCAATGGTTTATCCAGGCATGTATGCTAGAGTCAATATCAAAATATAAGAAGTTTTCCAATGAGCGAACGAATTTTATATAAAGTTAAAGATGTTTCAGGAAAACTTGCTCTTGGTTTTCTAAAAAATCCACTAACTGCACTCTTGGGAGCATTTTTGCTTTTTATGGGTTATATATCTTTAAATATTATGCCGAGAGAAGAAGATCCACAAATTGCCATTAGTGGCGGAACTGTTATGGTTATGATGCCTGGTGCAACAGCAAGCGAAGTGGAAAAAGTTATAGTTAATCCGCTTGAGAGAAAACTTAGAGAAATCAAAGGCATCGAGCATATCTATGGTATGGCAATGGATAATGTAGGTGTTGTCAATGTTATGTATTATATTGGTCAAAATAGAGAAGATTCTAACTTGAAACTTTATGATAAAGTTATGCAAAATATGGATGAATTGCCAAAAGGTGCTATGCAACCACTAATCAAACCATTTGATATAGATATTGATATACCTATAGTAACAGTCGCTTTTTATGTTAAAGATCCAAAAAAAGTAAATCAAGTTACTTTATATAACAAAGTAAGATCTATTCAACAACAAATCAATGAAGTTGAAAATGTTTCTAAAACCTCTCTAAAAGGAGAACGTAGAGCCCAATACAATGTTCAAGTAGATTTAAATAAACTCGCTGGATATAATTTATCTTTAGGGCAGATTATGCAAGGCGTCAAATCTGTTGCAAGCAATGTTCCTGATGTAAAAAGCAGAACAAATGATGGACAGCTTATCGTATTTGGTATAAAAAATGCTATCGAAAATGTCGAAGATGTTGGCAATATAGCAGTAGCTGATTACGGCGGGTCGCTTATATATTTACGAGATGTGGCTACTGTAACAGAAGGTGGCGATGTTCAGAATTTTAAAAATGCTTCAATCGTGTTCAAAAATGATAGTGACGAAAAAATGGGAAAAGAGTTGGCTCAAACAACACTTAGTATCTCGAAATTAGCAGGAACAAATGCAGTAAATGTTTCCAATGATGTATTAGAAGTTTTAAATAAAAATGAAAAATCCCTATCAGATGGTGGCATAGGATATGTTATCACTAGAAATTATGGAGTTAGGGCAGATAATGCAGTTAATGAACTTATGCATCATTTGATTATCACTATCATCATTATTTCTATTATGCTTGTTTTTGCTCTTGGGTGGAGAGAGTCTCTTATAGTTACTTTTACTGTTCCGGCTATTTTGGCAATTACGCTTTTTATTGCTTATCTTGGTGGGCAAACGATTAATCGTATTACATTGTTTGCATTCTTGCTCTCTTTGGGGCTATTAGTAGATGCTGCAATTATAGTTATAGAAAATATTCATCGTCACTTGCACTCTCATACATCTGATCATCAGAGCATGGAAGAGCTTTTAGTCGAAGCAACGGATGAGATAGGACCTCCTACAAATATAGCAACACTTGCTATCATACTTACAATGGTTCCTATGGGATTTGTTGGAGGAATGATGGGCTCGTTTATGAAACCAATTCCACTAAATGTTCCAGTTGCACTAGTGGCGTCATTGTTTGTTGCATATATATTTACACCATATTTGGCATTGAAGTTACTTAAAAAACCAACACATACTCATAACAAAGGAGCAAAACAGTGAAAAAGTTTGAAGATTTTGTTTATGATATCCTTGATACACCAAAAAAGAAAAAAATGGTTTTATTGCTTACTGCTCTAGCTTTTGCTTTGGCTATCTTGATGTTTCCAACAAAGATAGTGCTTGCTAAAATGCTACCAGGTAAAAGCGACAACACTTTTTCACTTTATGTTGATGCACCATCAGGTACTTCTATAGAGCAAACAAACAAAATTAGTCAGTGTGCTATAGGTATATTAAAAAAAGAAAAAGAAGTTTTAAATATAGAGTTATTTTTAGGCCAGGGATTGCCTTTGGATTATGCAGGTCTTGTTAAAGGAAGCGGAATGAAGCAAAGTGAAAATGTTGCTGAAATATCTGTAAATTTGACTGACAAGCATGAAAGAGATGAGCCATCTTATCTAATGGTTCAAAGACTAAGACCAATTATTCAAAAAGAGTGTGAGCGAATAGTAAAAAATACATCCATTAAGTTTATAGAGCAACCAGCAGGACCACCTACGATGGCTTCTATCGTAGTTGAAGTTTATGGAAATGACAATAAAAAGATACGTAATATATCAAATGAAGTTGTAAGTATATTGAGTAAAACAGAAGGATTGGTTGATGTTGATATAGTTGGAGATAAAATATATCAAAAATATCAACTAGTGCCAGATAAAGAGAGAATAGCGCAGAGTGGTGCAAGCGTAGAGCAACTCAATAATATACTTTATCTTGCATTTGAAGGTATGGTAGTAGGTCAAAAAAATAACCAAGATTATTCAGACCAGATACCTATATTTTTATCATTGGATAAAGAGAGTAAAAGTATAGCATCATCGAGCGAAGATGAAGTGATGTTAAAGTTATCATCTTTGAATCTTATGAATCAAATGGGTATGCAAATACCTGTAAGCGAACTTGTAACATTGCAAAAAGTTGAAAACAATCCTGTAATCATGCATAAAAATCTAAATAAAATGATGAATGTAGTTGCAGAAACAGATATGGTGTCACAAGTTTATCCACTGCTTGATGCAAGAGAGCAAATGATAGAACATTTTGGTAAAAAATATGAAGTAAAGAAAGTTCCTGGAATGTCAACATATATGTTTGATTTGAATTTGAAAGACAAAAAAACAGGCGAAGAGTTTTTACTACGATGGGATGGAGAGATGAAAGTAACACTAGATACTTTTAAAGATCTTGGTGGTGCATTTATCGCTGCACTTGTGCTTATATTTTTATTGCTTGTTATATATTATAAAAGTTTTGCACTAAGCGGAATCGTGCTTTTAGGTTCATTTTTGTCTATCATTGGTGTTATATTTGGGCATTTGGTAGCAGATATTGTAACAACCGATACATTCTTTTTGACAGCAACTTCTCTGATAGGTTTTATCGCACTCATGGGGATAAGTTCGAGAAATTCATTACTATTGATTGACTTTGCAAAATCTCTTATGGAGTGTCATGGCATATCAAAAAGAAGAGCTATAGCAGTAGCAGCAGCTACAAGAGCAAAACCAATAGCATTAACAGCAATCGCTATTATACTAGGTTCTGCACTTCTTGCAAGTGATCCTATATTTGGTGGTCTTGGAGTGGCACTTATATCAGGAACTGTTGCTGCTGTTTTTGTATCACTTTTGTTCATCCCAATCTTAATGGATAACTCTAAAGCTATGGATTTTGAGCCTGAGGCTTGTGAAGCAAAAGAAAATATTGCTATAACGAAGTAAAATATCTCCTACTGTAACTCAACTTGTTCCTACTATTTTAGTGGGAACAAATACATACTTTCCTGTGTTTGTATAATATTATTTTAGCATTTGAAAAATTCCCATTACAATTTCTATAAAAATCAAAATGATTATTATCCATTCTAAAAATTCACTTCTTTTGTGATTGATTATGTCCATGACAAGAACAACATCTTCTTGTATCTGCGAGAGTTTTGATAAGGCTACTTCGTGTCTGTCGTGCAATTCAAGGATTTTTGCCAATGAATTATATAAATGTTCAGCTTCTTCATTGTCCCATAAAATATTTGGTTTATCTAACAACAATAGATTGCCTACCATATCATGGCGAGTCAATACTAAGTGTTTTGCAAATTTCATTATATGACCACGACTGATCGATATAAATTTATGAGTTAGTTCAATAATATCTCGACTTTTAGCAAAGAGAATATCCAGTTTTTTTTCATACTTTTCCAAACCAACACTTTGTGCAACTGCTAAAGCTATAACATTGAAGTTAAGTGTAGATATTTCTTTTAGTACGATTTCTTCATTTGTAATAAAAAATGAAGTAGAAAGATTATCATCTATTCTGATGGCATAGTCTTGTGTGACATTATCTTCATCTTTTATGAAAATATTTAGTGTTTCCAATGCTTTCAAGATGGTTTTTTTATCATCCGCAATAATTGCAAGTACACCAAAAGGCACCAATACTATATGCAGTTTTTCATTATAACCATAATATCCGTTTTCGATACCTCTATTTAGTTTGATATCCAATAGGTTTGCTATTTTTGTTTTAGTTATATCTTTGTTAAGACTCAAGGCTAAGAGATTCATGCAACACCTCTTTGTGCTATATAATAATCTGTATTATAGTTAAATGCAAGAAGGTTGTCAATTGTGACATTAAGGCTAAAAAGTGTTTTTTCGCTTCTTTAACCAACCATTCGGTATAATAATATATTATTTTAAAAGGAGTAGTTATGGCTACAATAGGCATGGGAGATATCAAAAAGGGTGTTAGGCTTGAGCTTGATGGAAATCCTTATAAAGTTATAGAGTTTCAACATGTAAAACCAGGTAAAGGTGCAGCATTCGTAAGATGTAAAATCAAACATTTGAGTTCAGGGAAAGTTATAGAAAAAACTATCCATGCTGGTGATAAATTTGAAGTACCAGCGTTAGAGCAAAAAACTATGCAGTACCTTTATGATGATGGCGAATATCTACAATTTATGGACAATGAGACTTATGAGCAAATTGGACTTACGAGAGTTCAAGTTGGTGAAGATACATTTAGTTTTATGGTTGATGGAATGAATGCTGATATACTTTTTCACAATGGAAAAGCAATCTCGGTTGAGATACCTCAAACAGTTGTTTTGAAAGTAGTAGAAACTCCACCAAACTTTAAAGGTGACAGCCAAGGTGGTAAAAAGCCTGCAACACTAGAGAGCGGAGCAGTAGTGCAAGTACCGTTTCACATCTTAGAAGGTGAAATGATAAAAGTTGATACAGTTGAGGGCGTTTATTTAGAAAAAGCTAAATAATAGGAGTATATATGGCAAAAGTTCTAGTTCCACTTGCGGAAGGTTTTGAAGAGATTGAAGCGGTAAACCTTATCAATATAATGAGAAGAGGTGGCATAGAAGTAGATATAGCATATCTAGGTGGTGATTTTGCCAATGATTTAGTCGTAGGGGCTAATGGCATAACAGTTCAGGCAAATATAGATATAAATATTTGCTCAAGCTATGATTATGATATGATAGTGCTTCCTGGTGGTTCTGGCGGTACAAACAGGCTTGCTCAAAACCAAAAAGTTCAATCACTCCTAAAAGAATTCAAAGAAAGCGATAAATATATAGGTGCTATTTGTGCTGCTCCTCTTGCACTACATGTTGCAGGAGTATTGAATCATAACTACACATGCTTTCCATCAGTTGAAGAACAAATTCGGTTTGATGGATATACAAAAGAACAAAAAGTAGTAATTGATGGTAAAGTTATGACTTCCAGAGGTCCTGCAACTGCTATATGTTTTGGACTTGAGATTGTAAAAACGCTTGTAGGCGAGGAAACTTATGAGATGGTAAAAAATAAAACTCTTAGCGATTTTTGTTAGGTTATTTATATTATTGAATCTTTTGGACTGCCACGGCTTTTTTAAAGCCTCGCAGTGACAGCATTTGTCATTGCGAGTAAAACGAAGCAGTCTATAAAAAATAGATTGCCACACTTCGTTCGCAATGACCTATTTTATTTATAATTTGCTATAACTTTTTTTATGGCAGGAAGCATTGCAAGTGCTGCTTTTTCTCCTTCTAGTATGGCTTGATGTTTTGAGTCAAATGATACTGAGCTAAGTCTGCCAAGGTCTGGTCTTATGACAACATTTGCTTTTTTGAGTTCATTGTTTAGTGCAACTTGACTCATGATATTTATACTTTGATCAAGTGTTTCAAGTAGTCCGCTAACTCCATTTTTTGGTTTCGCTGATATATCCACAGCTATTACAATATCCGCTCCCATTTTTTTTGCAGCACTCACGGGAACTGGTTGTGTAAGTCCACCATCAACATAAAAATTGCTACCTATTTTTACAGGTTGAAAAATATTTGGCACACTCGCACTTGCTCTGACAGCTTGTCCGGTATTGCCTGAAACAAATATAGCCGTTGCACCACTGTTTTTATTTGTTGCTACAATTCCTAGAGGAATTTTAAGATTTTGAATAGGTTTATTTTGCACAGATTTATTGATAAAATTCTGCAATGCAATACCTTTTATAAAACCATTGGTGGACAATGTAAAATCCATTAAGCCATCTGATTCTAAATCCATCGCTTTTTGTTGTAGTTCTATACTATTCATGCCACTTGCGTAAAGACTTCCTATAACAGCTCCAGCACTTGTTCCTGTGATAATATTTACTTTTATGCCATTTTGTTCAAGTACCTTTATGACCCCTATGTGAGCAAAGCCTTTTGCCGCCCCTCCGCCAAATGCAATTGCAATTTTTGGTTTTTTATATATTGGCTTTGGAACAACTATATTTTTTTGGTTTTCGCCACATCCTGTAAAAAATAATACCAAAGAGAGTAAAAATATATTAATAATTTTCATTATAACCCTTTTTTAGTTTAGAATGTGCAATTATACGATAAAAGTTTATAGATGCTCTTATTTATGGTATAATATTGTCTTAATTTTGGAGTTTTTAGATGGAAATATTGCTTGTTGCAGTTGGTGTTTTTGTAGGAATATTGTCTGGTTTTTTTGGCATAGGAGGCGGTACAGCGAGTGTGCCAATATTGCTTTATATGGGATTTGATATAAAGCAGGCAATTGGCATTTCTGTATTTCAAATGCTTATGAGTTCTATATTTGGATTTTATCTTCACAGAAAAAATCAAACATATAATCCATCTAGAAAAGTCTATTTTGGAGTAGGCGGAATAGCAGGAGCTATACTGGGGGCATACTTAGTCAAAGTGCTTGATTATAAAGTCCTTGAGTACCTATTTTTGGGAGTGGTAGTATTTACCCTAGTCAAACTTTTTTTATCAAATCCTGAACCAAAAAAAGATGAGATTTATAATCCATACCTATATACTCTCATCGGTTCTGGTATTGGAATTTTTTCAGGGATGCTAGGTGTTGGAGGGTCTATCCTCATGACTCCTATTTTGGTTAGTTTTTTAGGATTTTCACTTAAAAAATCATCAGCAGTTGGATTGTTTTTTGTGATGTTTTCATCCTTTTCATCGTTTGTTTCATTGTCTTATTTTGGACTTATGGATTATAAACATGGACTATTGCTTGGAATTGGCTCATTGTTAGGTATTTGGATGGGTATATGGATGCTTAAAAAAATCAAAGTAACTCATTATAAAACCATTATGGTTTGGTTTTATATTTTTATATTTTTAATCACAGTAAATAAAATTTTAGGATAAATATGGATAGTATCAAAGTTTATGGAGCAAGAGAAAATAATCTCAAAAATATTTCTCTTGAAATACCTAAGAATAAACTTGTAGTTGTGACAGGACTTAGCGGAAGTGGAAAGTCAACATTGGCTTTTTCTACTCTTTATGCAGAGGGACAAAGAAGATATATAGAGTCTCTTTCATCTTATGCAAGACAGTTTTTAGGACGAGTTGGCAAGCCAGATGTTGATAAAATAGAAGGACTTACTCCTGCTATTGCGATAGATCAAAAAACAACATCTAAAAATCCAAGATCTACAGTTGGAACTATCACGGAGATTTATGACTATCTAAGACTCCTTTTTGCTAGAGTTGGTAAGCAGTATTGTCATGAGTGTGGTAAGCCAATATCTTCTATGAGTGCAAGTGATATAATAAATGAAGTTTTAAAACTTCCAGAAGATAGCAAAGTAGTTATACTGGCACCTCTTGTAAAAGAGAAAAAGGGTTCATTTGCCGATATGATAGAGTCTCTTCGCCACAAAGGTTATGTTAGAGCGATGATAGATGGCGTTATGGTAAGGCTTGATGAAGAGATAGAATTGAGTAAAACAAAGAAACATACCATAAAAGTAGTTATTGATAGGGTTGTTATTCATGATGACAATAAAGAGAGAATTGCTAGTGATGTTGAAAAGGCATTAAAAGAGAGTTATGGGGAAGTAGAGATAGAGATATCAAACTATCAAGAAGTTGGCGTAGAGAGTGAAAATTTGCATTACTCTGAACATTTGGCTTGTTTTGATTGTAAGATAAGTTTTGAACCACTTGAGCCTGTAAGTTTTTCATTTAATTCTCCTAAAGGTGCTTGTAGTACTTGTGATGGACTAGGAATTAGATATGTATTGGATCTTAAAAAAATCATAGACAGTTCGCTTAGTATAGACAAAGGTGCTATAAAAATAGTTTATGGTTTTAACAAAAGCTATTATGCTAAATTTTTAAATGCTTTTTGTGAATCGCAAAATATAAATATAAACAAGCCATATGAGAATCTCGAAGAGTTTGAAAAAAAAGCTATACTTTATGGAAATTCTGAAATCGTAAATTTTACTTGGAAAAGACATGCTCTTAAACGAGAATGGCCAGGAATCGTTAGGATAGCTTATGATATGTTCAAAGATGAGAGAGATTTGGCTGAATATATGACAGAAAAGAAGTGTGATAGATGTAATGGTAACAGACTGTCTCCGCAAAGCTTGGCCGTAAAGATAGGCGATAAAAATATCTCTTGGATAGTTAGTCAACCTATAGAAGAGACTTATAAATTTTTTCAAGATAAAAAAAACTTTGATTCTTTAACTTCTCAACAAGCCAAAATAGCTGAACCAATTTTAAGAGAAATTAATGAAAGATTGTTTTTTCTATATGATGTAGGACTAGGGTATCTTAGTTTGAACCGTGATGCTAGAACTATTTCTGGTGGTGAGGCTCAAAGAATAAGGATAGCTTCACAGATAGGTTCTGGGCTTACTGGGGTTATGTATGTTCTCGATGAGCCTAGTATCGGACTTCATGAAAGAGATACAATGAAGCTGATAAGAACTCTCAAATCACTTCAATCAAAAGGCAATAGTGTTATAGTTGTTGAGCACGATAAAGAGACGATACTCAATGCTGATTATGTTATCGATATTGGACCAGGTGCTGGAGAGTATGGTGGAGAGATAATATTTAGTGGGAATTTGGAAAAATTAAAAAAAGCAAAAACACTAACCGCTGATTATCTTTTTGGTAGAAAAAAAATAGATTATAAATTTGAAAGAACACAAGATAAATTTATAGAGATAAATAATGTAACATTAAATAATATTACAAATCTATCTGCAAAAATACCTCTTAGCAATTTCGTATGCATAACTGGAGTTAGTGGAAGCGGTAAAAGTTCTCTAATACTTCAAACTCTCTTGCCAACTGCTTTGGAGATTCTTAATCGTGCAAGAAAAGTAAATAAAGTAGATGGTGTAGAAATCCTTGGGCTTGAAGAACTCGACAAGGTGATATATCTTGATCAAAATCCGATAGGAAGAACGCCTAGGAGTAATCCAGCCACATATACTGGCATAATGGATGAAATTAGAAAGCTATTTGCTGGAACAAAAGAAGCAAAACTAAGAGGCTATCAAGTCGGAAGATTTTCTTTTAATGTCAAAGGCGGTAGATGTGAAAAATGTCAAGGTGATGGAGAGATAAAGATAGAGATGCACTTTTTGCCAGATGTTATGGTGCAGTGTGATAGTTGTGGAGGAAAAAGATACAACCAACAAACACTCGAAGTTCTATATAGAGGCAAAAGTATAGCCGATGTTTTAGCCATGAGTGTAACTGAAGCACTAGAGTTTTTTAAAGCAGTACCTGCGGTTTTCGTAAAACTTAGTACACTCGAAGCTGTAGGGCTTGGATATATCAAGCTTGGACAAAATGCAACAACTCTTAGTGGTGGAGAGGCTCAAAGAATAAAACTAAGTAAAGAATTGAGCCGAAAAGACACAGGAAGTACATTGTATATACTTGATGAGCCTACAACTGGACTGCATTTTGCAGATGTTGATAGACTAACTGGCGTACTTCATCATTTAGTCGAACTTGGAAATAGTGTAGTGGTCATAGAGCACAATCTAGATATGGTAAAAAATGCAGATTACATTATTGATATGGGACCAGAGGGTGGAAATAAAGGTGGAGATATCATAGCAGTTGGAACGCCAGCAGAACTTGTAAAAAGCTACAAAGAAACAGGAAGTTATACTGGAGAATATTTGGCAAAAGAGCTAGAAAGTTAGTAAATTAACATTTTTCTTATATCCAAAAGGGTAAAATAGAAATAAAAAGAAGCTTGATGAAAACAGTCACCATTATAGATACATTCGGATATTTTTTCCGTTCATATTATGCACTTCCAGCACTTAGAAATAGCGATGGATTTCCCACTGGACTTTTGACTGGTTTTATAAATCTTATCGACTCACTTAGACGTGAACATGAAACTGATTATATAGTTTTTGCACTTGATAGCAAAGGCGATACATTTAGAAAAGAGATATATGATGCATATAAAGCAAACAGACAAGCACCCCCTGAAGATTTGACTCTTCAGCTCCCTATCGCCATAGAGTGGATAGAAAAGATGGGATTTGCAAATATATCTATGAGTGGATATGAGGCAGATGATATCATAGCCACTATAACTCATTTGGCAAGAAAAGATGGTCTTAAAGTTAGGATCGTTTCACATGATAAAGATCTATATCAACTCATAGATGATGGTGTAGTTGTTCTTTATGATAGTGTAAAAAAATGCGAAATAGATGAAGCTGGATGTATAGAAAAGTTTGGTGTAAATCCAAAAGATTTTATAAATTTTCAAGCCATACTAGGAGATAGTTCTGATAATGTCCCCGGGGTAAAAGGTATAGGACAAAAAGGTGCAAGTGAACTCATAAACAAGTATCATACACTAGAAGCCATTTATGAAGATATGCAAAATGCTGGAACTCCAAGAATTCAAAATTTGCTAATAGAGAGCAAAGAGATTGCATTCCTCTCAAGAGAACTTGTAGCCATGAGACAAGATATCATCGAAAGTTGTGATTGGAATAATTTTAATTTTGAAGATAAGAATTATTTGGCTTGTTTGGTAAGCGAATTTGAAAAATATGAGATGAGACAAGCTCTCAAAAAAGCTGAGATAAAAAAACCTAGCGAAACTCCAGATTGTATTATAAAAGAAGAAAAAAAACATAAATTATCTTTTGAATCTATCACTCTTGATACAAATGAGAAATTAAATAGTGTTATATCAAAATTGAACAAAGATACATTAGTAGCATTTGATACAGAAACCACATCTCTAGATACAAAAGAGGCAAATTTGGTTGGTTTTAGTTTTTGTTTTGATACACAAAAAGCTTATTATATTCCTGTGGGGCATAGCTATCTTGGGGTTGGAGATCAGGTTAGTATAGATGATGCAATCAATGCGATAAATAAAATACTTGAGTGCAAAGTCGTAGGACAAAATTTAAAATTTGACCTATCCCTGCTTTATAACAGATACAACATCACGGAGGTCACACCATACGCAGATACTATGATATTGGCATGGTTGACAAATCCCGCAAAGAGAGTTGGACTTGATTTTTTGGCAAAAGATTATTTTGATTATGATATGAAATCTTTTAGTGATACAGTTAAAAAAGGAGAGAATTTTTCTACAGTTTCCATAGAAGACGCTACATTTTATGCGAGTGAAGATGCATGGATAGTATATCTTCTCTATGAAGCTATAAATAAAAAAATGGACTTAGCATCATTATCTCATCTCGATAGTGTTGCAAAAACTGTAGAGTATCCTTTTATCAATGTGCTTGCAAGAATGGAGAGCATTGGTATAAAAGTAGATTTAAATAAACTCGGAGAATTAAAAGTTGGATTATCTGCAAAAATTGAACTTCTAACAAAAGAGATATATGATGTGAGTGGAAGTGAATTTAATATCCGATCCTGATAGGGTATTGGCTGAACTTGAACATGCGATTGGCATCGATGCTACTGAGCATTGTTTGGTTTCAGCCAAGACGGGACAGGGTGTAAAAGAGCTTATAGACACAATAGTTGAAAAGATACCAGCACCAAATGGTGATGAAAATGCTCCTGCTAAAGCTTTGATATATGATAGCTGGTTTGATAATTATCTTGGAGCTTTGGCACTAGTACGTGTTTTTGAGGGGAGTCTAAAAAAAGGTCAATTGGCAAAAGTTATGGGGGCAAAGAGGGAACATCAGATACTAGATCTTATGTACCCACATCCGATAGCACCAACAAAGACAAATGAGATACGAACGGGTGAAGTTGGTATAGTGGTAATGGGTCTAAAAACCGTGGATGCTCTTATGGTGGGAGATACGATAACAGATGCCAAAAATCCTACCGCTAAAGCTATTGAAGGATTTGCTCCAGCTAAACCTTTTGTATTTGCTGGAATTTATCCTATAGAGACAGATAAATTTGAAGATCTTAGAGATGCACTTAACAAGCTCAAATTAAATGATAGTTCTCTAAGTTTTGAGCCAGAAAGTTCTATGGCACTAGGTAGTGGATTTAGGACTGGATTTTTAGGAATGCTTCATATGGAAGTAGTTAAAGAGAGATTAGAACGTGAATTTGATCTTGATTTGATTGCTACTGCTCCAACAGTTGTTTATGAAATTTTAAAAACAAATGGAGAAAAGATTGAGATTCAAAATCCAAGTGAATTACCAGAGCCTCAAAAAATAGATACCATTTTTGAACCATATGTAAAAGCGACGATTCTTACACCACAAGAGTTTGTAGGCAATTTGATAAAATTATTAAGCGATCGCCGCGGCATCCAAATAAAAATGGATTATTTAAATGAAACGAGAGTTTTGCTTGAATATGATATTCCTATGAATGAAATAGTTATGGATTTTTATGATAAGCTAAAAAGCACTACAAAGGGTTATGCAAGCTTTGATTATGAGCCGATAGGGTTTAGACCTGGAAAGCTTGTAAAACTAGATATTAGAGTAGCTGGAGACATAGTTGACGCATTATCTATTATCGTTCCAGATGAAAAAGCAAGAACAAGAGGACTTGCTTTTGTAAATCAACTAAAAGAGCTTATCCCAAGACAACTTTTTGAAGTTGCTATTCAAGCTAGCGTTGGAAATACAGTAATTGCTAGAAGCAATGTGAAGTCAGTTGGTAAAAATGTAACCGCTAAATGTTATGGTGGAGATATCACTAGAAAAAGAAAGCTTTTAGAAAAGCAAAAAGCTGGTAAAAAGAGAATGAAGTCAATAGGAAAAGTTGATGTGCCTCAAGAGGCATTTATGGCAGTATTGAAATTGGACAGCTAGAAAAAATGGGTTGGTCGATACATCTTCATCTAATTTCGGCCATTGCATGGATAGGTGGAGCTGTATTTATGTTCGTTTTGGGCATATTTATGAGAGACAAAACAGCACAAAAAGAAGTTTACCCTAGAATAGCTCCACTTTTTGGATATTATCAGGTAATTTCGCTTTTACTTTTGATAATTACAGGGATATTGATGGTATCTCAAAATGGGTTATTGTCACTTTTGATTGATGGTAATGAGAGTGAAGTGGTATTAACTTTGCAAAAAAAACTTATTTTAGTTGGAATTCTTATCATTTTGACTATCGTACACTTCATAATTGCATATAAAACAAATGATACTCAAAGAACATTTTGGCAAAATATCATTTCTCGTGGCTCATCTTTACTTATATTTGTTATTAATCTTTGGATATTGCATTATGCTATAGTGATAAGACATTATTTGTGAGAACAAAATGCGATGTCTAAGTTGTCAAAAATTATCATTTAGAACATTTTGCAAAGAGTGTCAAGTCTCTCTTTTGAAACCAAATATTACAAAAAGAGTTGTAGGCACACTTGATGTTTATAGTTTTTATAAATACTCCACCATAGAAACCATGCTATTAACCAAACACACGAGTTTGGGTTATAGAGTTTTTTCTGCAATATCTAAAATAACTTTTAAACCTTTTATAAATGAATTTATTTCAAATGACAAAAGAGAAATACATATAGTAGGCATAGATGAAAAAGTAAAAAATGGATATTCCCATGTAGCAATTTTGACAAACGCCATGAAGACAAAATATTCGAAAGTGCTTCAAGCTTCTCTTCTCTCGTCTAATAATATTAAATATTCTGGCAAAGCATTGCAGTTTCGTTTGGAAAATCCAAGAAATTTTACCTATAATGGCAAAATAAATGTAGATGTAATTTTGATAGATGATATAATTACGACAGGAACTACATTGCAAGAAGCAAAAAATGTTTTAGAAAAAAGTGGCGTTAACGTCCTTTTTGCTCTTACGTTGGCAGATGCACAAGAATAAAGAGGGTTGTATGCACAATAATTTATTATTATTTATAATTGTTTTAGCAATATCTATTTTTATAAATATATTTCTAAAAAAATTTAAAATACCAACAATAATAGGTTATATTATAACAGGATTTGTTATAGCTTCTTTTTACCATTTTGATCAAGAATCAAGAGAATTTTTGACACAAATATCAGAATTTGGAATCGTTTTTCTGATGTTTACAATAGGTTTAGAATTTTCTTTTAAGTATCTAAAAAAAACAAAAAAGAAGTTTTTGTTTTTGGTTTTTTGCAAGTTATTTTAACAGGATTTATTTTTACACTTATATGTTTTTATATATTGAATATCTCTTTGCACGCTTCTATGACGATAGGGTTTGCTTTGTCTCTATCATCGACAGCTATAGTGCTTAAAATCTTAAATGAAAAAAATGAACTTCATTCTGGATACGGAAGAATCGTACTTGGAGTGTTAATATTTCAAGATTTGGCCGTAATTCCAATACTTATCATGGTTTCCGTTTTTGCATCCAATAATCAGTCGCTGGATAAAGTTTTAATTAATCTATTGATAAATTCCATCATCATCATTATTACATTTTTAGTTATTGGAAAATATATTATAGAGAGATATTTCAAACTCATAGCTTCAACCAAATCAGAAGAGATTTTTTTAATATCAGTTTTATTTTTAGTTACATTAACATCTTTTATTGCAGAACAGCTAAGTTTTTCATATTCGCTAGGTGCTTTTTTGGCAGGGATGATGCTTGCAGAGACTAAATATAGATTTAGAATTGAATCAGATCTTGTTCCATTTAGGGATTTGCTATTGGGGCTCTTTTTTATAACTATTGGGATGCAGATAGATTGGCATTGGATAATTGAGTATTTTATAGAAATTATAGGTATTACAATGATGATAATAGGTATAAAGGCGATAATAATATTTGCAACACTTTATCCTTTTTCTCAAAAAAGAACAGTTTTTAAAACAACAATAGCGCTTGGTCAAGTTGGAGAGTTTGCACTTGTCATATTTACTTTAGCACATTCTGATAAAATCATAAGTGATATAGAAAATCAGGTACTTGTTATCTCTGTAATACTGTCTATGATTTTATCTCCATTTTTGCTTAACAATATTAAAAATATTGTAGATTTTCTCATGCCAGAACCTACTATCCTTAGACAAAGAGCATTCAGAAATGATGGTTTTAGTAATCATATGATTATATGTGGATATGGACCTATAGGACAACATGTTTCAAAAAGTTTAAAAGAATTAGGTATCAAATATATAATCTTAGAACATGATATAGCTTTGGTTGACAAAGCAATATTAAATGGAGAAAAAGATATATTTTTTGCAAATGCAGCACAAAAAAGTGTATTAGAACATTTTAATGTTAAAGGTTCAAATGGGGTTATCGTATCCATAGCAAATGAAAAGCAAAAAAGGCTTATTTGCGAAAATGTCGTCTCTATATCTAAAGATACAAATATTGTTGTGGTTGTAAATAATGAAAATGAAGAAAAAATACTCGAAGATTTAAATATAAAACATGTTATAAATGATAGAGAAATAATTTCTAATTTACTTGTTCAAAAAGCTTTAACTTGCCAAATTTAGTCACCCTGTTTGGGATGACACTTTTACAAACCTTCTAAAAACTCTACTACCATTCTCACGCCAGCACCACTTGCGCCGTGCGGATTAACTCCCCAAATATGTTCAACATAAGCAGGTCCAGCGATATCTAGATGCAACCATTTATCTTTATTTTCATCTTTTATAAATTCACTTAAAAAAAGTCCTGCTGTCAATGCGCCACCATATCTTGTATTTGAGATATTACATATATCTGCAACTTCATTTTTAAGTGTTTTTGCCAAAAATCTATTAAAGTCTAGTGATGTCGCAAATTCGCCTGATTTTTTTGCACACTCTTTCATTTGATTTTTAAGATTCTCATTGTGTCCCATAATACCAGTTGTATAATTTCCTACACCAACTACACAAGCCCCTGTAAGTGTTGCAAGGTCTATGATATAGTCAAATTCGCTTATCTCTTGTTGTGCAAAATCAAGGACATCGGCAAGTACAAGTCTTCCTTCGGCATCAGTATTTCTAACTTCAATAGTTTTGCCATTTTTAGCAACAAGTACATCATCTGGTTTGAAAGAATCTCCACCTATCATATTTTCCACTGCACCAATAAATCCATGAACCTCTATATCTATATTTAACTCACTTACGCTTTTCATAATTCCAAGTACCGCACAAGCACCACTTTTATCAGATTTCATAGTAGTCATAAAATCAGAAGGTTTCAAGCTCAATCCGCCACTATCGTATGTAAGTCCTTTTCCAATTATCAGAACTTTACGTTTTGCATTTTTTGGTTTGTGTGAAAGATGTATAACTCTTGGATCATGTCTACTTGCTCTCGCAACTGCTAAAAGAGCATTCATTTTTTCTTTTTCAATCTGTTTTTGTTTTAATATATTGCATTCTAAATTGTTTTCGTTTGCTAATGTTGTGGCTATTTTGGCTAAAACTTTTGGATAGCAGTCATCGGGCGTCATATTGACTACATCTCTAGTAAAATTTGTCGAATTTGCTATAGTCGTAGCTTTTTTGATAGTTTTGCTAAAATCTTTTCCGCTAGGAGTTGATATATATAAAGATTTTATATGACTATCTGTTTTTTTACTTTTGTATTTATCAAATTTATAATTACCTAAAAATGCACCAATTGCTATTTGATATATGGATTCTTGGTCATCTAGCAGTGTTATTAATTTGATGTTTTTTATATACTCTTTAGTGCTTAAAAAGCGAAAAGAAGTAGCTATAGAGCTTGATATGTCATCACTATAACCTATATAAAGCTTATTACTTTCAGGTAAAAAGCAAAGCTCATCTTGTTCTGCTTTGAATGATAATTTTTTTAGCAAATCAAAATCAAAAGTTTTTTCTAAATCATTCGCATTTGTCAAAATTAATTCTATATCAATATTTTCTAGTTTTATTGTAGTGATATTCATAGTATCTCCTAGTTGAATTGTTCTTTTAATATCTCTTTTGCTTGAATCATATCTTTGTCACCTCTACCTGAGACATTTACGATTATGAGTTTATCTTTTATATCTTTTATTTTTTTCAAATATGCAACTGCATGAGAACTTTCAAAGGCAGGTATAATACCTTCACTTTGTGATAGCCATACAAATGCATCAAGAGCTTCTTTGTCTGTTATGTTGTCATAAGTTGCTTTTTTAAAATCTCTCAAGTATGCATGCTCTGGACCAATTCCTGGATAATCAAGACCTGCTGATACAGAATGGGCTTCAAGTATTTGACCATCATCATCTTGAAGTAGATATGTCATTTGACCATGAAGTACACCAGGGCTTCCTTTTTCCAAAGATGCACCATGTTTGTCAGTATTGACGCCAAGTCCACCAGCTTCTATACCAATGCACTCAACGCCCTTATCTTCTAAGAAATGATTAAAGATACCCATAGCATTAGAGCCACCACCAATACACGCTATAACTTTATCAGGAAGTCTATTTTCAACTTCAAGAATTTGTTTTTTTGCTTCCCAGCCAATGATAGATTGCATATCTCTTATCATCATAGGATATGGATGTGGACCAGCAACGGTTCCTATGATATAAAATGTATCTCGAGCATTGGTTACCCAGTGTCTAATCGCATCATTCATGGCGTCTTTTAGTGTTTTGCTTCCAGATGTTACTGGATGTACTTTTGCACCAAGAAGTTTCATTCTAAAGACATTTAGCTCTTGTCTAGCCACATCTTTTTCTCCCATAAAAACTTCACATTCAAGTCCAAATAATGCTGCAACCGTAGCAGTAGCAACGCCATGTTGTCCAGCCCCAGTTTCAGCAATAACCTTTTTTTTACCAAGTCTTTTGGCAAGTATCGCTTGAGCTACGGTATGGTTGATTTTATGTGCACCAGTATGATTTAAATCTTCTCTTTTTAGATATATTTTTGCACCAAGTTCACGTGATAAATTTTCGGCAAAAAATAGTGGGCTAGGGCGTCCAACATAGTTTTTATAATAATAATCAACTTCAGCCCAAAAATCCTTATCAAATCTAATTGCTTCATAATCAGCTTTAAGTTTTTCGAGAACTGGCATAAGTGTTTCTGGCACAAATCTACCACCAAATATTCCAAAATGACCATTTTCGTCTGGATCAAAAGGACTAGGTTGCGGTATATAAAAATCATTACTCATATTTTAACCCTTCAATAATTTCTAAATCTATCTATTTTTGTTCCATCATTTAGTGTTTGCACCAAAGGATACATTCTAGTTGGAACACCTAATTTATTCATATATATAACATAATTTGTTAAAACTTTCTTCCCATATTCTCTTGCCTCGATATTTTCTATTCTTTCCATGCTTAGATAAGGCTCATAAGGACCAGATTTGAACATATCATCTCTCTTTATCAATCCTCTAGTGAAACCTATACCAGCATTGTATGCATAAGCCATAAAAAGTGGATGATATAGATATTTGTTTAGATAATTAAGTTGATGATTTGAATACTGCAAAGCTTTTTGCGGTTCGAACATATCATCTAAGTTTACATCCTCACCCCTTTCACTAGCTATATGTTTTACCAAAAAAGGCATGATTTGCATCATCCCAAGAGCAAAAGATCTTGAAACTGATGCAGGTACAAATCTACTCTCTTGTCTTGCAATAGCATAAAGCAGTGCTTGTCTCTCATTTGGCAGAGGAGCCAATATATCCTTGTATGGAAGGGGATAATATACCTCTGTATATTTTGAAGCAACAGACTTTATATAAGCATAGTGTGATATAGTCGAATCATATTCATACTTTTGTGCTAATTTTTGCAAGTTTGTATTTGGATCAAACATTTGCTGTTTTAATTTTGCCCAATGGATTGGATCTGTTGTGTCAAATCCACCTATCTCAACATTTTTAAGTTTTGGAGTTATCGTTTCTGGGTATTTGCCATTTACAAAATCAGCTCCAAGCAAGGAATATATATTTACATCTTTACTTTCGTTGAGCATGTCAAGG
>ADZX01000121.1_pt1 | contig 23272 bp, 18 predicted proteins | sample 349688 | NCBI WGS metagenome assembly ADZX01 (sample SAMN00713648, study PRJNA49615) | sediment metagenome | isolation source: Carrizo shallow lake | place: Spain: near Madrid | collected 2007-02-15 | depth 25 m m | reverse complement strand
TTCAGGCTGCCCCGGTTCTTGTCACACAGCACGGAATGCCGCTTGAGCTATCGGATTCGGTTCTCGATTCGGTCAAACCGCAAAGTGCGGAAGTCATGGACGAAGCCCGGTCCCTCATGATTGATCAGTACGGCTTTGATGTACAGGAAGTCATGACGCTTCTCTTATTAGCCGCGCAGGCGGAGGAAATCCGCAAAATGCCCGAGACGGTCAAGGATGCCGTCTTTTTCTGTGTCACACCAAACGGGGTTGGACGCGTCCTGCGATTCGTCGCCAGTCTCCTCGAGGTCGCTGAAGCTGAGCTCGCCGCCAAACAAGCCGCGTAAAAAGGTCGAAGGTCAAAAGTCGAAGGCCATCGGCAAAAGATTGAAACAGGGGACGCAAATAAAATCATAACGCTGATTTTCCGCGTATGCTAAAATTCCGACAAATTGCGGGAAATGACAATGGCTAAAATCCACGTTAAAAAATTCAAGACTTTGCGGGACGCTGAGAAAGCCGAGATGAATGGCTATGCACGTATGAAGAGCCGCCAGAGGTTAGAATTAGTTCAAGTCCTGCGCGAAACCTATTTCAAACTTCACCCCGAGCTTGGGTATGCACGCACAAAAAGACTACGAAGAGTTATTAAAATTATTCGGCCGGTATAAAGTCCGTTATTGTGTTGTTGGGGCCTTTGCGGCCGCGCTCTATTCCCGTCCAAGATTTACCAAGGATTTGGATATCTTTGTCGATCCGAGTCCGGAGAATGCGAAAAATATACTGGCGGCTCTAAAGGATTTTGGGTTTGGGGCGCTAAAACTGAAGGTGGGTGATTTTACGAAACCTGGCATTGTGATCCAATTGGGGTATGAACCCGTGCGTATTGACTTACTAACGGCGATTGACGGGGTGACCTTCAATGAAGTTTGGAAGGATAAGACGCGCCGGAGTTTTGGAAACTGCAAAGTTTATTTTATGGGCAAGAGGACTTTGATCCGAAACAAACGTGCCTCAGGCCGTGACCGTGATCTTTTAGACCTGAAGGAATTGAAAGCATAGTGCGGGGAATTTGCCTAAAAATGGGGATAGGTTGTTACCCCAACCTGTCCCCACAGTCAATTAACCAATAACGAAGAACGAATAACTTCCATGGCTAGCGGATACAAAGCATACCCGTTCGACGAACTGGAACCCAGGTGGCAGGCCTACTGGGAGGCGCACAAATCTTTTCGCGCGGCGGACCCGGGCGAACCGGGCAGCGAAAAACCCAAATACTATGTCCTGGATATGTTTCCCTATCCTTCTGCCTCCGGACTTCATGTCGGTCATCTCGAAGGTTACACCGCCACCGATATCATCGCCCGCTACAAACGCATGAAGGGTTTCAATGTTCTGCATCCGATGGGATGGGACGCCTTCGGCCTTCCCGCGGAGCAGCACGCGCTTGATACCGGCACACATCCGGAAGAGACCACGCAAAAAAATGTGCAGAATTTTATGCGCCAGATCAAGCGCATGGGATTCAGCTACGATTGGGACCGCGAGGTCAACACCACGGACCCGACTTATTATCGCTGGACGCAGTGGATTTTCATGAAGCTTTTTGAGATGGGCCTGGCCTACGAGGCCGAGATGCCGGTCAATTGGTGCCCGGCGCTTGGCACGGTGCTCGCCAACGAGGAAGTGATAGACGGAAAAAGCGAACGCGGAAATCATCCCGTGATCCGCAAGCCCATGCGCCAATGGGTGCTCAAGATCACGGCCTATGCCGAGCGGCTGCTCTCCGAGTTAGAAATACTCGACTGGCCGGAACCGATCAAAGAGATGCAGCGCAACTGGATCGGAAAATCGGTCGGCGCGGAAGTGGATTTCTCACTCGACGGCCGGCCGGAGAAAATCCGCGTGTTTACGACGCGTCCCGATACGCTGTTCGGTGCCACTTATATGGTATTGTCCCCGGAACATAAGCTGGTCGAAGGCCTTACCGCTCCCGCCCAGGCCGCAGCCGTTCGCCTATATAAGGAAGCCGCCTCGCGCAAATCCGATCTCGAGCGTACGGAACTCGCCAAAGATAAAACCGGGGTTTTTACCGGCTCCTATGCCGTCAATCCGGTGAACGGGGAGAAAATCCCGATCTGGATCGCGGATTATGTGCTGATTTCCTATGGTACGGGCGCCATTATGGCCGTGCCCGCGCATGATGAGCGGGATTTCGAGTTTGCGACCAAATTCAGCCTTCCTATTATAGAAGTCATTCATGACCCTGTGGGGACAGGGGATGGGAAACTTCAGAAAGCCTTTACCGGAGTAGGTGTTTGTGTTAATTCGACAACGCCGGACCGTTCGTTTTCAATCGACGGGCTCCCGAGCGATGAGGCCAAGGATAAAATCACGAAATGGCTGGAAACAAAAGGCCTCGGTGTCCGTTCGACACAATACAAATTGCGCGACTGGCTTTTCAGCCGCCAGCGTTATTGGGGAGAGCCGTTTCCTGTCATCCATGTGGACGGGGCACCGAAACTGTTGCCGGAAAGTGAACTCCCCGTGCTGCTGCCCAAAACGAGAACTTATAAGCCAACCGGTACAGGCGAAAGCCCTCTGGCGGGGATACGCGAATGGGTCGAAACGCGTGACCCGGAAACCGGGAAACCGGCGCTTCGTGAATCCAACACCATGCCGCAATGGGCGGGATCCTGCTGGTATTATCTCCGGTATCTCGATCCGAAAGGTGTGAACGCTCCGGCGGAATCTGTAAAAGAAAAATACTGGATGCCGGTCGATCTTTATGTCGGCGGGGCGGAGCATGCCGTGCTGCATCTACTCTATTCGCGTTTCTGGCACAAAGTCCTCTACGACCGCGGTTTTGTATCCACGCCCGAGCCATTTCAGCGTCTCATCAATCAGGGGATGATTCTCGGCGAGGACAATCAAAAAATGTCCAAGTCGCGGGGCAATGTCGTCAATCCGGACGAAATGGTGGACCGCTACGGCGCCGATACTGTGCGGCTTTATGAAATGTTTATGGGGCCGCTTGAAATGTCGAAGCCGTGGTCTTCGCAGGGCGCTGAGGGAGTGCACCGTTTTCTGGCGCGCGTCTGGCGGCTGTTTATGACGGAGGAGAATACGCTGCGCGAACAGATTCGTGACCGGCCGCCTACAGCTGCGGAAAATAAGCGCCTGCATCAGGCAATCAAAAAAGTCTCCGAGGATATCGAGGGCATACGCCTGAACACTCCGATTTCTGCGCTCATGATTTTCGTGAATGAAACCCTCAAAGATGCGGACTACGCAAAGTCCATGCTCGAAACCTTTCTCATTCTCCTTTCTCCTTTTGCGCCCCATTTGGCGGAGGAGCTCTGGAGCCGTCTGGGACATCCCGGCACGCTCTCATGCGAGCCGTGGCCTTCCTATAATAAGGACTATTTAATCGAGGAAACGGTGGAGCTCGGGGTGCTCGTCGGCGGCAAACTGCGCGGCCGGATCACGGTTGCTAAAGATCTTCCCGAGGACGAGATCCGCAAAGTCGCTCTGGCCGATGAAAAGGTGAGGCCCTGGGTCGATGGAAAACAGATCGCCCAGGCCATCGTCGTGCCCGGCCGCGTCGTGAATATCGTGGTGAGGTAAGAAGGAAACCGGAAGCTGTAAGGTCGAAGGTGGATGGCTGAAGGCCAAAGCGAAATGATGGGACAGATTGTTACCCCAACCTGTCCCCATAAACCTGCGTGACCGGAGCCCGTGAGTCACTCCTATGCCGAAAATCCGAATCGATAAAAAACAGATACGCATCGGCGCCAAAAAAATACCGCTGCTTTCCGGAGAAGTGCATTACTGGCGGCTGAATCCTTCCTGCTGGCCTGAGATATTGGATCGCGTTCGCGAACTGGGGCTCGATATGATTTCGACCTATGTCCCCTGGGCCCATCACCAGATCCGTCCCGGCCTTTATGATTTTACCGGCCGTACGAGTTCGGAAAGGAATCTCAAAGCCTTCCTTGAACTTGCACGCAAAAAATCCCTTTGGGTTTTGATCCGCCCCGGGCCTTACATTTACAGCGAATGGCCGAACGATGGAGTGCCGGATGATGCGTTTCGCTACCACCGGCTTCATCCGGAATTTCTTCGGCGTGCGCGGCGGTATATGGCGGCTGTCATGAAAGTTCTAAAACCTTTTTTCGCCGACCGTCCTCGGGGAAATATTCTGCTGCTGCAAGCGGACAACGAAATCGACGCGTGGCCCGACCGCTTCGGCGATCAATACGGTCTAAGCGGCAAGCCCGGTCTTTTTCAGGATTATCTTCGCAGCGTTTATGCGAATGACCTGTCGTTTCTAAATCATTCGTGGGGAACAGCTTACGATAACTTTGACGAGGTGAAGCCATTTATCCCAACCGTCCTCTCGGGCGAAACCGGTTTGGCGTTGAAGGGTGACCGGGAACTCAGGCGAAGTCTGGATTATTATCAGTTTAAGCATTTTTATGCCCGCGAATATGCGAAGACGATCACCGGGATGTGGCGCGAGCTCGGCGTGACGGTCCCCCTATACACGAATGTGTATCCCTTCTTTTATGCGCAGGATTGGTGCGAGATGCAGGCGGCCTCAGATCTTACCGGGATTGATTTATATCCGACGCGAGAGCTCGGTGAAGACGCTTTCGAGGCGCGCAAAGTGGCGGATAAGGTACGCTATTTGAGCCGTATCTCACCGCTTCCGTTTATCGCTGAATTCGAGTCCGGCGTTTGGCACGGCCAGCACGAGGTGATCGGGAATCCCACGCCGAATCATTACCGGCTCCTGGCGCTCACCGCGATGATGTCGGGCGCTGTCGGCTGGAACTGGTACATGCTCGTGAACCGCGACAACTGGTATCAGGCACCGATCAACGAGTGGGGGCGAACGCGCGAGGATCTTTACCGCGCCTTCCGCGAATGTGTCACGCTCTTTAAACAGCTGCATCCGCCGTCGCTTAAAAAAATCTGCGAAACCGCGGTCACCTATAACCCCTTGCAGTATGCGGCGCGAAGTCTTCTGCGGAGTGAATCGCTCGAAGCGCTTCACGAGGCGGGGATCGATTACGAGATCTGGGACCCCCGGCTCGATCCGCCGCGGGAAAAAATTGTATTTTATTCCGGCAATCAATGGCTTGAACTCTCCAGTCAGCGTGCGCTCCGCGAATTTGTCGAGGCGGGCGGGACGCTTGTTGCTTTCCGCGACTTCCCGCGCAAGGATGATCACTTTCGTCCGGTTTCTGCGGTCGGTTTTGAAGAACCCCATACCGCGCTCTTTGAATTTAAACACCGCTTTGATTTTCGACTGGCGACAGGCCGAAAAGCCATCCCTGTGATCAGTTCGGTTTACGGATTCAATCCCAAGGGACCGGGACGAATTTTCTCGGATTTCGGAGCCTACGGTAAAATTGCGATCGGTTACGAAAAGAAAATAGGCAAAGGGAAGCTCCTGCATTTGGGACTAAAACCGGATGCCGCTATGTTGCGGGAGATTATGGACCATTACGGGATCGTGATCCCGAGCATTTCGCGAACTCCGGGCGTGAAGACCGCTCTTTTCGAGCGGGGAGGCCGGCATTTCCTGATCGCGGTGAATTTGGGCCGTGAATTTCAATCCGCCCTGATTGAATTACCACGATTGGCAGGGCGCCGCGGCCGTTACAGAGCACGAGATCTTGAGACGGGTGCTGCACTTCGCACGATCGAGGGAGAATCCCCGGCAATCGTAGGTGAAATTCCTCCGAAAGACGGAAGGGCGATCGAAATCATACGGCATTAGGTCGAAGCTGGAAGCTGGAGGCAGGAAGAAAAAAACAGAAGCAGCGCAGCGTTCAACCCAAAAAAGATGCCTTCCCGATTCCCCCTTCCAGCCTCCCGCTCACATCCGCCTTCATTTCCTGGCTTCAGAACTACCCACATCCTGCCGTTATATCTTCTGGATGAGTCGAAGCGTGTGTCGCCATCCGCCAAAATTATGTACGAACTCTACTACGGACTCAAAGAACTTCCCTTTAATATCACGCCTGATCCGCGTTTTATTTTCTTCAGCCGCCATCATCAGGAGGCGCTTTCCACACTGCTTTACGGGATCGAAAGCCGCCGCGGGTTTATCCAGATTACGGGAGAAATCGGGGCGGGGAAGACCACGCTCAGCCGCACGCTGCTTCGTAAACTTCAGGGCAAGGTGCACAGCGCGCTCATCTTTAATCCCAAAATGTCAGAGATTGAACTTCTGCAGACGATTGTGGAGGATTTCGGCATTCTTCCGAAAGGAAAACGCCGCAAGGATTACTTTGATTCGCTGAACCGGTTTTTGCTCGAGGAAAATGAAAAGGGGTTTAATGCGATCGTGATTATCGACGAGGCGCAGCTCCTCAGTCCAAAGGCGCTTGAGCAGATACGGCTTCTCTCGAATCTGGAGAAACCGGACCAGAAACTTTTGCAAATCATCCTGGTCGGTCAGCCGGAATTGAAAGAGCTTTTGAATAAGCCGCAGCTCCGTCAGCTCAAGCAACGCATTACGATCCGCTATCATCTTCCCGAGCTATCCCGCGACGAAGTGGCCTTTTACTTGAGTCACCGGTTGCGCGTCGCCGGAGGAGACCGCGAACTGTTTACGGATGAAGCGGTGGATTTGATCTACAAAATATCCGGAGGAATTCCGCGCATCATCAATGTCATTGCCGACCGGTCGCTCCTAGCCGGCTTCACACAAAACGCCACGATGGTCGACCTTTCACTTGTCGAATGCGCCCAGACTGATCTCGAAGGGGTGTACGCGTGAGCCTGATCCAGGAGGCGCTTGATAAAACCGGGAAAAAGAAACCGGAAGACCTTGTTCCTAAGCAGACCTCCGCAAAGAAAGGGATTCAGTCCGAACGCGCCGCGTTTTTCGAGATGCCTATGATTTCTCCCGAACTGCTTGGGCGCGAGAACAAGGTTCAAATCCCCGCAGCATCTCAGGACAAGTCAGGTTCGCGAAAACTCAAACCCCTTGCCCTTGTCATCTTTGCCGGATTTGTTTTGATTTCGGCCGGGCTTCTTTTTTATCTCCTGGATGTCGAAGTGGAACGCGAATCGGCGGTCAAAGAAGGATTCCCCGCGGCGCAGCCAGCGGAGACGGCTCCCTCGAACCCGTTTCAGCCGGCAGCGGCAAAGCCTGTTAAACCCAAATACACCCTGACCGGAATTACGACCGATACCGGCGGGACGCGCCTGGCCCTGATCAACGGACAAATCGTGGGGGTGGGCGATCTTCTCCGTGAAGGTGCGGTGGTGAAACAAATCCATGCGCGCAGCGCGGTTCTGACCGTCGAAGGCCGCGAAATCCTCCTCGAACTGTAGTGGTACGCCATAGCTTTAAATATAAGGTAAATTCCCCCTTTTTCTAGAAACGAAGCCAGAATTTCTCCGTCATCCTTATGCACCGCTCTTCCCGTCCCGGCGTGACAGGTCGCGCTCGCTTGCCGCCTGCGCACTCATCCCGCAGATTCCTCAGCTTTCTCTATGCGCTACGGGGGGAACCGCCAGTTTAAAAAAACTTTACTTCGTGTGATGGCGGACTTATTATGTCGGCTCATTTCGTTCTTTCAAACTTGAATCAGGCTCTCCGGGGTAAAATACGGGGATTAATAGGGAAGCGAGCGGCCGAATCAACGGCCGGCTCCACGGTGCCGCCGCTGTCGGCAGGTACGAAAGTAAATCGCCACTGCTCCATGAAATGGGGCGGGAAGGCTTACGAGTAGGATCGATCCTGCCAGTCAGAAGACCTGCCCGATTCGCAAACAATAATCTCCGCGCAAAGAGATGCCCTATTTTCGTGTCCCGTGTCCATCCGAGGCCCCGGCGTTTCTTTGCCGGGAAGAAAGGTTCTATGGCCCGGGACGGTTCCATCCCAAACCTTCACAGCTGTCACAATGAGTTTTTCGCAGTTTCCCAAATTCGACTTAAACGCGCTGCAATCCTTGCTTTGATCGTTGGAGGATTCGCATTATTCCCTTCGAAAGTTTCGGCGGAAAACGTCAAGATTTCACGGTCCCGATCTTCTGCTGTCAAAGAGAGCGGTGATGCAGTCGATGCCGTCGTCGAACGAAAAACTCCGCGTCTGCGATTGATCGGTTCACGCCTGCCTGGTTTCGAAGTCCCCTTTGCTGATATCCCGGCGAATGTTTCGTATCTTCCTTTGAATGCCTCGCGCAAGGAGGGGGAGGACCTGGATTATCCGAAGGCACGGTATTATCAGGAATCGCTCCGGGACCTGGAAGGTATGAATTTCTTCGATACGGTCGGCAACGGGGTCGACCGCACGGTCGGATTGCGCGGTTTTTCCGAGGGAAATTCCGTGATTACCCTTGTCGACGGCGTACGCGTTAACGAAGTGGACGGTGACGATGTCTATTATCCGCTGCTGCCGATGGATGATCTCGAATCCATACAGGTAGACCGCGGATCGGCCTCGCCGATTTACGGTTCGAACGCCTTTGCCGGCGTCGTGCATTTGACGACCGGCGCCTACCGGGAAGCCCCGATGACCTTTTTCGGCGGCTGGGAAATGTCGAGTTTTGACGGGATGCGTTTTCATCAGGGAGTGAGCGGCACACTTGCCGATAAGCTCACGCCGGTCGGAGGAAAATTTAAATATTATTTCAACGGCAGCCGCGATAATAACGACGGATTTCGTGACAACGGTGATTACCGGATCACCAACTTTAACATCAAATCCGAATACGAGCTTCCCGACGCGGGGGGGCGTATTTATGCCGGCGTCAAACATACGGATGACGATATCTCCAATCCTGGTGCGCTGACCTTTGATCAGTATCAGCGGGACTTGGAACCGACCCTGAAGAACCTTGACGGCCGCCATATGGATGTCACCACCGTTCAGCTTGGGATGGACAAGACCTTCTGGGACGAACGCATCCTCGCTTCGCTGATGGCCTCGTCCCGTACGAATGACCTGAGCTTTTATACGACGACGATCAGCTTTGCCGATTTCCCCGATGGCTTTGATCCGGATACGGACCTTGTGACGACAAAATCGCGTTCGACGGACCTGATCTGGCAGCTTGCGTATCAAGACGAATGGGACTGGCTTTCCAATCAAAGCGTGATGGGAATGGAAATTCGCGATGCCTCTAATCAGTCGCTTGAGCAGGACGCCTTTTTAGGTAATGTCGTTCGCTCGACGGCGGCGGAAACGGACCGGCTTGCCGAACCGGAAAATGCCGGGCTTTACTGGCGCGAAACGCTGAACGCAAGCGATAAGCTGATCGGCCATTTCGGCATGCGGCATGACTATCACTGGCTTGACGTGCGTGATCAGGTGACGCCCACCGACAGCCTGAGCCGGCGCTGGCGCGAATCGAGTCTGAGCGGAGGAATTACCGTAAAGCCGGTTGAGTCCGTGGATCTTTTCACCAATTACTCGCAGGGATTTCGCGTGCCGACGATCAGCGAACTCGCCCCTTTTTCCGGCACGGTTTCGACCAATCTAACCCCTGAAAGATCAGACAGTTACGAAATCGGAGGCCGGGTGCGTCACGGGATTTTGCCGCGATGAAAGCAAGTTGGTTTCTCATCGATACGCAGGACGAGATTACCTTCGATTCTACATCGATCAGTGCGACCGCGCCTTTTGGACAGAATATCAATATCGGGAAAAGCCGCCGTTACGGCATTGAAACCCGGGTTGATCTCCATCCGTTCAAAGAAGTGGACCTTTACGGTTCCTACACGTGGACGGAAGCTTATGTCCGCGAAACGGATCCGACCGGGACACTGGTGGACGGACGTTCGCTGGGGCAAATTCCGTCACATCGCATGACCTGGGGAGGCGCGGTGCGTCCTCTCGCGTGGTTTGGCGAGCCGTTTGACGGATTTGTATTTGGCGTCAACGGTGTTTTCACCGGCAGCCAGCATCCGCTGACCTATGAATCGTCAACCGAGGCGATACTGGCGAACACGGGAGGTGCGGGGCATGTCATTAAGTCCTATACTCTATGGGACATCATCGCGTCCTATCAATGGCGCGAATTTGAAGTCTATTTAAAAGTGAACAATTTCTTCGACACCAAATATTATTCTGAGTCGGTGAGCGCGACAGTATTTCCCGCCGCATGGGGCGGCGCGACGGTTCTTCCGGCAGGGGATTACGCGTTTGTCATCCCCGGAGAACCGCGCGAGATTCTCTTCGGCTTCAAGTGGGAGTTTGACGCTCCCTTTATCGGGAACGAAAAAAGCGCCGGACCTCCCGCCGCGTAAACCAAAAGGGGCCAGGCCCCTAGTGGTTCCTAGTGGTTTATAGCAAACACGATCTTCGAAGAGGGCCGGCCTTTTTGGGCGGTTGCGGTAGGGCATGAACGGTGAAGGAGTCGGATGAGGCAAAAGATCCTGCCACTTTTTTTTATCATGTATTTTTGGGCGACAGCTTTCGGGGTGTCGGCAGAGAGTCCGGCCCGGGATTTCTCCCGTCCTCAGCGCGTGGTCTCCATTAATCTGTGCGCGGACGAACTCGCGCTCCGGATGCTGCCGCGCGGGAATATTGCGGCCCTCAGTTTTTATTCCGCCCGTTCCGAGGACTCCACGATCGAAACGCGCGCGCGCGGGATTCCGCGGACGCACGGGACCCTCGAAGAGATTTTATCCTATCGTCCCGATCTGGTGCTCGCGGGCGATTTTACGAGACCGGAACTGCGACGCGGACTCGGCCGCTTCGGGATTCCGGTTGCCATGTTTGAGGTCCCCAAAAGCATCGGCGAAATCTACTCGTTGCTGGAAAAGGCGGGCCGGCTATTCGGGGCGGAGGAAGACGCCGCGCGTATGATCCGCGAACTTCAAGCGTCGCTTGCACAAATCCCGTCATTTGCCCGCAAACCCGGAATCATTTTCTATCAAACGCATGGCTATTCACCGGGCGCGGGAACGTTTGAGAACAGTATCATCGAAGCCGCCGGCGGTTTTAATCTCGCCGCCGCGGCCGGGATTACCGACTACGGACAGATGGACCTGGAAAAGCTCGTTGGGCTCAAGCCCGAGCTCGTTGTTTTTGCCAGTGATCAGATGCAAAACCGTACAGCCGCGGGGGAGTTGCTGCGGCATCCTGTGTTCAGAAGTCCGCACGCAGCGGCGGGGGTGATCGAGACCTTTGAAATCCCTTCCCGGTTTTTACATTGCGGCTCGGCGGCCTCGATCGAAGCGGTTACGGAATTGAACCGGAGAATCGCCGTTCTCGCCGGGGAAACAATCCCATGATCAAACTAGAAAAACATTCCTCGGTTTCCCTCTATTTCATATTGATGGGAGCGCTTCTGATACTGACTCTCGTTTCTCTTTGTTCGGGGCCGGCAGGCGTTTCGCTGACAGACGGGATTCGGGATCTTGCCGCGGGAAAGCCCTCAGCGGCGTCCACCGTGATTTCCCAGATCCGGATTCCGCGCATCCTTCTCGCACTGATGGTGGGGGCGAGCCTCGGGATGGCGGGAGCGGCGATGCAGGGATTTCTGCGTAATCCGCTTGCCGAGCCGGGTGTGCTCGGGGTTTCGGGCGGGGCCGCGCTGGGCGCAGTGCTTGCCTTTTACAGTGGGTGGTATGCGCGGTGGGCGATGGCGCTTCCCCTTGCCGGAATGATCGGCGCTTTTTTGAGTGCGGCCTTCATCCTCGCCCTTGCGGGCCTTACCGCGAGCGTGCATACGCTGATCCTTGCCGGACTTGCGATCAACACCATGACCTTTGCCCTGACCTCGCTGGTACTCAACCTTCTCAGTTTGAATAACCCGTACGCGTCGCTTGAAATCATGTTCTGGTCCATGGGGTCCCTGGCCGACCGGAACATGAGCCATGTTTTGCTCGCTCTTCCGTGGATTATAGCCGGCTGGATCCTGCTTTTGTCTTCGCGGCGGGGACTCGACGCACTCAGCCTCGGAGAGGATGCCGCGGCTACGCTCGGAATCCCGGTTTGGCGTATGCGCCTTTGCGTGATCCTGGGAACGGCCTGTTCGGTCGGGGCCTCGGTGGCGCTTTGCGGCAATATCGGATTTGTCGGTTTGATGATTCCGCATTTTCTGCGTCCCTTTGTACGGCATGAGCCGGGCCGGCTTCTCGGAACAAGCGCGCTCGGAGGAGCGATTTTTCTCCTGCTTGCAGATCTCATCGTGAGACTGGTCCCGCAGCTGGCCGATTTAAAAGTGGGCGTTGTGACTGCGCTTGCCGGCGCGCCCTTCTTTCTCTACCTCCTTTTCCGGATGAGGAGAGGGCTCTCATGAAAAGTCTCGAGGCGCGGCAGGTTTCATTTTCGCGGGACGGCCGGATCATTTTAGAAGACATTTCCTGCTCGCTTCGAAGCGGCGAAATTGTCGGGCTGATCAACGCGGACTCGGCGAAGCATGCGGGGCTGGCGCTCAGCTCGAAACTGATGTCCCTGGCCAGGCACATCCACCGCGAAGGCGGGAGGTAGGCGCGCGCCTTGAAACTTTTCCGGAAAGGGAAGATCCAGAACAAGATCACGGCGGCGTTCATGTTCTCCATCGCGGCCGTGCTGATCGGGGTCTTCCTCGCCTTCGCCGCGGTGGAAACGGTCTCCTCGCAGAGGGCGATCCGGAAGGATCTCTCGTCGACCGCGGAGGTCATCGGCAACGCCACCGTCGCGGCGGTGATGTTCGACGACAATACGGCGGTCCAGGAAGCCCTGTTCGCCGTGAGGACGAGGCAGGACCTCCTCTCCGCCTACGTCCTCGACTCCAACCTGCGGATCCTCGCCCGTTACACGATGAGCCAGGACCAGGAGAATCCCGTCCCCATCCTGATAATCGAGGACAGCGGCGATCCCACATGGGCGGACCCCGACCACCTCGCGTCCCTCCGGTTCGATTCGGAAAAGACGCTGCTCCTGGGACGGTCCCTGACCGTCGTCGAAGACATCCTGCTGGAAGGAACCCTTCTCAGCACGATCGTGATCCAGGCCTCCACCGACAAGTTCCGGGAGCTGATGTCATGGTTCGCCACCGTCATGATCGTCATCCTGACGGCCGCCAGCCTGCTGGCGTACGCCCTCTCCCGGTACCTCGCCCGCCTGCTCTCCAGGCCGATCGAGAGCCTCGCCCGCACAATGAACGTCGTCCTGGAGCGGAAGGACTACTCCGTCCGCGGGACCAAGCAGGACGACGACGAGCTGGGCTACCTCTTCGACGGCTTCAACAGCATCCTCGACCAGGTGCAGGAACGCGACCGCCAGGTAAACCAGCGGACGCTCGAGCTCCAGGAGGCGCTGTCCAGCCTCAACGCCGCAAAGGAGTCGGCCGAGCACGCCAACCGGGCGAAATCCCAGTTCCTCGCGAACATGAGCCACGAGATCCGCACCCCGATGAACGGCGTCCTCGGCATGATCGACCTGCTGATCGAGACGCCGCTCTCCGGCTCGCAGAAACGGTACGCGGAGATCATCCGCCGCTCCGGAGTTTCTCTGCTTTCCATCATCAACGACATCCTCGACATTTCCCGGATCGAGGCGGGAAAGCTCGTGCTGGAAAACGTCTCCTTCGACCCGCACAACCTGATCGCGGAGCTGGGAGATTCCCTCGCCCAGCGGGCGCACGCGAAAGGGATCGAGCTCATATGCCACGCGACAGGGAACGTGCCGCGCCGCGTCGTAGGCGACCCGGGGCGCCTGAGGCAGGTGCTGCTGAACCTCATGGGGAACGCGGTCAAGTTCACGGACCGGGGCGAGGTCGTCCTGCGGATGTCCCTCGAACGGATGGAGGAGGACGCCGCCTGGATTTCCTTCTCCGTGAAGGACACGGGGATCGGGATCGCGCCCGCTGCGCAGAGGAAGATCTTCCATCAGTTCGTCCAGGCGGACGGTTCCACTACCAGGAAATACGGGGGGACGGGGCTGGGGCTCCCGATCTCGCAGCAGCTCGTCGCCATGATGGGCGGCGAGATCAGGCTGGAGAGCGAACCGGGGAAGGGATCCGAGTTCCATTTCCACGCCCGGTTCCTCCGGGACAGGGAGGCGGAGTCCGAGGCGGTGGAACCTTCGTTCCTCAGGACGCTGTCCGGGGTCCACGCGCTGATCGTCGACGACAACGAGACGAACCGGCACATCCTGGAACAGCAATTCCTGCGCTGGGGGCTGCGGTGCCGCTGCGCCAACGGGCCTGTGGAGGCCCTTGAGGCGCTGCGCGGGGCCGCGGCGAAAAGGGACCCCTTCGAGATCGCCGTCCTCGACCGCCAGATGCCCGGGGAAGACGGGCTGGAGCTGGCCCGAAAGATCAGCGGGGATCCCGCGATCCGGGACGTGCGGCTGATCCTGCTGTCCTCGATCGACCTCGGCGAGGAAGCGAAGCTGGGTCTCGAACACGGGATCGTCGGCTACCTTACCAAGCCGGTGCGGCCGTCGGTCCTGCATGACTGCATCGTGGCGGCCCTGGGGTCGACCCGTCCCGAAACGCCGGCGCCGGCGGAGGATCGCCCGGCGAAGGCGGCGCCCAAACCCCGGATGGCGTCCATCCTCCTCGTGGAGGACAACCCGGTGAACCAGGAAGTCGCCCTGGCCATGCTGGACCTCCTCGGCTACCGGACGACGGTGGCGGGGACGGGCGGGAGGGGGTCGCGATGGGCGGCGGCGGGTCGTACGACCTGATCCTGATGGACTGCCAGATGCCCCTCATGGACGGCTTCGAGGCGACACGGGAGATCCGCCGCCGGGAACCCTTGCACACGCCCATCATCGCCCTGACCGCGAACGCGATGCCCGGCGCCAGCGACCGGTGCCTGGAGGCGGGGATGGACGATTACATCGCGAAGCCGTTCTCCCTGAAGGACCTGCGGGAGACGCTGGAGCGCTGGTTGCCTCAGTCCCGGCCCGCGTGAAGCACGCGGCGCAGGAACCGGCCGGTGAAGGAGCGCGGGTTCCCGGCCACCTCCTCGGGCGTTCCGCGCGCCACGACCTCGCCGCCGCCGTCGCCCCCCTCGGGGCCCAGGTCGATGATGTGGTCGGCGGACTTGATGACGTCGAGATTGTGCTCGATGATGATCACCGTGTTCCCGGCATCCGCGAAGAGGTGCAGGACGGACAGCAGCTTCGAGATGTCGTCGAAGTGGAGCCCCGTCGTGGGCTCGTCCAGCAGGTAGACCGTCTTCCCCGTCGCCCGGCGGGACAGCTCCCGGGCCAGCTTCACCCGCTGCGCCTCCCCCCCCGACAGGGTGGTGGCGGACTGCCCCAGCCGGATGTACCCCAGCCCCACGCGCGACAGGGTTTCCAGCTTGTGCCGGATGGCGGGGATCGGCGACAGGAATGCCAGCGCCTGGTCCACCGTCATCTCGAGGACGTCGGCGATGTTCCTCCCCTTGTAGGCGATCTCCAGCGTCTCCCGGTTGTACCGCCGGCCCCGGCATTCCTCGCACGTGACGTACACGTCGGGCATGAAGTGCATCTCGATCTTCAGGATCCCGTCCCCCTCGCACGCCTCGCACCGCCCCCCCTTCACGTTGAAGGAGTAGCGCCCGGGCCGGTACCCCCGCGCCTTGCTTTCGGGGAGCATGGCGAACAGGTCGCGGATCGGCGTGAACACGCCGGAATACGTCGCCGGGTTGGAGCGGGGCGTCCGCCCGATGGGCGACTGGTCGATGTGGATCACCTTGTCCACGCCTTCCAGCCCCTCGAGGGCCCGGTGCTCCCCCGGCCGCTCCCGGGAGCCCGTGAGCTTCTGCGCCAGCGCGCGGTACAGGGTGTCGAGGACGAGGGTCGACTTTCCTGACCCGGACACGCCCGTGACGCACGTGATGACCCCGAGCGGGATCGTCACGTCGAGGTCCTTCAGGTTGTTGGCGCGGCAGCCGATGATCTTCAGGGCGTGCCCGTTCGGGCGGCGTCGCCGTGGCGGCACGGGGATCTCCTTCTTCCCCGAGAGATACTGCCCGGTCAGCGACGCCTCGCAGGCCAGGATGGCCTCCGGCGGGCCCGCCGCCACCACGTGGCCGCCGTGCTCCCCGGCCCCGGGCCCCATGTCGATCACGTAGTCCGCGGTCCGGATCGTCTCCTCGTCGTGCTCCACCACCAGCACGGTGTTCCCCAGGTCGCGCAGCCGGGTGAGGGTGGACAGGAGCCGCCGGTTGTCCCGCTGGTGGAGCCCGATGGACGGCTCGTCCAGGATGTAGAGGACCCCCATCAGGGAGGCGCCGATCTGTGTCGCCAGCCGGATCCGCTGGCCTTCCCCCCCGGACAGCGTGGACGAGGTCCGGGAAAGGTTCAGGTAGTCCAGCCCGACGTTGGCCAGGAACGAGAGGCGCGACCGGATCTCCTTCAGGATCCTCTCCGCGATCTTCTCCTCCCTCGGGGACAGGGAGAGCGACGAAAAAAAATCGAGCGCTTCCCTTACCGACAGGGCGGTCACCGCGTCGATCCCCTTGCCTCCCACGCGCACGCACAGCGCCTCTTTCTTCAGGCGCGCCCCGCCGCATTCCCCGCACGGCCGGTTGTTCATGTACCTCGCAAGCTCCTCCCGGACCTCCTCCGATCCGGTCTCCCGGGACCGGCGCTCGAGGTTGTTGATCACCCCCTCGAACGGCTTTGTGTATGCGTACCGCCTGGCCCCCTCCTCCAGGAGGAACCGGACCGGCTCCCCCGATGACCCGTAGAGGATGAGGTTCCGCACCCTCTCCGGCAGCTTCCCGAACGGCACGTCGAGGGGAAACCCGTATTGCCTTGCCAGCGACGCGAGCGCCTGGTGGTAAAAAACCTGCGTGCGCCGGTTCCAGGGGGCGATCGCCCCCTGCCGGATCGACCGCCCCGGGTCCGGCACCACCAGCTCCGGGTCGAAGAAGATGGTCGTCCCAAGCCCGTCGCACCGGGGACACGCGCCATGAGGGGTGTTGAAGGAGAACAGGCGCGGGGTGACCTCGGGAAGGCTCACGTTGCAGTCGGGGCAGGCATACTTCTCGCTGTAGAGCGTCCCGTTCCCCTTCTCGTCCACCACCCGCACCAGCCCCTCGGACAGCTTGAGGCACAGCGCCGTCGAGTCGGCCAGCCGCCCGCGCGCGTCTTCGGAGATCCTCAGCCGGTCGACCACGACGTCCACGTCGTGCTTGCGCTTCCGGTCGAGCTCGATCGGCTCCGCGGGATCCCGCGCCTCCCCGTCCACCACCACCCGGGAATAGCCGTCCCGGGCCAGCGCCGCGAGCTCTTTCCGGAACTCCCCCTTCCGCCCCCGGACGACGGGCGCCCACAGCTGCACCCGGGCGCCTTCCCCCATGCCCATGACGGCGTCCACGATCTGTGTGGCCGTCTGCTGTCGGATCTCCTTCCCGCAGGAGGGGCAGTGGACGCGGCCGATGGAGGCGAACAGCAGCCGCAGGTAATCGTAGATCTCCGTGACGGTACCCACGGTGGAGCGCGGGTTCCTGCTGACCGATTTCTGCTCGATGGAGATGGCGGGGGAGAGCCCCTCGATCACGTCGACGTCGGGCTTTTCCATCTGCTCGAGGAACTGCCGCGCGTAGGCGGAAAGCGACTCGACGTACCGTCGCTGCCCCTCCGCGTAAATCGTATCGAAGGCCAGCGACGATTTCCCGGAGCCCGAGACGCCCGTGATGACCACGAGGCGGTCCCGCGGGATTTCCACGTCGATGTTCTTGAGGTTGTGCTCGCGCGCGCCGCGCACGATGATCCGGTCGAGCGCCACCCCTATCGCGCCCCCGGCCGATTCCCGGAGGAACCGGCCATCCCCGCCGCCATCCGCACGGCGGCCAGGAGACTGGCCGGGTTCGCCTTCCCCTTGCCGGCGATGTCGTACGCCGTTCCGTGGTCCACGGAAGTCCGCACGATGGGAAGCCCCATCGTCACGTTCACGGCATCCTCGAAGTGGACCATCTTCAGGGGGATGAGCCCCTGGTCGTGGGTCATGGCCACGACCACATCGAACGCGCCGCGGTACGCCCGGTAGAAAATCGTATCGGGGGGATACGGGCCGGAGACGTCGATCCCCGCCGCGCGGCAGGCATCGATCGCAGGCGAGACCATCCGCGGCTCCTCGTCGCCGAACATGCCGCCCTCGCCGGCATGGGGATTGACGGCCGCCACGGCGATGCGGGGGGCCGGCGTTCCCATGTGTTTCCGGAAGAAGGCGTCCGTGACCCTCACGGTTTTTTCGATGAGGCCGGGGGAGAGAAGCTCCAGGGCGCGCCGCAAGGACACGTGGATCGTGACGAGGGCCACCCGCAGCCGGTCGCCGGCGAGCATCATCACCACGTCGGCGCCCCCGCAAAGGTCCGCCAGGAACTCCGTGTGGCCGGGGAACGGAACCCCCGCGGCCCGAAGCCCTTCCTTCGTGACGGGGCAGGTGACGATCGCGTCGGCCTTCCCCGACAGGACGTCCTGCGCGGCGGACCGGATATACGCGGCCATGGCGACGGACCCGGGAAGGGACGGCCGGCCGAACGGGACCTCTTCCGGCCGCAAAACGGACCGCGCGGCCACGGCGATCCGCCCGGGGCCGGCATCCTCTTCCCCGGCGATCGCGAGGGCGCTCCCCGCCATGTCGGATGCGCGCCGGAGGATGGCGGGGTCCCCGTACACCACCGGGCGGCACCAGGAGAAGAGCTCCCCGCGCGCGTGGGCGGCGACGACGACCTCGGGGCCGATCCCCGCGGGGTCCCCCATCGTGATGGCGATCTTCGGAAGCGTTGCCGCCGGCACCGGGAAGGACCTTTCAGAGCCGGACGTCGATGGACGCCGACTTCTTGAGCTCCACGAGGATATCGACCAGCGCCTTCTCGCTGCGGCGGTCCGCCAGCTCTTCCTTGAGGGAGGCCTTCACCTCGGCGAATTCCCGCTCCTTCCCCCCCCGCCGCTCAAGGACCCGCACGATGTACAACCCCTCCCCCGCGGAAAACGGCTCCGAACGCTCCCCGGAAAGGAGCCGCCCGATTTCCTTCTGCATCTCGGGAAGAAGGTCCTCCGCCGGGACGAACTCGCCGGAAACCAGCCGCACGTCCGGGAACAGGCTGCGGGCGGCCTCGAGACCGTCCGAGAGCGGCCTTCCCTGCCGGACGGCGCCGGTGGCCTGGCGAGCCGCGAACCGCGCGCGGATCGCCATATCCTCCCCGGCGGCATCCGCCGGCAGTGGAAAGAACAACGCTTCCACCCGGACCTCAGCCCCGACGAGGAACCGTTCCCGGCTCTCGCGGAAATAGTCACGCACCTCGTCGTCGGTCACGGTCACTTCCTTGAACTTCCGCTCCCGGATGAGCGCCCCCCGCTCCAGCTGCAGCCGGATCCGGTTCCGGAACATGGGCAGGGTAAGCCCGTCTTTGGCGAGGAGCTCGGTAAACTGCGCGTCGTCCACCCGGTTCGCCTTCCGGATGGATGCGATCGTCCGGTCGATCTCCTTTTCCGAGACCGCGTGCCCCTTCTTTTTCAGCTCCGTCCGCACCAGGACCGCTTCGACCAGCTCGTTGATCCACCGGAGGACCGCGGCGGTGTCGGTCTGCTCCCTCAGGAAAACGTCGGCGTCCCCCACCGGCATCCCGAGCCCGCCCGCCACTTCGTCCCTCACCTCGGAATACGTGACCGGCTCGCCGTTCACCAGCGCAACGACGCCGTCGATCACGCGCGAAGACGCGGGAGCGGCGAACAGCAGCATCGCGATTCCCGCCATCGCTGAAAGGAGCTTCCCCGTCGGTTTCACCTTTTTCCCCCGGCCAGTTTTTCCAGCAGCTCCGCCCGCATCCTCACCGTCGCCGCCGCGCAGGCATCCGCAAGCCACCGGCGGAACGCTGCCTCCCGCCGCGCGGAGAGCAGCGTCTCCCGAATCCTTTCCCTCGCGGTTCCCGGCGACTGCGGCCGGGCCGGCTCCCGTTCCTCGACGCGAAACAGGCTCACCGAATCATCGAGGAAGACCGGCTCGCTCACCTCCCCCGCCTTCATCCGGAAAAGCTCCCGCGGCAGCTTCGGCGGAAGCTCTTCCAGGGCGAAGAAACCCAGGTCCACTCCCTTCGCGGCGGGATCTCCGCCCGCGCCGGGGGCCGTCCCCCGAAGCAGCCTTCCCCGGGCGTCCATGGCCCGTTCCGCGGACTCGAAGAGGAACTGCCGCACCCGGATCCGTTCCGGGAGATCGGGCCCCGTTCCGCCCTCCTGGAACTCCTTCTCCACCTCCTGCGGCGTCACGGAGACGAGGGAGGACGCGATGGCCTCGGCCGACTTCCTGTACAGGAGGGACTGCCCGAGCCGATCCCGCCACTCCTCCTCGCTCAAGCCTACCTGCAGCAGCGCCTTCCTCAAGCCGCCCTCGGGAAAATCGGCACGGTACCGCATCACCTCTTCCTCGAGGGACGCGAAGGAAACCGCGACTCCCCGGCGAGCGCCCTCCCGGAGGACGACGGACCGTTCTACCAGCCGCCGGACCGCCCCGGAAACCTCGGCGCGGCCGGGCCCCCGCTCCTCCAGCGTCGGCGAGTAGCCGCGCGCCGACAGGATCTCCCTCTTCACATCCCTCAAGGAGATGGGGACGTTGTCCACCTCGACGGCCACGATCCCGGCGTCGGACGGATCCCGCGGCTCCCGCGAGCAGGAGCAGAGCAGCGAGGCGATCACGGCGGCGGCCAGCGCGACCCCGCCGCGGAACGGACCGGTTTCACCATCCGGCCGCGCCCCGGGGCGCACCCCTGGAAATCATTTTCCCGGCGCCGCCGGCGCGTCCTTCCCCCCCCCGCCCGGTTCCACCAGGACATGGACGGTCGAGGCCTTCCGCAAGCCGGCAACGAGCGTCTCGAACGCCTCCCGCTGTGCCGTCTCCCGCTGCTCCTCGAGCAGCTGCGGCTTGACCTCCTCGAAGCTCCGGATGCCGCCGGGCCGCTTCGAGTACACCTTGATCAGGTGGAAACCGTACGTCGTCTTTACGGGTCCCACCACCTGTCCGGCCTTCGCACCGAACGCGGCGGCCTCGAACTCCCTGACGAAGTTGCCGCGCCCGATGTCCCCCAGGTCCGCGGCGACCTCGCCCTCGTAGGCGCCGGTTTCCTTCATCAGCGCCTCGAACGGTTCCCCCTCCCCGATGCGCCGGAGCATTTCCTCCGCGCGGGCCCTGTCGCGGAAGAGCATGTGGCTCACCTTCACCCGCGGTCCCGTCCTGAACTGTTCCGGGGAGGCGTTGTAGACCGCGCGAAGCGACTCGTCGGTCAGCGAGGGCGACTTCGAGGCCACGTCCGCAAGGAGAGCCTCGAGGAGGATCGACTTGCGCTTCATCGAAAGCTGGATGGCCACCTCGGGGCGGCGGTCGATCCCCCGGCGCAGCGCCTCCCGCAGCAGGAGGTCCCGCGTGATGACGCTTTCCAGGAACCGGGCGCGCCCCGCGGAGGTGTCGAGGATCGGGCGGACGTAGGGCGGCAGCCCCTCGGCTTCCCGGTGAAGCATCTCTTCGGTGATGGCCTCGCCGTCGACGATCGCGAGGATCTTCCCCTGCTTTCCCTTCCCCGGCCCTTCGCCGCAGGCCGAGGCGGCAACTGCCAGAATCATGCCGAAGATCAGCAGCCTGCGCATAGGACGTTTCTCCTCGAACCTCATATGCTACTGCCCGTACCGAAGCGGCTCAACAGGTATTTCGCCGCCGAAAGCACCTCGTCCGGCCCTTCCCCCGGCAGCCGCATCGACAGGATCTCCCCCCGCAGGAAGGAAAACGTCTTCCGTTCCTTCGTGACCCACTGCACCAGTTTGCCACGGTCGAAGGAGGAATGGGGAGAAAGGACGAGGAACAGCGTCCCGTCGCCGCGCTTGAGCTCCGCCACGCCCGCGGCGCGCATCGCGGAACGCAGCCGGGCGAGATCGCACAGCGCCCGGGCCGGCCGGGGAAGCCGCCCGAAGCGGTCCAGGATCTCCATCTCCACCTCGTCGGCCGCGTCTGCGGTCTTCGACAGGGAGAGTTTCCGGTAGAACTCGAGGCGCACGCCGGCCTCGGGGATGTAGTCGTCCGGCAGGAACGCGGGGATCCGCAGGTCCAGCTCGGGCTCCTCCTCCTGCGACGCCGCCTTCCCGGAGATCTCCGCGACCGCCTCCGCAAGCAGCTGCGTGTACAGCTCGTACCCCACCTGGTGGATCTGCCCCGACTGGTCCTTTCCCAGCAGGTTCCCCGCCCCCCGGATCTCCAGGTCGTGGGAGGCGATCCGGAACCCCGACCCCAGCTCGGTGAGTTCCTCGAGCACCGCCAGCCGCTTCATCGCGTCCTTCGTGAGGGCCACGTCCTTCGGCACGAGGAAGTAGGCGTAGGCCCGGTGACGGTCCCTGCCGACCCGCCCCCGGAGCTGGTAGAGCTGCGCCAGGCCGAACCGGTGGGCGTGGTTGACGAGGATGGTGTTCGCGTTGGGCAGGTCCAGTCCCGCCTCGATGATCGCGGTGCAGAGCAGGATGTCGGCGCGCCGCGCGGCAAAGTCGTCCATCGCCCGGGAAAGCCCCTCCTCGGCCATCTGCCCGTGGGCCACGACGATTTGGGCGCCGGGCAGCAGCTCCCGGAGGTATTTCTCCATCGACGGCAGCGTCTGCACACGGTTGTGCACGAAGAAGACCTGCCCTCCCCGCCGGATCTCCCGCTCCACCGCCTCGCGGATCGTCTCTCCGGAAAAGGGGAGCACGAACGTCCGGATGGAGAGCCGGTCCTCCGGCGGCGTGGCGATGAGGCTCACGTCCCGCAGGCCGGAAAACGCCATGTGGAGGGTGCGCGGGATCGGCGTCGCCGAGAGGGTCAGGACGTCCACCGAAGCGCGCAGCTTCTTGAGCCTTTCCTTGTCCGCCACCCCGAACCGCTGCTCCTCGTCGATCACCACGAGCCCCAGCTCCCGGAACTTCACGTCCTTCTGGAGAAGCCGGTGCGTCCCGATGACGATGTCCACCGCGCCCTGCGCCAGCCCCTTCAGCACCTCCGCCTGCTCTTTCCTCCCCCGGAAGCGGGAAAGGTTCTCCACGCGTACGCGGTACCCGGCAAGCCGTCGGGCGAAGGTTTGCTGGTGCTGCTCGGCGAGCACCGTGGTGGGAACGAGGATCGCCGCCTGCCGTCCCTCCATGGCCACCTTGAAGGCGGCGCGGATCGCCACTTCCGTCTTGCCGTACCCCACGTCCCCGCACACCAGGCGGTCCATCGGGGTCCCCGAGGAGAGGTCCTCGAGCACCGACCGGATCGCCTCCTCCTGGTCCGGCGTCTCCTCGTAGGGGAACGCGGCCTCGAACTCCCGGAAGACGGCGTCCGGCGGCATAAAGGGGGACTTCTCCGCGATTTGCCGCCTCGCCTGCAGGTCGATCCCC
>ADZX01000567.1_pt1 | contig 24923 bp, 18 predicted proteins | sample 349688 | NCBI WGS metagenome assembly ADZX01 (sample SAMN00713648, study PRJNA49615) | sediment metagenome | isolation source: Carrizo shallow lake | place: Spain: near Madrid | collected 2007-02-15 | depth 25 m m | reverse complement strand
ACCATGATTACGAATTCCCGGGGATCATCCTGAGAACCCCATTTGGAATTAACATATTTTGATGGCTTATCCGGAGCAGAATACCAGAGTAGGGTCAACGTATGATTTTTGGAATCATAACTTCCACACCAAGGTAATGCGCGTGATGGAGAGATCCCGATTTTACTCCGGAATTTTCCATCAACTTTAAAGAACAAAATTCCATCCAAAACTTTGAGTCTGTCTGATGGTACTTTCCCAAAATAATCATCGCTCACAATCTTCCCCAGATCTTTTTCTCCACCTTTTCTGAACGGGATAAAAACAATCCCTGATTCAGACGGATTGAACATTCCAAGCATCCAGATTGATAGAATTCCTGATTTATCGTTCCAATCGGATTTCCCCTTATTAATAAGCGTATTAACTGATTCATAACCTACTAAATTAAGGGATTGATCCAGCCTGATCCCGATTACATCCACGACCTCTTTTGCAGTTATTAACTTTACATTTCTTTCAATACCCGTTCTCAAAGTTATTCCGGAGTAGTTGGTTAACGCAAATTCCTTCCGGAAAGTAACTTTTTCTGATGTTTGGAGGATCACATCAAAAGCAATTGTATCCAGTTCTTTCGGGACAATCCAGTTAGAAAAAACCTGCTCTTTCCCCTTTGGGAAGTAAATTGAAAAGGGACCTCCTTCAGGCCCCAGCCAGAGACGTTCCTCTCCACCATATGGATTGAACTGAGCACTTACCTTTCCGGATTTAAGGTATTCATAGTTGATCCATCCAAAGCTTGCTCCCTCTGATCCATTAGCAGTGCTGGTCATTACCCTGCCCTGGTAACCGGGTACAAGTAAAACACGGGCTTTCAATTCCTGATCCTTCAATTCTATAGTTTTTATTTTATGATCTGCGAAGAATGCAGAATCATAACCATAGCTTCCTTTAAGAAATTTATTCTTCATCTGTTTAGAATTTTTATTTCCTGTATTTTGACAGGCCGTTACTAATAGCAGTAGCAGAAATATCCACTTTGTACCCGACAGAACATATAACAGGAATTTCATCTTAACCGGAATTTAGATTTAATTTATTTCTAGCATTTGTCTCTCAGGAAATTTCGGGAAACTGGCATGAGGTTCTGCCTGGTACCAGAATGCGACAGAGGCTATGTCATCCTGCAGTGGAAGATATCCTCCTGATCTCCATCCCAGAGCCTGGATGGTAATTCGCAGATCGCTGCTGAACCTGACAGGATCCATAATATGCCAGCGGTATAAGCCAAAACGCATTTGAGACCTGTACAATCCGTCAGGCTTAATAACCTGGGGCATACCTGAATAGGGTGTTGTAAATTCCCTGTATCCGTATGCATCTCCGGCGTTTGTATTCGGATCACGGACATGAAAATTATATGAACCGCAGAAATAATCTTCTGTTCCGGTTCCGCAGATGGTTGGGAATTCTTTATCTCCATCCAGAAAGAACTTGATCTCACCTTCACCCCACCATCCATTATTATTGACACCCCAGCAAAGGTATGTGCCTACAAAATGACCTTTCCCTTTTACCCCATCAAGGATTGTGTAAACATCCTTATAAGGCAAGGGATTGACTCTCCTGAATTGTGCATGAAAATAAGCTGCATCCTGGGTAACTTCGGTTAATGCATAGTCTACCTGGTAATACAGGCTCATGGTTTTTTCATCCGTATTTGTCATAGTGATCTTGCACTTTTTCCGGAATGGCATCACCCAGTAACAGTTAAATGCACTGCCCGGATTTACACAAATTGCCAGGGAAGAAACATGTGCATATTCTCCCCAGCCGTTTGCAAAAAAATCCCCGATAGGGCATTCAACAGACGGAGTGGATTCATCATCCCAGTAGATCCTGATAATGCTTAACCTCCGGTTGCCTGTGGGTGTCATCCAGATATGCTGGATTGCTCCGGATCCTGTGATTTCTGCCATCACAAAAGTAGAATTTGGTTCGATTCTTATGTATGGATTAACTTTCCATCCCTGGCCGAGCTCTTTAGCGGAATTGGCCGCATTGGCTTTGTTGGGAATGTTTTTATCTTCCAGGCGGGCCATCCCCGCTTTACCCTTTTCACCGGTGAAATTCTCAGGACTGATGGAACGGGTCTGAGCATTGGATAACCTGAAAAGGTTACCCATATTCATATCAAGTCCGTTAAATCCCTGTTGAGGAAAAGCTTTAACTGCCAGCAGGCAGACAAGAACAAAACAAATAATTTTTTTCATGTATTTAAGTTTTAGATAAGTTAAATTTAAGGGTAAAACAAGGTATTGAAAATTGTTAGAAAATGCAAAGATCAAAAGAGTATTTGAGTATATTTGCATCGAAAATTATGGAAATAATAATATAACACCTTCCCTAAAGCTATGGTGTTCAATGAACTACTTTTGCCAAGGCTACGGTGATCGAAGAATCACCTTCACCAGGGCTACGGTGATCGGCCAGCCTACGTTAAAACTTCGGCTGGTAAAACGGGGTGTAGCGCAGTTGGCAGCGCGCGTCGTTCGGGACGACGAGGTCGGAAGTTCGAGTCTTCTCACCCCGACTTTTAGGTACTGAAAGTCAATAAGTTACAAATATTTTGTACTTTTTTGTACCTCTTCGGAAAAACCCTGTCAGAAATGGCAGGGTTCTTTTTTATAAGTATTTTGTATTTCTGTTGTATTTCCCCTCCGATTCACCCAAGAGTATTTTTATCGTTATGCCAATTCTGAACTAAACAGTGTGGCATTTGATGACCAATTCTTTTATACATAGTTTCTCCGCTAAAATTAGTAACTTGTGTCATTGCTTTTCAGGAAAAAGCAAATGTATTTTATCAGAGAAATCATTAAACGTATACTAAGAAGCAGATTAGTCATTTGATATACTTTGGTCTTTGTTATGCTTATAAAGAAGGTATATATAACTTTTCAATCTACATATTATTAACACTTTGATGCTTAAATAAAAAGGACAGTCTATTAAACAAAAATTAATAAAAAAGGAGTAAATTACTGATTCAAAGACCGGATAGTCCTGCAAACTGTTTGAACATAATCTATTTGCTCACAATCCAGTTTAAAAAGGTAATAAACTGCCATTATAAATTATAATAGAAAAATGAGAAAAATACTTCAAGCAATTTACGTTAAGTCAGATACATCTTGTAAAGAATTATCAAAGACGGCATTGACTCAATTAATCTTAAAAGTTATTTATTTCTATGAAATACCAATTGATAATGAAACCATTAGAAATGAAGTTAATGGTGTTCTACAGAAGAAATTATCAGTTGAAAGAATTGATGATGCAGTTAGCTTTCTATTATCAGAGGGGAAAATAGTACCTAAAAATGGGGGTTTCAGTATAACGTCCTCAAGGCGAAGAAGATTTGATTTAGCATATGAAGAATACACAGAAAGACAAAAAAGAATTATTGAAAAGTATTTCGCTCGTGCAAAATCTGGCGTGTCAGCAATTGAAAATTGGTTTGAAAACGTAACAATAGAATTCTTTTCAGTATATCGCAATGAATGGATAGCTGGGAAAGCTTATAATGTTAGACCGGAGAATGCATATGATGGACTGAAAGCAATTGTTAAAAAAGAAACTTATAAAGACCCCAATATTATTCTTGAAGATAGAGATTGGTTAATAGGACAATATATCCAGTTTTTTAATAGTTCTGATGAAGACTTAAATTCAATATTTTGGGATTATGGCACTTGTGCCTTCAGTGCTTCTCTAATAACAGCAGATAATTCCGCCAATCAAGTCACTATTGACACAATTCGGAATTCAAAGTTTATTCTTGATACGAACATTTTAATGGATTTAACATTAGAAGCTGGCAAGTATTATGAATCGTATAATACTATGGGTAGAATTTTCAAAGAATTAAACATCCAACCAGTGTATTTTTATAACACCAGAGAGGAATATATAAGTACCATTGCAAATAGAAAAGAACAGATTTTAAACGTAATAAACAAGTATGAAGAAAGTATAATTGACAAGTTGGATGATGATTTTATTAAAACAGCAAGAGGAAGACAATGTATTAGCGAGGAAGATTACAATAGATTTTTTAATGATTTATTAGACCCCCCTAATGAATTTCCCAACGACATTAAATTATTAATATACGATGATGAGATTATAAAACCTGTAATTGAAAAAGGTACTGAAGATGAAGACCTTATTGAATTTCTAAATGAAATTTTCAGAAACCGGCGTAAATACCATTCTGATAATGGAAATACAACCAGTATTTTATCAGATGAAAAAAATAAAAAAAGGAAACCATTAATGCATGATGCAGGTATGATAAGAGGGGCTGAATATCTTAGAACCAACGAAAACTGCTTTATCTTGACCAGAGAAATCACTGTTAAACAATATGGTATTTTAAAAGCGGTCAGAAATGACCCATATATCTCTATTGGATTGGACACCTTAATCAGCTTATTAGCAATTGATAGTGGTGGTATTGATATTGACCCTTCTAATTTTAAACCTTTATTTGCAAAAATTATAAAACTTGCTTTGTTTCCAGAGAGAGGGGTCTTTCAAATGGAAGATTTAGCGAGAATGCATGATATTGAACAGAACATTGGCAATTTACCTGATGAGGATGTTATTTCTATTGCAAAAGAAATGCATAACTTTCAGATGTCTGGCATGTCTGACTCAAAAATTGCAGTAGAAATCCAAAGGAAATTTCAGCATGTAAAAATGCATCTGAAAAACGATTTAGACACTGCCAATGCTGAAATCATTGCCGAAAGAGAACAGAAAGAGATTTATAAGAAAACTTCAGAAATTGCCGAAAAAGCACTCAGGAAAAAAATTCAGAAAGAAATAACAGAAGAAAAAAGAAAATGGTATAAGAAACAGCGAATCTTATTTTTTGCTGTTTTCCCATTAATAACTATTGTATTGACGTTTCTGATTATTTTTCAATATAATCAAATTGTAACAGAAACATGGTTAAGTCATGTGATTGGATTCTTTATTAATATCATTGCATGGTTTAGCATTAACTTCTTTTATATATCTCCCAAACTCTTTCAAACGTATAAAGCAAGACTGCGTGAAATTAATAATGAAGTTGAACAAAGGTTGATGGAAGAGAGGGGTAGTGTTGATTAATCATTAATAATAGGTTTTTTTATTTTAATACTTAACAGATTCATTAAGAAATTTATGGCTATTAAAAAAAGTGAATTGTATTCCTCTCTCTGGAAGAGTTGTGACGAGCTACGTGGCGGTATGGATGCTTCCCAGTACAAAGACTATGTGCTGGTATTATTGTTTATGAAATATGTTTCTGACCGATATGAAGGCAAAGAGGATGCCCTTATCGAGATACCCAAAGGTGGTAGTTTTAAAGACATGGTTGCCCTGAAGGGAAACAAGGACATTGGCGAAGGCATCAACACTATTATTGCAAATCTGGCTGAAGCAAATGAACTGAAGGGTGTTATTGATGTAGCCGATTTTGATGATGATGATAAGCTTGGAAAGGGAAAAGACAAACAAGACCGCCTGTCTAACCTGATTAGTATTTTTGAGCACCCCAGTCTTAATTTCAGCAAGAACCGGGCAGAGGGTGACGACCTTTTAGGTGATGCTTACGAGTACCTGATGCGTAATTTTGCTACCGAATCCGGCAAAAGCAAAGGACAATTTTACACCCCGGCTGAGGTTTCCCGGATTATGGCAAAAGTTATTGGTATCAATAAAGCGAAGAGTCAAGACCAGACCATTTATGATATGACTTGCGGGAGTGGGTCTTTGCTTCTGAAGGCTGCTGATGAAAGTGAAAGGGGCGTTACTATTTACGGACAGGAAATGGATAATGCCACTGCTGCTTTAGCAAAAATGAATATGATTCTTCACGACAATCCATCGGCAGTAATCTGGCAGGATAATACCCTTTCAAAACCTTATTTCAAGAATCCGGACGGGAAACTCAAAACATTTGATTTCTGCGTAGCAAATCCACCGTTCAGCACCAAAGCATGGAGCAATGGGTTAGACCCGGCAAATGATGAATATAAACGGTTTGAAGACGGAATTCCACCAAAGAAGAATGGTGACTATGCTTTCCTTTTGCACATGATAAAGTCTTTGAAAAGTACCGGAAAAGGTGCAATTATCCTTCCACATGGTGTATTATTCCGTGGTGGAGCAGAAGGTGAAATCCGTAAAAACGTTATCAGAAAAGGCTATATAAAGGGCATAATAGGCTTACCAACAAACTTATTTTATGGAACTGGAATTCCGGCATGTATAATTGTGCTGGATAAAGAAAATTCGCAGAACCGAACCGGGATTTTCATGATTGATGCCAGTAAAGCATTCATGAAAGACGGTAATAAGAACCGCTTGAGAGAGCAGGACATCCATAAAATCGTGGATGTTTTTAATAACCAATTAGAAGTTTCGAAATATAGTCGTATGGTCTTTCACAGTGAAATCAGTGACCCGAAAAACGATTATAATCTGAATATTCCACGGTACATTGATAGTCAGGAAGAAGAAGATATTCATAATATTGAAGCACACCTGCTGGGTGGCATTCCTGACAAGGATGCAGAAGACCTGAGTAATTACTGGGAAGCATTTCCATCACTGAAACAAGTTTTGTTTGCTCCTTCGGTACGGGCAGGTTTTAATGATTTACATGTAGAACAGGCACAGGTAAAAAAGACCATATTTGAACATCTGGATTTCACCAGTTATTCCAAAAAGATAGATGTGGTTCTGAAATCATGGCGTGAAAAACATCTGCCGTATCTTAAAAAAATAGATATAGGAGTTAAGCCAAAAGAAACCATTATGTACCTGTCGGAAGACCTTTTGCAGAAGTTTTCTGACATTCCCCTGATTGACCGGTACGATATATATCAAAGCTTGTTGAATTACTGGAAAAGCACCATGCAGGATGATGTGTACCAGATAGCAGATGATGGGTGGAAGGTAGTATTATCAATGGATAAGAAAAAGAAAACTTGGGATTGCGATTTATTACCAAAGTATCTGGTAATTAATAAGTTTTTCCAGTCTGAGCAGAAGCATATCGAGAAACTCGAAGCAGACCGTGAAGCAATAAAACAGCAAATTACAGAACTGGAAGAAGAACATGCAGGAGAAGAAGGATTGCTGTCTGAAGCGAAGAACGACAAGGATAAAATTTCAAAAGCCAGTGTTCAAAAACGGATGAAAGAGGTTAAGGGAGACAAAGATTATGCCGATGAACTGGAATTATTGGAGAAATATTTGAAATTATCTGATTCAGAAACGGTTTTAGGAAAGCAGATAAAAGACTCCGATGCTGAGTTGGACAAAAAGCTTGCTGCTAAGTATAAAACCCTGACCACTGATGAAATAAAAGGTCTTGTTGTTGATGATAAATGGATGACCACAATTGAGACTGATATTAAAACTGAAGTAGAGAGTATAAGCCAGCGACTCTCCCAACGCATTAAAGAACTTGCTGAACGATACGAAAGCACTTTATCTGATATCTCCGGTAAAGTCATGGACTATGAAAAAAAGGTGCACGAGCATTTGATAAAAATGGGATTTAATTAGTATTTGTCAGTTATTTTTGCTTAATTAGCGACAGAAAAACATAAATTAAATGATTTTAAGCATTGAAGAACAAATACTTAGAAAAATAAAAAAAGCCAAGAGGGGTTCGCTCTTTTTTCCTGAAAATTTCACCGATTTTGGTAATGCAAAGGCAATAGCTAAAGCATTGGAGAGGTTAGTGAAATCAGGTGAACTGTACCGGGTCACAACAGGTATCTATGTTCGTCCTGTGAAAGATAAATTGCTGGGTATTGTACTGCCCGGTATAGAAGATATAGCAGAAGCCATCAGGAAGCGTGATAAAGCCAGAATAGTGCCCACGGGTAGTTATGCATTGTACAAACTGGGACTTACTACTCAAGTCCCAATGAAGGTGGTGTATTATACCGATAGTACTGCAAGAACGGTAAGAATAGGAAAACAAACTATCACATTTAAAAGAGCAAGTGCCAGAAATGTTTCTGCAATTGGCGATATCAGTAAGTTAGCTATTCAGGCTTTGCGAAGCATAGGTAAGAATAAGGTCAGGGATGAAGAAATCAACAGGATAAAAGAACTGCTCAGGCATGAGAAACCTTATCATTTACAGCACGATTTGAAATTAGCACCCGAATGGATTAGGAAGTTATTAAAACCACAAAAACTGTAGCACTCCATGCCCGATTTTACACATCTAAAGGAGTGGTTAAACCTGCCCGATGAAACCAAGCTGAATATTTTTACCGAAACAGGTAGAAAAATGAATCTGACTTCTGTTGCCATCGAGAAGGACTGGTGGGTAGTACATACTCTTTCACTCATCTATACCATGGATTGTGCCCGGTCGCTTGTTTTCAAAGGGGGAACTTCATTGAGCAAAGGGTGGAACTTGATACAACGTTTTTCCGAAGATATTGATTTGGCATTGGACAGGGAATATCTTGGTTTCACCGGAGAATTGGAGAATGCTGTTGTTCGCAGGCTGAGAAGGGTATCGTATAATTACATGACAACAACATTTACCGAAGAACTTAAAGGCAAATTTGAAGATATTGGATTCAATAATGTAAATGTTAAGTACCGGGAAGTGGCGAACCATGACCAAGACCCTATTGTTATTGAAATATATTACCCGAAACTCACGGAGAAGGATACCTATTTAAAACCGGGGGTATTGGTTGAAGTGGGAAGTCGTTCATTGATAGAACCGTTTACAGACAGAACTTTTGCTACCATGGTAGCCGAAAATTATCCGGGTCAGCCATTTTCAGATACACCAATAACCATTCCGACCGTAAATCCTGAACGCACATTCTTGGAAAAGATATTTCTGCTGTACGAAGAGTTTCAGAAACCGGAAGAAAAAAGGCGGGTTGACGGACTTAGTCGTCACTTATATGATATCGAAAAACTAAGCCGGACAGAATTTGCAGAAACTGCGCTGCACGATGCTGGTTTATACAACACCATAGTTGCGCACCGGAGCAAATTTAGTCGAATTTCAGGTGTGGACTTTGCAAACCACTCTCCTGATAAAATCTCTTTTGTACCACCGAAACATTTATTATCAGACTGGGAAACCGATTATAAACAGATGCAGGAGAACATGATTTATGGTGAAGCATTGATATTTGAAGAACTAATTAAAAAACTTTTTGAACTACAAAGAAGAATAAATAATGTTAAATGGAATTGACCAAAAATAAATATAAAGACTCTGAAGTTGGTATGATTCCGGAAGATTGGAATGTATTGTCAATTGGAGACGTTACTTCAATTTCTGTCGGTAGAGATTTGAAAGAAAATAATTTTTCAATATTTCCAGATAGCAATTATAAATTTCCCGTGTTTTCAAATACTGTTTCAAATGAAGGCTTGTATGGTTATTATGATATTTCAGAATATAATGGCGATAGTTTAACAGTTGTTGGCAGAGGTGTTGGACTGGGAACAGCGTTTGTTAGACAAGGTGGATATGGTGCAATTGGAAGATTACTTATACTATTTCCGAAAAAGAACATAGATACAAAATACTTAACTGAATATATTAATAACCGGGTTAAAATATTTTCTGAAAGTGGCGGAATTCCTCAATTGACTGGAATTTCAATTGCTAAATATCTTATACCTATACCTAAACATAAATCGGAACAAACCGCCATTGCCAATGCCCTTTCCGATACCGATGCACTCATTGAAAGTCTTGAAAAAATCATAGTTAAGAAGCGAAACATCAAGCAGGGAGCGATGCAGGAGTTGCTTAAACCAAAAGAATCATGGGAAACGACACTAATTGGAAGATTAGCAGAACTATATCAACCTGTAACTATATCACAAGAACTTTTTACAAATGACGGATATTTGGTTTATGGAGCAAATGGAATTATAGGAAGGTATAATAAATACAATCATGAACATTGGCAAACAACTATAACTTGTCGTGGTTCGACTTGCGGAACAGTTAATAAAACTAATGATAAGTGCTGGATTACAGGAAATGCAATGGTAGTCAATGTCGACAATAATCCAAATATTGATAAGACATTTTTCTATTTCCTCATGTCAAAACAGGATTTTAAGAATTGCATAACAGGTTCAGGACAACCACAAATTGTTAGGAAGCCCTTAGCGGAATTTGAAGTATCGATTCCAAGAGAAAAAACTGAACAAATCCGTATTGCATCAATATTTTTAGATATGGACACAGAAATCAATTATTTGGGGCAGAAACTACAAAAATACAAAATGATTAAACAGGGCATGATGCAGGTACTATTAACTGGTAAAATCAGGTTATTATGAGTCCCGTAGGTGATATCGAACGCATTACCCAAGACAGAATCATTGCATTATTTGCTGACAAAAGCAAACTTGGCTATGAATATCTTGGCAACTGGCACGACCGTCTGAACAACAGCAATATTGAAGAAGAACTACTTCTCAACTATTTACATAGAAATGGCTATTCTGACAGGTTAATCGGCAAAGCTATATATGAATTAACCAAGGTTGCCGGAGTCCAGAATAAGAATCTTTATAGCATCAACAAAGAGGTCTATACTATTTTACGTTATGGTGCAAAGGTCAAAGAAGATGTTGGAGAAAACACTCAGACGGTCAGGCTGATTGACTGGGATAACCCGGAGAATAACCATTTCGCTATTGCTGAAGAGGTCTCTATCAAAGGGGAAAACAGGAAAAGACCGGATATAGTAATTTACGTCAATGGTATTGCCCTTGGTACACTTGAATTAAAGAGAAGCACGGTATCAGTTACGGAAGGGATTCGTCAGAACTTGGACAATCAGAAAAGCATTTTTATCATGCCATTCTTTGCCACAGTACAATTGGTAATGGCTGGGAATGATACGGAAGGTCTCAGGTATGGAGTGATTAATACCCCGGAAAAGTATTACCTGAAATGGAAAGAGGAAAGTGATGTCGAAAACCTATTGGACAGGCATCTTTTACAGGTTTGCCAAAAAGAACGGTTTCTGGAAATCATTCATGATTTTATTGTTTATGATGCCGGGACAAAGAAAATCTGCCGTCACAATCAATATTTCGGGGTAAAAGCAGCACAAAAAAGGGTCAGGGAGCGTGAAGGTGGAATTATTTGGCACACTCAGGGAAGCGGGAAGAGCATGATAATGGTCTGGCTTACAAAATGGATAAGAGAACACATAAATGATTCCCGTGTTCTGATTATCACCGACCGGGATGAACTGGACAAGCAAATCGAGAAGGTATTCAAGGGAGTTGATGAACAAATTCACAGAACCACCAGTGGCAAAGATTTGGTGGAAAAGCTTAATTTATCCCTGCCTTGGCTGATGTGTTCGCTTATACATAAATTCGGAAACAAGGAAGAGGCTGATTACGAAGGTTTTATTGAAGATATTTCCAAGTATCTGCCCAAAGACTTCACTGCCAAAGGCGATATTTATGTTTATGTTGATGAGTGTCATCGCACACAATCCGGGGAACTTCATAAGGCAATGAAGAAAATATTGCCAAATGCCATGTTCATTGGTTTTACAGGTACACCATTGCTTAAAGTGGATAAACAAAAGAGCATCGAGATTTTTGGAAGTTACATCCATACCTACAAGTTTAATGAAGCTGTCAGGGATAATGTGGTATTGGATTTACGTTATGAAGCACGGGATGTTGACCAGAAAATAACTTCGCAGGACAAAATAGACAAGTGGTTTGCAGCAAAAACAAAGGGGTTAACAGATTATGCTAAAATGCAACTGAAGCAGAAATGGGGCACAATGCAGACCATTCTGAGTTCCCAGTCCCGACTTGAAAAAATTGTTGCTGATGTCATGCTTGATATGGAAACCAAAGACCGTCTGGAAAGTGGTCATGGAAATGCAATGCTTGTTTCCGGAAGCATTTACGAAGCCTGTAAATATTATGAATTGTTCCAGAATTCCGGATTAAAGAAATGTGCTATTGTAACTTCCTATGTCCCCAGCATAAATGATATCCGTGGTGAAAGTATTGATGAGGAAAGCGTGACCGATAAGCTTAAAAAATATGAAGTCTACCAGAAGATGCTTAATGGTAAAGCAACAGAACCATTTGAAGATGAAGTTAAGAAGATGTTCATCGATGAACCTGCACAAATGAAGCTGCTGATTGTGGTGGATAAACTGTTGACCGGATTTGATGCCCCGGCAGCAACATATTTATATATTGACAAAAATATGCAAGACCACGGTCTGTTTCAGGCAATTTGCAGGGTAAACAGACTGGATGGTGATGATAAGGAATTCGGGTACATAATTGACTATAAAGACCTTTTCAAGAGTCTGGAAGCATCTGTGACCGATTATACATCAGGTGCACTGGAAGGGTATGATAAAGAAGACGTAGCGGGTCTTTTATCCGACCGGTTAAAGAAGGCAAAGGAATTGCTGGATGATGCGCTGGAAAGCATCAGAACCTTATGTGAACATGTTAAATTACCTAAAGATACACTTGATTACATCCATTATTTCTGTGGAGAAAATACCGAAGACAAAGATGAAGTCAAGAAAAACGAACAAAAACGACTGGCATTTTATAAGCATGTTTCACATCTGGTCAGAACATATGCCGGTATTGCAAATGAAATGGAAGAGGCAGGTTATGCTGTTGTAGAAACCGAAAAAATTCTGAAAGAAATCCGGCATTATGAGAATGCTAAATCAGAAGTAAAGCTGGCAAGTGCTGATTATATCGATTTAAAAGCCTATGAACCAGCCATGCGACATCTGATTGACACCTACATCAGTGCTGATGACAGTCAGGTTATTTCTGCATTTGATGACATGTCGCTGGTTGAATTGATTGTAGAACGTGGTGAAAAGGCTATCGACAAACTGCCTGTTAGTATGCGCAGGAACAGGCGGGCGGTTGCAGAGACCATTGAAAATAACCTTCGGAAAGTCATACATGATGAAAGACCAATTAATCCGAAGTATTATGAAAATATGTCGCAACTGCTGGATGAACTGATAGCACAAAGAAGACAGGAAGCCATTGAATACGAAAAATATCTGGCACAAATAGTTGAGTTAACCCGGCAGATAAAACGACCGAACGAAACCAAATATCCTAAGACACTTGATACCAGAGCCAAACGTGCACTGTATGACAATCTTGACCATGATGAAGAACTGGCAACAGTACTGGACTACGAGGTTGTCTATAACAAGAAAGATGAATGGCGGGGCAACAGGATAAAGGAGAAAGAAGTTTTGTATGCCCTTAAAAAACACATTAAGGACGAAGAGAAACTGAAGAAAATCTTCGAACTGGTGAAAAATCAGCCTGATTATTAAATGCATCAGATTGTCGTAAACAATATAGTCATTGAGGTTGTAAGGAAGGACATTAAGAACCTGCACCTTTCAGTATACCCACCATCGGGTAGGGTCAGGATAGCTACACCTACCAAGGTAGATGATGAGGCGGTCAGGCTGTTTGCCATATCAAAAATGTCATGGATAAAAAAGAATCAGGCAAAATACGTAAACCAACAACGACAACCTGAAAGGAAATACGTATCAGGTGAAAGTCACTATTTCCGGGGGCAGAGATATTTGCTAAATGTTATTACACACACCGGATATCCTAAAATCGCAATCAGAAACAAAAAATTCATCGACCTGTATGTGAAGGCAGATTATACCCAAGACCAACGTGAAAACGTGATGACCAACTGGTACAGGAAGAACCTGAAAGAACAAATTCCGGCACTTATTGAGAAATGGCAGAAAATAATTGGTGTTGAGGTAGTACAATGGGAAGTGAAGAAAATGAAGACCAAGTGGGGTACATGCAACCGGGAAGCAAAACGAATCTGGCTTAATCTGGAACTGGCAAAGAAACCGGAACATTGCCTTGAATACATCATAGTTCATGAAATGGTTCACTTCTTGGAACGTAATCATACTGAACGGTTTGTTGCTTACATGGACAAATTCATGCCACAATGGAGCAGCATAAAGGATGAACTTAATAGCTCCATGCTGAAGCATGAAGACTGGACATATTAAATGAAGTAATACTTTATATAATACAGTATAATAAACTAATATACAGGGTTATATAAAATTTAATGATTAACGACCGAATCTTATTTAGAAGAGCGACCTTAACTGTTGATAATTTTATTTTCTTCACGACAAATATTATATTTGTATGTGTCTAATAATGTGGGGTATACATAGGTTAAGGTCGCATTAAACTCACGATTAAGGTCACTAATATGAGTAACGAACGATGGTGAAACATGGTAAAGAAATCTACACATAGAAAAGAGTATTTAAAAGAAGAATATCTGCCTGTAAAACTTACAAAGAAACTGCAAGAAGATATTTTCAGTAATAGCAGATTTGAGTACCGTACAAAGAATAACTTCCTGCAATGCGTTGCAATCATATTCTATCATCAGGTTACACAGGGTAGTGGTATCCATAACTATGTTCCATTGGGTCGCAATTATTGGAAGAAAGTATATGGTGGAAATTATCATGTAAAAGTTATTGCACCACTGCTGGAACTTCAAATTATCGAAAGTTTTGATTTCGGTGACCGGACATTTCCTGATAACAAAGCACTTAACACAATAGGGAAACAAGAAGGGCAAGTTGGTATCCGATATCGTATTAAGACAGACTTACTGGATGAGCAATATCAATTGATTCAGTACATTCAAAAAGGTAAAGTATTGACGGCAACCGAACGAATGCTGCTTGATAATCAGGAATTCATTAATACAGGTATTCCAGACCTGAAATTTCATGTTACAATTGACCAAGAGAGGGCAAAGAACTGGGTCGAAGAAAATGCTGCAAATATATGCAATGAGTTTCTAAAACGTGATTATGTAAAGACCTTACCAGAGGGTCTAAAGATAGAATATCGGGAATATGTCGAAGTACAGGGGGAGAGGTCTTATAATATCAGATATGGCAGTGTCAATACTGCTAACTTGAGAGCAGAAACCTATAATCGGGATTTTTATTATTTTAACAACAGCTTTTATATAGACAAGGTAGATGAATTTATAAAGCATCGTATTCCGGCACTAATTTATCATTATAAGCATCGAATTTCAGAAATCGATACAATACCTATTGTAGAAACCCGTAGTCCTGTGACATTAAGGCTTTACAGCAATCTAACTAACTTTCCCAGCCGAATACTACAATTTATTAAGATTAACAACAAAACTGTTGTTCAGCTTGACCTGAGAACTTCACAGTTTCTGATATTTGCGAACCTGCTGAATGTTTATATCAACCAAGGAGAGCAGTATCTTCTATCACTATTCAAACAGGAAGAAAATTTTACCTACCTCAAAAGGTTAATAAAGATACTAAGAGACCATAAAGAGCAACTACCTGAGATTGGGGTGGATATCCGGGATAACAACTCAGGTCGATTTAGTACAAGTGACGTAACCATGTTTATTCGTGATGTTTTCTTCACTGATTTTTATGACGTGGTGCAGAAAGAGCTTGGTTTGCAGGACAGGCTATTAGCAAAGCATGTATTATTTAAACTGCTATTCAAAAAAACCAACAGACCAGATGAATTAATAAGTAAGCTATCCAAGCGTTACCCGGTTGTAATGAACATTATTGCTGCTTTCAAAAAGCGAGACCTGAAGCCAAAAGCAAAGAAAAAGACTGACATCAAGGATGATGACCATGAAAGTAATTTTTCTGTATTTCTGCAATGCATTGAAGGAGAGATATTTGTTGACAATATTTTACAGCAACTTAGAGAAAATGATATTCCATGTTTCACCCGGCATGATTCATTAGTTGTTGCCGATGGTCATGAAAATAAAGCTGAGGAAATAGCTAAGAATTCCTTCAAGCAATTAGGATTCAGGTACAACCACAAAATTGAAGATAAGTTCTGGGAAGTAATAGATTATGAAGAGCTTGAAGAAAGTGATTATATGCAATGGGTTATAGATGAAGAATTATTAAACACTGATTTTTCAATTGAAAATAGTCTGGATGAAAAAAGTGATAACAATAATGATATGGACGAACAACATTTAGCGACAATCGAAAGGCTTAGGGAAATCGGAGTGCAGGATAATTATTTTGGCAAAGTGGATGCTGAATTTCTTGAAGAAATATCTGAACTGCCGTTTCTGACTCAAAAGCAGCGCAATATTCTATATGATGATATTAACAATCTGCATGACGGGTTAAGCTTTTTACAAGCCAATACTGAAGAATTGTTGCGTTATCTGGCGAAATAGGTCGCATACTTATTATTTGTGCTTTAGTTCAAATCGCTGACCAGTTCCGGGAGTGGTATACAATAATATTCAGATAAGATAATCATGTATTTTATGCTGAAATTGTGGTTGTTTTCGATTCGCAGTATTGTATTGCGATGAATATTGGTCTCTTCAGCGACCTGCGATTGTGTGAGTCCTGAATTTATCCTAAGTTCCCGGAAGAAACAACTGATTTCTTGAAGCCTTTTCTGGGTTTCTTTCGTTGGTGGTGACTTCTGTTTATACATTGTTGTGTGATTTACAATAATAAATACTATTTCACCACAAAATTTTATGAATCAGATGGTACTAAAAACCGCTTTTAGACCATGTTAAGTGGCAATTATCTGTCATTATGGTATTAAGAATGGCAGTATGAAGCACCTTTAATTAGCCAACAGACAGTAATATTTGCATATTTCCTCACTAAATATGTAAAAATGTGTGTCCTGCACGCATACGACCGACTGTAAATTAGAAATTATTAGAAAAAATTACAAAGGTTCATCCTCTCTGAAGAAATCTGAAGCGGATTTCTTATGGTAGGTTAAAACGAGCATCAGGTTAAAAAGGTTAAAGTATACCTTCCCTTGCTCCATCTGGCTGTATGCATTACGTGAAATACCAACTTTTTTTGCAAGTGCAGATATGCTTTCATTATTTCTTAATTTCTGAAGTTTCATGCCAAGGTACAATAAGAATTCTTGGTGTTCAAGTTTGATTTCTTTCGGTGGCTGATACTTTTTCTTTATCAGGTTTTGTTGTTCCGGTATTTTCACCTTTGGTGGCATGTAAATTATTTTCTGTAAAGATAAAGAATTATTGTCCATAATTATGTGCATTCCTATTGTATTATTATATTTGCACATAATTATGAGCAATAAGAAAAAGAAAAAAATAGTGATACATCAGAAATCTATCTGTCTCGATAGTAAGAAAATGGAGAACTATCTTGTTTTGATTGAAACTGTAGATAATATTCCAGTCGCTACTTATCTGGTGAAAATCCCGGAATCATATTCGTTTTACAACACTTCCTATTCATATTACAACGTAAACCAGAATTAGTATGCAACAAATAGCCAAAAAATGTGTGTTCAAAAAACCCTCTGAAAATTGCATGTCGGAAACGCCCACTTTTCGGGCATTTATAAAATCAATTTTAACTGCCTAAAAAACACCCGTTAAATGAACACAGACAAACAACACATGAAAATCGGAATTTACGCACGTGTATCAAAAGATACCAGTGATAACACTAACCAGTTGTTAATTCTCCGGGAGTACTGCCAGAAGATGAATTACGAAATCTTTGCGGAGTATGTTGACGTGATTTCAGGTGGGTCTCCAAACAGACCAGAGTTTAATCGAATGATGCAGGATGCATCAAAGCGGAGATTTGACATGCTGCTATTTTTTGCACTTGACCGTTTTACAAGGGAAGGAACAAGAAAGACCATACAGTACCTGCAATTGCTTGATGATTATGGAGTAGCATACAAATCCTATACCGAACAATATATTGATTCAAGTGGAATTTTCAAAGACGTAATTATCTCATTACTAAGTACATTGGCATTTCAAGAAAAAGTACGCATTTCCGAACGTGTCCGGGCAGGTCTGGCTAAATCCCGGCAACAGGGTCGCATTGGGGGACGTCCTACCCTTGATAATTCTAAAATAGATAAAATTAGGAAAATGAAAAGTGCGGGAAACAGTATAATGGCAATTTCAAAAGAGTTAAAAATAAGCCGGGGAAGTGTTTATCAATATTTATAATCTTGTGTATACCAAATTTTATCTTAAACCGAACACTTTCTTTCGTTCTTGATACATTCTTAGGATAAATTAAACCTTTGATTTATCATGTAAATAAGTTAACTGGTGGGTGACATAGATTAACACCCCATTTACCCAGTTTAGTAATTCCCTATCATGACTATCTGAAATATTTTTAGCATGTTTTAGGTTTTCATGCCACGTGGAAGACATAGCGAAGTGAATATTTTTAATCTTATCATTTACCATTTCTTCAACTTCTGCCGGGAAGATTTTTATGGCATTTTCATCCCAAAGTGGAGATTCCAAGTCAGGTTTTCGATTATGAATATGCCAATGTGGTTGAGCATGCTCAATTAAACTATTGTTTGCCCACTCTGCCCGGAATATTTTACATAAATCTGCATCAAAGTAAGCTATGGAAATGTGTAGCACCTTTTTTTCCCAGATATTATATTCCAATGTAAAAGATAACCAATAATCAAAAGTTTCAGCAACCCTGAAAGGAAATAATACTAAATTGTGATTGGTTTCATCATCATGTAAGTACTTATTACCTTGACATGAAGTAATGGAATAAAGTCCTGTTTTATTTTCTATCTCTCCCACAGTAATTGTACTATCACGCAGAGTGCGTTTTAGTTCTGTTTCAAGATGCCCAATGATTGATGGTTTAGCCATTAAAGACAATATATGATAATCTTTCAAGCTGCTCTTTGTCTATTACTTCACCATTACTAATTTGAATGCCAATTTCAATTAATTCCCTTTTTATTCCTGAACTAAATTTGTCTGAATCAAACAAATTTGGGAGAGGCATTTTGTTAAGGAATTTTGATGAAAGATACCACCAGTTTCCACCCCCAAGTTGTTTCGAAAGACCTGTTAAAAAATCATTTATTATTGGCATACTTAAAACACATATGTATGCGTAGCCTAATTCATCTAATACATAATCTTTCTTTGGAAACCAAGCGTGACTTCTCTCTGCAACATAAATTCCATCCTTATCAAATGCAAAATCACCAGCCTTACCAAATTCCTTCGAAACAATTTTTGCTACATACGGTTTCTGCCAATTTCTGGGTCTGGTCAAATTCCACCATTCCTTAATGCCTTTTCTATTAATTAGTTTCTTATAATTTGGTATTAAGTAATCATTATAAAATTTTGGTACTAATTTGCTTAAATCCTCTTCATCTGTAATCTTTTCAGGTAGCAAATCAGATAATGGGTAGAATACATAATAATTATCATTCAAAACGCCATTAATAATTGAATCATTTGTGACAGCAGGTCTGAAGAATTTTTTCTCCTTATTAGAAAGTACAAGGTAAAACTCCCTTGGCACTACAAAAGCAGAATTCAAACCGGTTCTTGCACCTTGGTTTATTTCAAAGACATCTTGAACCTTAGTAAAGTTTTTAAACTTATTAAGTAATTCAAATGATTTATGTGGGATAGGCATCCAGCTTAGACTCTTTATTAATTCGGAATTACGATATAAGCTATATCCCTTCTCGTTAATCTCTTCAATGATTGGCTGCGAGCTAACTTTTCTTAATTCACGCAAAGAATTAGATGCTGATTCCGTTTTGAAATCACTCCAAAAAACAATAGGTACTTGTGGCTTAACTGGATTAACAACACCCAAAAATATCGCTGTATCAACAAGGGTTTCAGAGAATAATGTATGGCTGCCTAACCTTCCAACTATCTTAACATCAATAGTTTTCTTTATTTCTTCCCTTAATGGAACATATGTTTCGTTTTCGAAAATTGAAGTTGGCAATACACAACCTATTACTCCGTCATCGTTTAAGCACTGAACTGCATTCCAAAGAAAAGCACCTGCGGTGTTAGGTCTTTTGTTATTTAATTCCCCCAATATCGAAAAGACATTTTGTTTTAATTCCGGGGTCATCATTTCAATGGAAATAAATGGGGGGTTCATTAAAACGAAGTCACTTTTTATGTTCCACTGGCTTCCTTCTTCTAAAGCATTTTTTTGCTCAAGAATTACATTAACGGAGTCTTTATATGGTCTGATTTCATAATTAATAATGAATCTCGCCATATCAATTGCAGTCCCGGAAATATCCCAACCAATTAAATTAATCTTTCCTGAAAATCCTTTAAGTTTAATCTGACGTACAAATTCTTTTAAAAATTCACCAGACCCGCATGCCGGGTCTAAAACAGTTATTTCTTTTTTGCCATCGATAAAGAAATTATTGATGGATTCTTCAACAATTGTTCTAACAACAGATGTGGGTGTGAAATGAGCACTTGTTTGACCTTTACTCTTTACACCAAGTCCTTCATCAATCTTTGGTAAAAATCCGGGGAGTGATGACTGGTAGTTTGATGGAAAAAGTGTTTCAAAATGTGCTTCTTGAAATAAACTACCAGATGCATGTCTTAGGAGCAAATCTATGTTAGGCTTCAAACCCTTTGTTTGAAGTCCATTTATTAACATTTCATGAAGTTCATCCCAATACGATGAACTGATACTATCTGCAATTTGTTTGGTGTTATTGCTCAAAGACCAATTTGTCAGGTTTAGTTTATTTATGTCTGTATCACCGTCTGCTGCACATGCAAATAAATATAGCAAGGCATTCAACGAATCCCCACCGTTGTTATCTCTAAGTAAACTTCTGATTTGCCGATATATTTGTATGCTAAATTTAATTATTGAATCCTGCCTATTTATCTCCTGCTTTTTTAAATAATCATAAAAGTTATTCAGGTTATTTGCTACTGACGATAATTCATATTTATTAGGTTTATGTGTGTCCCATTTAAAAACCGTTACAGCATTACCATCAACCGTAAGATAATGCCCGACATCAGAAGACCAAGCATAATTTCTTGCATCTGAGATACCTTCGATGTGGAAATCAAGACATAAATTTCCTGCAACACCCCCATTCAACAAAATATACTTCTCATGTTGAGACATATTTTGGAATAGCGGCATTGGGAAAAGACCTAATTTATCTCTCCAAACCTTCCCGTCTAATAGATTCCCTTTCATAATATAAAATTACTCGAAAAATGCGATTACCAATTGGCTTTATGATGATATTACTAACAGCGATAATAAATATTAAACAAAAGTAAAAAAATCTAATTATAAAAGAGGATATTCAAATATCACAGCCTGAAAATCAGGACAAAGTAAATCAGACCGTTTGTTGAATGCTTAACCAATGCAGTTGTCAGTTAGTATTGGACAAATCTTCCAAGAATGAATATGATGTAATGCACCATAACCAAATTCCAGTTTTATTCTTTAATACCCAACTAAGTGTGTTTACTTTGAATGTGGTTAAGCTTTGTACCTTTAAGTACACTATCCCTTCATAATCATATATTTCCAGCAACTTCACAGCCTCAGTCCGGGAATCTGCAAGCCAGTTTTCAGTCTTCATGTATGGCATTCCTATCGTTAAAATCTTATTTTCAGTCAGGATGAATGGAAGATTTAACAATACGGATTTCCGGGTCAAGTATTGAAGAACCGGAGTATCAGTATAACCGGAGTATGATATATTATTGAAATTCTTCACCATTGTTGTTATCATTGGACTTTAAGGCTGGATTATATCAAGTTCAACCGGGTCAGAAGCACGGTTTTCTGTCAGGTTCATTCGACTTATCATATTAGTAATATCGTCCAGATTTAGAAACAGATATTGAAATCGTCTTTCATGAATACTTATTGGTAAACTGAAAATCTTATCAGCTTCAATATTCAGCAAATCAAAAACTATCTTTTCGTCCTGATAATTCAGGTTTACTAAACGGACAATGCTGAAGCCATTCCTTGATGTCAACAAGAATAAATCACCAATTGCAGCTTTTTCTTTTTTACTGAGAAATATCTGAAGATGTTTGAACCTGTTGTCATTTGACATGGCATCCATGAAATCTTCAACTGACATTTCGTTTAGAAAGTCTGAATGATAGGGATGTTTTCTTTTCTTACTCATGTTAATGATTTAACATAAATACTATTGTTCGAGGAAATGGGTATGGGGTATCCACCGCCCCTACATCCCTCTGGGGCAGATAGTTACAGGCGGCAGTGGTGGGGCAAGAGTATCAACGAAACTCTTCTTTTAAAAATATCAGCATTATGTGGTCGGATTATAAAAAAATATAGTTTTTTATAATCTGTGGATAATGGAACTTCCCCATTATTCTCGACCGTCAAAAATTTTATAAAAAATTCGGATAAATTCAGAAAAAGGGAGATTCAGGGCAATGTTATGACTTCCTGAATTTGCTAACCAATAAAATAATTTGGAAAATATTTTTGAAACTATAAGAATATCAATGGTCTATGAAAACGCTTTACCCATTTGTCCGGCTTTATATTCGTTGGTTGTGCTTATATATCTATCCATGATTGTATAAGACTTTTGACCTGACCATGTTAAGATGGTCTTAAAGTCAACGCCTGATTGTACGCAGATGCTGATAAATGTATCTCTGGCGCAGTGTGAACCATAATCAGTTCTGTACTTCAAATCAGGTTTGTCAGCTTGCATCTTTTCGAACATTTTTTTAATGTTCCGGTTATAAGGTGCATTTTCGATTTTTAATCCGCTTGTATCAAAACTCAGGTTGGTTAAAAGTTCTCTGCTGTATTGATTCAGGTCAATTTCCGCAGTTATATTATGTCTATCAGTTTTTATCGGCTTAATGATTATTCGTTCCTCATGAATCATATCAGGTCTTATTCTGTGCATGTCACTATATCTTAGTCCTGTGGAACACTGCAAACAAAACCTAATGCGGGTTTTTTCCAGACTTTTATCATCGAATTTATGATTGTACAGTGTTTTGAATTGTTCATAGGTTAAAGGATTTGCCATATTCCGGCTTTTTTCGCCACGTTTAAAGCCTTTCAGCTTAAATTTATCAGAAAGATTTAGTTTAAGTTCCTCTTTTCTAATGTAATAGTGGTTGAGGACTGTGATTAAAATTGTGTAGGTCTTCTCGATTGTGCCACTATTATACTTCTTTTTCAATAAGAATTTTTCGAATGCATCCGACCATGTAAAATTAATATCAGATAGCAGCGTGGTATTCTTTCTGTCTGCATCAAATTTTATAACCCGATTCTTCATTGTGGTAAATTCCTTAGCAGTATTCCGGGTAGTATTTCTATCTTTTCGGTATTGAATATAATCATCAATAAACTGAACCAACGATTTAGTTTCTTTATTACCGGCACGTTGAGCATTCTCGAACTTAGTTGCTAACGCTGCAATTCTTTGGTATTTCGGTGTACCACGACCAATATTCTCAATATCATGTGTTATGAACCTTATACATTTATGCTGATAATATCTTGGAAACTGCTGCCGGGATTCCATCAGGATATAGGTATCTACCTTTTGCTTTAAGTTCAATATCTTCTTATTCTTTGACTGATAGTCCTCTACCTTTGCAGTAAACAAAAGTTTTTCTGTCATTTTACCTTTGGCAACTTCTTCATCGGTGGGAATCCTGAGCATATCCTTCCCCTTTTTAAAATATATGATTATATATTCATGACCACCAGACTTATTAATTTTCAGTTTACTCTGGGTATTCATATCTTTGAATATTGGTATTTGACCATACAAACGTATGAAATTTTTGTACCTTTTTTGTACTTTGAAGGATAATATTTGTACTTTTTTGTACTTTTTTCAGTTTGTATATATCTGGATATCAGTATAAATAAACGCTAAAAACAAAAAAATATAAATTTGTCATAAAATATATATTATATATAATTGATAATCAACGCATAAGGTCTAATTTCCTATCGTCTTCTCACCCCGACATCTAGATAACTCTGAAAATTTTTCAGAGTTTTTTTATTAAAAGTGAATGATATTTTAGAAAAAATGACATAAACAAGAAAAGGTTAATATGAAATATTACGTTTATGTTCTCAAAAGTCTGACAGATAATAAATATCATATAGGTTCAACAACTGATTTGGTAGGACGATTGAATTTACATAGCAGGTAGGTGAAAAAGCCAGTGGCCTTGGCAAAGTTCGCCGGAATAAAATGATTATCCCAGGTAGTTGTTAAGTGATTGTTTTTAAATTTATCAGGATAATCTCAATATAACTGACCAAATGTGGTCAATCCATCCGGAATTTGCAATCTCTGACCGCAATGTGTTAAAACACACTGTTTCTGCAAATTGACCGGAACTTTTGTATCTTTAAATCGTGGTGCTCGTTGCGTCAGATAAATTGATAATTATATGGTTTGATATGCATACTGTCATAAACCAGGATCTTCAGTTAGCTTATGATTTTATCCGGTACACGAATCGCAATATCTTTCTTACAGGAAAAGCCGGTACCGGAAAAACAACTTTTCTGCGCGACCTGAAAAAATCATCTCCCAAAAGGATGGTTGTTGTCGCCCCGACAGGTGTGGCCGCAATAAATGCCGGGGGTGTGACTATCCATTCATTTTTTCAACTGCCTTTCCATCCATATATCCCGGTCTTTTACTTGCCTGAGAACAGACGTGTTGACCAGGAAGCTCAGAATGATCCGGCCGGCTATAAAATGAGCCGCGAAAAGATCAACATAATCAGGAGCCTCGACCTGCTTATCATTGATGAGATAAGTATGGTAAGGTCAGATACACTCGATGCCATCGATTCGGCATTGAGAAGATACAAGGTCCGGCATCTGCCGTTTGGCGGGGTACAGCTTCTGATGATAGGCGAT
>ADZX01000791.1_pt1 | contig 26585 bp, 29 predicted proteins | sample 349688 | NCBI WGS metagenome assembly ADZX01 (sample SAMN00713648, study PRJNA49615) | sediment metagenome | isolation source: Carrizo shallow lake | place: Spain: near Madrid | collected 2007-02-15 | depth 25 m m | reverse complement strand
ATGATTACCAACAAAATAACATTACCCTGTTTATTCAAACGCTGAGACAAAAAAGGAACCAACTTATCAAGATGCATACCACAAAAGAAAAAATCCACAATTAAAACATTATTGGTAATACTAAATATACATCAGAAAATCATCAACAAAACACCCATTGCGCCAGAAACAATCAAACCAGCCAAAAGCAGACCAAAAGCAACAGACAAGAAAGCCTTCCACTTATTCATACCAAAAAACCAGGCCAAAACTGTAGCAGTATAAACACCAGTTCCTGGAATAGGAATAGCAACAAATAAAGCCAGACCAAAAATGCCGTATTTTTCAATCATTCTATGAGCACGCTTACGAGTACGCTCCATAAATAAATCAAAAATATTACGATAACCAGGAAGATGCAAAAAATGATGATGAATGAACTCTAAAAACAAAAGAACAACAGGAAAAACCAACAAATTAGCAACATAACAAACAATAAAAGCAACAATCGGATTAAGACCGCCGGCAAGAGCAACAGGCAAACCAGCACGCAACTCACCAATAGGAGTCATGCTTAACAAAAAAGCCCACAAAATAATATTCATCTGACACCCTTAACTCTGGAGACAACAAACTCGTCCTTTAATATTTCTGATAAAGCCTGCTCAGGAGAACGATTAACACGAACAATCTTAGTCCACAAACGCTTATTCTTAATGAAACAAGACTTATACTTTTTCTTAAAATCTTTGACTGCCAACTCAATATTTACAGGAGGACCCTGCCATAAAAATTCCTTAGGCAACAACTTATTCTTTAAAACAAACCACCAAATGCCATGCTCTTTTTTGTCCCAAATCCAGCCAGAATCCAAAACAACAAAATCTTTCAATTTTGACTGTACAAACTCGAAAGCACGAACAAACTTAGTACCAGCAACATCCTCCTTATCATCCAAAGTAACAACATCTAATTTGACAAGATTACCTTTCTTTTTCAAAACATCAAAATCTATCTGCTTTTCAACAAAAAAACCCAAAGAAGGTTTTTTCAAAAACAATTTTGCAGCCTTAATGAATTTATCAAAATTTTCAATTGTTAATGCTGCAGAAGCATTACGATCAGGCTGAACAGGATCAATCAAAACAAGAGGACCCTCAATCTTAGAACTATTCAAACACAACAAAGCCTTACCCTTGAAAACATTATTGTAATCCAAAACAACCTTAGGCTTCCACTTAGTAGCAGCCTTGAGCAAAGGCAAAAAACCTTTGTAATAAATAGTCAAAATATCCAAAACATGACCACTAAAACCACGAATATAACTCTCCGCACCATAACAATGAGCAGACTTGCAAAACTTCTTAGCCAAACGAATATCATCCTTTAATTTAGAACCATTCTTATTAACCCAACGAACATGCAAAGGACTAAAATCAGTAACATTTTCTGCATCAGATGCCTTATTAATATCCAAAACAGGAACTAATTCATACTTAACACCATCACGAATCCAAAAATAATCACGACTACCATGAATACGCTCATGAGACCACTTCTTCAAAGCACGCTCCAAAAGATCACTCAAATTATCAACATTATGCTTGATATCAAACTTAACAAAAACATCAACATCATAATCACCAGACAACCAAGTATCCTTAGCATAACTACCACCAAGAACAGCTATTGCTTTCAAATTACAACGCTTAAGCTCAGAATTAAGAGCTGACAAAAAAACATTAACCTGCTTCAAAACACGAGCACGCTCATCCCTACAAGGAACAATACGCTCTAAAACCTCTTTAAAAAAAACTTTTTTCATAAAAAAACAAATAAAGTAAATGAGTTTAAAAAGGTTACAGTAACAAAAGTTTTTAAATAGCTAAGAATAATATCAGTATAAATTTAAAAAAGAGGAAAATGCAAGAAGCACTAATAACAACAACAGCAATAGCAGTACTATTGTTTGTAGGAGTAGTATGCAGCTGGGTAGGAAACAAACTAAAAATACCTGATTCATTATTATTAATACTTACAGGAATGCTATTCGGATATGCAAAATTCAAAGAACAGCCATTAATACAATTCCCAGAAGTATTCCTGAATTCTCTTGCAATATTAGCACTGGCAATGTTAGTATTTGACAGCACAGCAAGACTAAGACTAAGAGAACTAGACACATTCTCACTCAAAGCAGTAAAACTAACATCAGTATTCACATTATTGATATTAACATTATTCACAGCAACAACACATTATTTACTTAACATACCAGTATGGACAAGCCTATTATTCGCATCAATAATGATAGGAACAAGCCCGGAAGTAATGCTGGAATTCGAAGGAAAATCAAGATCACTATCATTACTAAAACTAGAAAGCATATTCAACACACCACTCACAGTAATACTGCCATTCATAATACTAGACCTAATGGAAAAAGTAAAAGGAATAGTCATATCAGACATAATAGAACAACTAACACCGTTCATAATGAACATAATAGTAGGAATAGGAGCAGGAGTATTCGTAGGACTAATATTATTCAAACTCGTGCAAAGAGCATACACAGAAATATACTCACCACTAGCAGTAATAGTCGCAGCACTACTATCATATGTGCTTGCTGAAAACCTAGGAGGCTCAGGAGTACTAGCAGTAACAGCACTAGGACTATTCTTCGGAAACACATACGTAAAAGAAAAAATAACACTACTAGGAGTAGAAAGCGTAATCACAAAAGCATTATACATACTAGTATTTATGCTAACAGGAGTACTAATCAAAATACCATTCACAACAGAATTCTTCATAACATCAGGAATACTATTTGTAACATATATCGCAATAAGATTCGCAGCAACATGGATAAGCACACACAAAGACAAATACACAATGCATGAAATAATCTACATGACACTAAATATGCCAAAAGGAGTAGCAACAGCAATAGTAGTATTCATACTAGCAGTACATAACATAGAAGGAATAACAACAATAATAGACATGACATTCGCATTCATACTATACAGCATAATATTATCAAGCATAACAACAATGGTGGCAAACAGACATGAAAACCATCATAATTGATACAAACCTGCTAATAGATTGCGCAAAATTCAGAATAGACATAGAAAAAGAACTCACAAGAATACTAGATTTCTCATACACAATAGCAATACTGGACAGAACAATGGAAGAACTAGAAAAAATAGCAACACAAAAAACAAAAGAAGGCATGGCAGCAAAACTAGCAAAAACAATACTAATGACAAAACACATAACAGTAATACCTACACAAGGAGGATATACTGACAAAAGATTGCTTGAACTAGCAGATGAAAACCACATAATAGCAACAAATGACAAAGAAATAAAACAGAAATTGAAACAGAAAAAACAACCAGTCATAATAATAAGAGGACAACAGAAACTGGAAATGATGGATGTGTGAAAAATCAACACTCAAATACAAAATCATATTCTGCTAATTCAACAGACAAACTACTTCTCAAAGAATCAACATCTGCATTCTGGTCCTGAATAAAACCATAATCATCCCAAGGAAGCTCAACAATAGAATTCCGTTTTACAGTGAACAAATGAAGTGCCTTAGGAGACACAAGCAAATGCCTATAATCCACATAATGTTCAACACCTAAAAAAATCTTATTTTTATCATCACCCGAAAGATTATTTGCATAAAATTCACCATAACGAGCAATAGTAGCCTGAGTGTGTGTATGAAACTCAACATAACCAAGATTATGATATTTATTTTGAAGACTAGTTAAACAACGATTCAAACGATTAAGCGAAGCTTCATCTGTTTCGACACTAGAAACAGAACCAACACTAGTCAAAATAATACCAACAACAAAATCAGCATGACCAGCTCCTATTTCTCTAGTCTGATATAACAGAATGCCATTAATTTCATTTACATTTAAAGCTTCAGCGAACAAAATAGTAAGATCACGTTTTTGAATAATAAGCATATTATGAGCCATATAAAAGTAGCAGTAAACAAGAGATATAAAAATATTGATAACAAACAACAGCAACCTTTATAAACCCCCTATTGGTTTCTTCGAGTGTGAGATAACATAGGCTATGACCTGATGTTATTGATGAAAACCATGTTTTACAAACTAACCGTAAAAGACCATATAAGAGTACCACCAAGATTCTTTGAATACAAGGTGGAAGAAGCAGTACTCAAAGCTGTCAAACAAAAATATGACGGCATGATAGAGCCAACACTAGGAGTAGTAATAGACGTCGCAAATGTAACAAATATAGGCGAAGGAGTAATAATACCAGGCGACGGAGCAAGCTACTACGACACAACATTCGAACTACTAGTACTACAACCAGAACTACAAGAAATAATACAAGGAAAAATAAAAGACATAGCAGACTTCGGAGCATTCATAACACTAGGACCAATAGACGGAATGATACACGTATCACAAACAATGGACGACTTTGTAACATTCTCAAAAGACAAAACACTTGCAGGCAGAGATTCAAAGAAAAGCCTAAAAATAAACGACCACTGCAGAGCAAGAGTAATAGCAGTCTCATTCAAAGATGTAACAAATCCAAAAATAGGCCTAACAATGAGGCAACCAGGACTAGGAAAACTAGACTGGATAGAGGAAAAAAATGAAAAAACAAGCATGTAAACACTGCAAACTCTTCTACGAAGGAGAAGAATGCCCTAACTGCAAATCAACACAAACAGTCACAAACTGGAAAGGAAGAATCAATATCCTAGATATAAAAAACAGCGACATAGCAAAAAAAATAGGCGTAGAAAAAGAAGGAGAATACGCAATCAAGGTGAATTAAATGGAACTGACAATAACAAATAAAAAAGAAAATAAAATATTACAAAGAACAGAAATACAAGCAAAAATAAGCTTTACAGGAGCAACACCAAGCAACAAACAAGTACAAGAAGAAATAGCAAAAAAACTAAATGCAGGAATAGATTTAGTAGTAACAAAACAAATATTAACAACATTCGGAAACACACAAGCAGAAGTAAAAGCATATGTCTATAACACAATAGATCAAATGAAAAAAATAGAACCGAAAATAAAAGAAAAACCAAAGGCAAAATAAAATGGCAGACAAAAAACCAGCATCAAAAGGAGCCAAAAAAGGCGCATGGAACAGATATGAAATAAAAGGCGACAAAGTAGAAAGAAAAAACAAAAGCTGTCCAAAATGCGGACAAGGATTCCTATTAGCAAACCACAAAAACAGAAAAACCTGCGGCGGATGCGGATATACTGAGTTCTCGAAACAATAAAAAATCCAAATATAGTAATAATTAATATCTGGATTTTTTAAGCCTCAATTTGTTACCAAATTGAGCAATAGTTTTATTCTTTTTTTAAAAATATTAATTTGATTGATATTAGTTAATGATTCTTATTGACAAATATTAGTTTGTAGTTGGTGGTAGGTAGTTGGTGGTAAGTGGTATGTAGTAAGTGGTTAGTAGATTATGAAAAAAGTACATACAAACGTACTAAACATACACTAAAACTATATTCTAGACAGTTTTAATGATATTTAATGAGGAAATCGGAAAGAACAGTGGAAATGGATATGCACTGGTGATGTGTGCGCTATACCCAGACCGCAAATAAGACCTTGAGCTGAGCGCTTACGCTAAATGCCCTGGTCTATCCAATATTTTACATTGTTCTTCACCATTATACCCTTGAACTTAACAAATCTGTTTCTGACTGAAAGAGTAAGTAGATGAAAGACCATAAAAATTGTTTGTGGTTAGTAGTAAATAGTTTGTAGTCTGTGGTTGGTAGTATGTAGTTCTAAAAAAACACAAACCTTTTTAAAACAAATAATAACACGACAAGATATGGAAATCAAATTCAAAGACATAAAAAACTGGAATCCGCAAGTAGAAGAAAAAATAACAACAGAATGGAAACAATCGAAACAATTTCGCTTTAATAAAAACGCAAAAAAAATCTACTCAATAGACACACCACCACCATATATCAACGCACCAATACACATGGGACACGCAGTAACATACGCATATCAAGACTTCTTCGCAAGATGGAAAAGACTCAAAGGATTTGAAGTACTATTTCCACTAGGATTAGATAGAAACGGATTGCCAATAGAAATGGGAGCAGAAAAAAAATACAACACAACACCACACAAAATAGGCAGAGAAAAATTCATAGAACTATGCGAACAAATGCTAAAAGAAACATCAACAGAATCAACAGACACATTCGCAAAACTAGGAATATCATTCAACTCATACGAACAAGGAAATGAAATAGGCGATGTTTATTTAACAGACTCACCAGAATACAGAGTAACAACACAAACAACATTCATAAATTTGTACAAAAAAGGAATAATCTACGAAGACACAAGAATAAACAACTGGGATCCAAAACTACAAACAACAATAGCAGATTCTGAAATAACATATGAAGATATACCATCAGCATTCAACTATGTGAAATGGAAAATAAAAGAAACAGGAGAAACAATAGTAATCGGAACAACAAGACCAGAACTAACATGCACATGCGGAGCAATAATAGTACATCCTGATGACAACAGATACAAACACCTGCACGGAAAACATGCAATATCACCAATATTTGAAAAAGAAATACCGATAATAGCACACCACTATGCAAACCCAGAAAAAGCAACAGGAATAGTAATGATGTGTTCAGTGGGAGATTTAACAGACATACAATTCTTCAGAGAAATGAAAATCAAACCCGTAATAGCTATAGAAAAAAACGGAACAATGAATTCTTATGCTGGAATTATGCAAGGACTAAAAGTAAAAGAAGCAAGACAAAAAATAATTGAAGAACTGAAAAATCTCGGATTGATAGAAAAACAAGAAACAATAACACACAGAACACCAATATCAGAAAGATCAAACGCAGAAATCGAATTCATAGAAATGCCAGAATTTTATCTAAAACAACTAGAAGCAAAAGAACAAGTAGCAAAAATAGCAGAAAAAATAAAATTCTATCCAACAGAAGCAAAAAAAATACTCGACGACTGGATAAAAGCAATATCAATCGACTGGCCAATATCAAGAAGAAGATACTACGCAACACCAATACCACTATGGTATGCAAAAGACTTAGTAGCAGTGCCACTAGAAGGAAAATATTACGTGCCCTGGAAAGAACAACCACCTGCTGACTCTGAAGTTTTTAGGGATGGAAAGAAAATAGGAACAGTTAAAGATTTTAATGAAACATGGGAAGGAGAAACAAGAGTACTCGACACATGGTTTGACTCATCAATATCAGAACTAAATGTAATACAATACAAAAAAGACGAGGAATTCTTCAAAAAAGCATATCCTGTCAGTCTGAGACCACAAGGAAAAGAAATAGTCAGAACATGGCTATATTATACATTATTACGAGGATATCTAGAAACAAAAAAACCTTGCTTTGAAGAAATATGGATACACCAACACATAATAGACGCACAAGGAAGAAAAATGTCAAAATCCTCAGGAAACACAATAGACCCACAAAAAATAATACAAAAATACGGAGCAGAAGCGTTGCGACTATGGTCAGCGATAGAAGGAAACCTAGCAAAACAAGACCTAAGGTGTTCGGAACAAAAAATAGACGCAGAACTAAAAACAATAAACAAATTAATGAATGTAACAAGATTCGCATTACAATTTGAAAAACCAAAAAAAGCAAAACTGATGCCAATAGATGAAGTGTTTATAGAGCAAATAGAGTACATAACTGAATTTGCAAACGAAAAATATGAAGAATACGAATTCCACCAACCAACACTAAAACTAAGAAACTTCCTCTGGGAAATATTCGCATCACATTATCTAGAAATCATAAAATACAGAGCATACAACAGAGAAAATAACTTTACACAAGAAGAAAGCGACGCAGCAAAATACACAGTATATTACTTACTTGAAAGAATGATAACACTACTATCACCAGTAATACCACAAGCAACAACAATAATCGCAGAAGAAATCGGACTAAAAATAGAACTGCCAAAAATCAAAAAAACAACAGACAACAGCGAGATGATTAACAAAATAATAGAATTCAACAAAAACATCTGGAAACAGAAAAAAGAAAAAAATCTTGCATTAAATCAACCACTCGAAGGAATAACTATTCCATCTGAATTGAAAGAATTTGAAAAAGACCTTAAAGCTTGTCATAAGATATGAATTGGTTGGTGTAGGTGGTTAGTAGTTTGTGGTAGGTGGTTGGTAGTTCTTTATTTGAGAAAAAATAGCAAAGGTTTATAAACCGACCTTGTGAAAAATGAATTACTATTCTCAAATATATATAATGGAATAGATGAGTGAAACAAATGCAATTTACAGAATTAAACATACCAGCAGAAATACTGAAAGCTATCAGCGAACAAGGATACACAAAACCAACAACAATACAAGAAAAATCAATACCCTTACTCATAGAAGGAAAAGATATAGTAGGACAATCAGAAACAGGATCAGGAAAAACAGCAGCATTCGGAATACCACTTTTGATTAAAGTCATACCACAAAAAGGAATACAAGGACTAATACTAACACCAACAAGAGAACTATGCATACAAGTCAGCGATGCACTAAAAAGCTATGCAAAATACATGAATGTCAAAATCACACCAGTATTCGGCGGAGTAGGAATAGGAAACCAAATACAAGCAATGAAAAACACAAACATAATAGTAGCAACACCAGGAAGACTTTTGGATTTGATGCAAAGAGGACTAAGATTAACATCAGTAAAATATCTAGTATTAGACGAAGCAGACAGAATGCTAGACATGGGCTTCATCCACGACGTAGAACAAATAATCAGACAGACAACAGCAAACAGACAAACAATACTATTCAGCGCAACACTAGCGCCAAGCATACGAGGAATAATACACAAATACATGAAAAACCCGGCACTGATCCAAGCAAAAACACACGTAGATACATCATTATTATTGGAAAAATCATACCAAATACAAACACACGAAAAATTTTCACTATTAACACACTGCTTAAAACATGAAACAAACGGAATAGCACTGGTGTTCTGCGCAACAAGAAGAAACTGCGACAAAATATCAAAAAATCTGAGAGCACAACACATAGACGCAATAGCAATACACGGCGGACTATCACAAAACAAAAGAATAGACACAATAAACAAACTACACAAACGCGGAGCAGGAATACTAATAGCAACAGATGTAGCATCAAGAGGACTGCACATAAACAATATCTCACATGTATATAATTACGACATACCAAAAGTACCAGACGACTATGTACATAGAATAGGAAGAACTGCGAGAGCAGGAGCAAAAGGAACAGCAATAACATTCACAACACCACAAGACTACAGAGAATTCAAAAACATAATGAGACACATAAACAGAGAAATAAAAACAGCACAAACACCAGCATTTGAAAAAGTCGCGCTTGTAACAAATCAAGAACAAGAGTTCTCACAAGGTGAAAATAGATTCAAAAAAAGAGGACAGTTCTGGAAACGAAGAAGAAGATAAAAAAAGTATGTGGTTTGTAGTTTTAAAAAAAACTATAATTGACCTATTGAATGCAATAATTTCTCATGACCTTTAACAAGTTTTAGAAATCTATCTACTTCTTTCATTACAATCTCGCACACTTCATCTCTTGAATTCTCTGATTTTGCCATGTTTCAACCAATCTTTAATTTCTTCACAAGTATAAAAATCTTCTCTCAGGTTCACAAAGTCGCAAGAACCTTGGTTCGCCCTACTACAGCTAAGGACTACAAAAATTAAAAACTAAGAATTAAAAAAAAGTGAATATTACTACTTCATCTTAGCACGATACTTGTTCAGTTTTGCATACTCTTCTTTAGTAGCATTGCCAGCCTTGCATTTTTCTTCCAAAAGTGCAAGCTCATCACGATAACCTTTACGCAATTTCTCCATATCCTTTTTGCTTATTGTCATAAAGACCAAACTAGATATTACAGTTTAAAAGGGTTTTGGTGAAAAATAACTTATTTCTTATCCTTGATTGAGAAATAAAGCAAAAGAACAGGAATCAACAAAATGGATGTCAAGAAAATAGTGTATCTTGCACCGATAAAATAATCGCAAACAAATCTAAACATGAAATGACTAAGAACTAAATTAAAACACTCTATCTTTACTAAATCTTGATTCACGACTAGTTTTAATAATATCCAACAATTGAGTGTACTTCAATTTTTGTTCACGCGCAATATTACAATACTCAGAAACCAAATCAGAACCAAAAATAGTCAAATCATCAGTATTAATAGAAAACCTAACAGGATTTTTTAAGAAATTCTTAATAGGATGATTTTTATAAACATCAATAGCAGCATTAAGAGTAGTATTAGAAGTCGGACAAGACTCAATAACAACACCTGCGCTCTCTAAAACGTTCATAACAAACAACTGACGACCTTGTAATTGTTTTTTATCTGAAGGAGAATATGATTTGAGAATATTTTCTTTAAGATTCTTTTTTTCCAATTCGAGTTTTTCAGACAATAATTTGGCATCATCAATATTTACACCAAATTTTTCTAATTGCTTTTTATATTTAATATCATAATCTATCTGTTTCAAACGCTCTTCAACAGGTTCAGAATAAGTTCTTTGAATAAGCTTATTAGCAACAATACCTAAAACATTAACATGACCTAATCTTAACTGATTACCTAAAATCTCTTGATGAAGAACTACAATTTCATGAACCCACCTGATAACAGTCTCAGGAGTATAAAGTAAATTCTCACCAATATGAAATGTGACCATCAAAGGAGAATTCTTAAATATTTCATTATATTCTTTGATCTTTACAAAAAATTCTCCATACCTATCAGGAGAGTCTTTAAGCTCATAGCAATTAATATCAACACCAACAATAATATCTGAAACCTTAACAGGAACCTTACCGCTCATACCTATTACAAGATGAGCAACATCATTCTTAAAATAATCAAAATAATCAATTATGACGCTCATAGGAACAATGTTTTTATCAGTAGCACGTCTAAAACCTAAAATAAAAAACAACTCAAAAGGCTTTCCTGATTCTAAAACAGCAAGTTCATAACCAGACCACATAAGTTTAATCTGCTCAAACATCAAACCCTTTTTTTCAAAGAATTTATCAAGAAAATTAAACCTCATCTCCATAGAATAAATACCTCGATTAATATAAGACAAAAATATTTTCTTAAATACTTCAGCAACATCAATGGAAGGATTAGAGCTAAGAAATTCATCCAATAAAGGATCAACAAGTTTTGTTAAAGTAAAAAACTTATCAAAACGAGCTTTATCATCACCTATAAAATTTTTCTTATCAAAAATATCATTAAACATTTTAAAAGCCATAACATAATCAGTCTTTGCTAAATTCTGAATAGAAGAAACATCAACATTCTTATTAAAATTTTTTTTATATGCTGATTCAAAATTAGCAAATTTATCTTTAGGAATCTTCAAAAATAAATCAAAATACTGATCACGAGGAATAGTCAAAAAAGAATGAGCATGCTGTTCAACAGCACCAAGACGCTCAAGCTCATAACGAATAAAAAATTCCTGACAAGAATAAATAGAATCAATCTGCTTTTTGATTAAATTAACTGAATTAACTAACTGAACACCAATATGCTCTTCAGAAAATTCGCCTGAAGCAACAGCAATAGCACCAGAAATATCCTGCTCAGAAAATTTGCCAATACCTTTCAAATCAACCTGATATCTCAACAAATTAAACAAACTTTCAGTATTTTTCTTAAAATCAGATAAAGAATTCACAAAAACAGAAAAAACATCTTTAATGGTAGTTGGCAAACTATCATATTTAGAACTTAAAACAGTAATATCACCCTTATCAACAAATAATTCTTGCATATTCTTAACAATATCAGAATTAACACTTTGCAAACCATATAAAAAACCCTGCCTCAAACCTAAAACAGAATCAAGATGAAGAGATAATTTTGGAGCCAATACTTTAATTTTATCACGATCAGGGAAGGAACTTCGCCACGCGATTTGTTGAGGTGGACAACGCGCTTCTTCTTTCCGGTGGGACCACTTCCTCGGAGTGCCTCGCCATCACCAAATATGCAGCCCAGAAGCAGGTGCCGGTATTCGGCCACGGTCATGCGGTCGGTCTTCATGATGACCCGCTCGGTCGCTGGTACTTTGCATCCGAGGCCCATAATGACGAGACTTCAAAAAGCATCCTGCCCATCCTGAAAAAGGACGGGTATACCAAGGTGGGCATGATTTATGTGAATCATGCCTCCGGCAAAGACAGTCTCGACAAATTCAGGAAATTTGCTCCCCAATTCGGCGTGGAGGTCGTTGGCGATGTTCCCATCGATTTCGGCGCTGCCGAGGCAACCGCCGAACTGTCAAAACTCAAAAGCTTGAACCCCCAGGCCATCTGGCTCTATGCCTTTACTGCGGAATCCGCGGCGGTGGCCAAGGCTCGGAAGGCCCTTGCCTGGAATGTCCCCATCTACGCGCTCACGTTGACGGCCATTCCCGCGACCAAGATCGCCGGAACGGAGCCTTTCGAGGGCTGGAGGTTCATTGCCTGGTCGAACAACGACGCCCCGGAGGTTCAGGAGGTCGTAAAGGAATACGAAAGCATCTACAAAGCAAAACCGACGGAGATCGGCTATTTCATGGGGACCTATGCCGCGACGCTGGTACAGGTGCAGGTCATGAAGACCATGGCGGAGAAGAATATCGCGTTTACCCGATCGAACCTGCGGGATTCCATGGAGAAGTTTTCCGGCGGGATCAAGGTTCCGATCCCGAGGCCGAGGGTGACCAAACCCTACGGAGAACCGCCCCACATTCTGATCCGCGCCGAGGATTTCATCGCCCTGGAAATGAAATCCGGAAAGCTCCTGGAATATAAGTAGCGGGAAAAGGGAATGCCGTGGAAACCTTTCTGCTTTTGATCTTCATCGGGATTGGGCTGGGTGCGCTATACGGCCTCGTCGGGCTGAGCCTGGTGAGCATCCATCATGCGACAGGGATTTTCAACATGGCGCAGGGCGAGACCATCATGATAGGCGCAGTGCTCTCGTACGCCCTGGTGACCGTGGCGGGCATTCCTTATCCTCTGAGTATCCCGTTGATTCTGGTAAGCGCCGTAGCGTTGGGGCTGGCCGTCAACTGGCTGATGGTCAGCCCTCTTCTCGCACGCAAGACCTCTCACGTGACGATTGTCATCGGCACCTATGCGGTTTCCATGCTCATCGTGGGGATCGTGGGCGAGTTGACCCATTATGAATATGTTGCCCCTCCGGCCATTCTCTCCATGAACCAGGTGAAGATCGGGTCCATCCCTATCATTCCTCAATATGGGCTTGCCATTGTCACGGCCTTTGTCCTCAGCGTGTCTTACTGGTTTTTCATCAACAAGACCTATACGGGCTGGGCCTTGCGGGCAACCAGCATCAACGCAGACATGTGCAAATTGCTCGGGATCTCCACGGCCAAGATGATTGCCCTGGCCTTTGCCATCGGGGCGGTGATCGGGGCGCTTACCGGCGTGGTGAGTGGTCCCCTTGGTCATGCCAACGCCGTGATGGGCTTTCATCTTCTCATGAAAGGGTTCATTGCCGCTGTTGTAGGCGGCATGGGGAATCCTCTGGCTGCCATGGTAGGAGGCCTCTTCATGGGGATCCTGCACGTCACGGTATCCGGGTATTTTGCCCCGGGGTATGCGGAGCTGGCCGTGTTTCTTTTTCTGATTCTGACTCTGTATATCAAACCCCACGGACTGTTTGCTGCGAGGGCATGACTTGACGAATCGAATGACGTTGGCGCGAATCGGTTTGGGGGTGCTCGGGGCGTTCATCGTTCTGATGCCCTTTGTACCCAAGTACGGTCCCCTGATCATTCACGTGGGCTCGCTGATCGGGATCATGAGCATTGTCACTTTGGGGTATCATATTTTCTTCGGCTTCACGGGGCAGATCAACTTTGGCATGAACGGTTTCTATGCCTGCGGAGCGTATGCCACGGCCCTGCTGATCCGGCACACGGGGCTGCATTATTTCGCCGTCATCCCCATTGCCCTGGCGATCACGGTCATGGTGACTCTGGTGATTGGGTTGGCGGTGTTGCGATTGCGGGAGTGGGTGTTGGGGCTGGGAACCTGCTGCTTTGGGTTCGCGGCATTGCTGACGGTGAGGACCATCGCCACGGGTTTCTTTGGCGGGGATGATGGGATCGATTTGCCCGCGCTGACACTTGGAGGCTGGGCCGCCACCCCTCTGTTCTTTTACTATTTCATCATGGGGTGGGTGGTTGTCTGCACTCTGCTGACGCACTTTCTCGGCAAGTCCAGGGTGGGCCGGGCATTCAAGGCGATTCGTGAGGATGAAGTCGCCGCTTCCGCCATGGGCGTCAATGTCGACCACTACGTAAGGATCAGTTTCTTGGTTTGCGGTGTCTTTGGGGGGCTGGCCGGGATCCTGTACGCACAATGGAACCAATGGATCGCTCCTGCAAGCGTCACCCTCGAAGTATCGATTCTGCCCATGGTCGCCACGGTGGTGGGAGGGGTCGGATCTACCGCAGGAGCGATCCTGGGGACCGTCATCCTGAAGATTCTCCCCGAGGTTTTCATTTCCCTGCGAGAATACCGGGTCCTGATGGAGGCGCTGGTGCTCTTCCTGGTTGTGCGATTTGCATCCCAGGGAATCGTGGGAGGCCTGCGCAGGCTTTTCCTCTGGCAGCAGGCTTTCGCAGGTCGTAGGACAGCGCTCGAACCGGATCTGAACAGGACTAGATAGCATGCGTTTAGAACTGAAACATCTATCCAAGAAATTTGGCGGTCTACACGTCATCAGGAACTTCGACATGACGGTAGAAAGCGGATCCCTCACGGCGCTGATCGGTCCCAATGGGGCGGGCAAGACGACGTTGATGAATATCATCAGCGGACTGCTGAAGGTGGATGCCGGGGAGGTATACGCCGACACCACACCCGTCACCCACCTGCCCCCTCATGAGAGGGCCAGAATGGGAATGGGCCGGACGTTCCAGATCGTCAAGGGTTTTCAGCAGCTCAGCGTTCTGGAGAACATCGTGGCCGGACAGCACATTCAACTGCATGCAGGGTTCTTTCACTGTCTTCTGTCGCTGCCCCTGTCCCGGTCGGAAGACCGCGAAGCCCGGAAGAAGGCGATGGAGATCTCGGAATTCGTGGGTCTTCAGGACTACTTGGATCGGCGCCCGGCGGAACTTCCTCACGGCTTGCAGTGTCTCACACAGTTTGCCCGGGTCCTTGCCAGCCGTCCCAAGCTTCTGCTTGCCGATGAACCCACCTCCGGTTTGAACACCAAGGAAGTCGAAATGCTGCAGCACGCCCTGAAGGCTATTCAGGGACAGGGGGTAACCATTCTGCTGGTTGAGCATAACATGAGGATGGTAACAGAGATCGCGGAGAAAGTGGTGGTCCTCAATTTCGGTGAGAAACTGGACGAAGGGACGCCCAGCAAAATCAGTCAGAATCCGGCTGTTATCGAGGCCTACTTGGGGAGGGGATTTGGCACAGCTAGAGCTTGAAACGGTGACTTCCGGGTATGGGACAGGGGACATTCTGCGAGACATCAGTTTGACCGTGGAGAAAGGGGAGATTGTCAGCCTCATAGGTCCCAATGGAGCGGGAAAGTCGACCCTTTTCCGCACGATTTCAGGGCTGCTGCCTTGCCGGAAAGGGAGAAAGGTTTTTGAAAGCCTGGACATCACCCATATGTCCACCCACCGGATCACCAGCCTGGGCATCGCTCAGGCACCGGAAGGCAAGCACATCTTTGGTCCCATGACGGTTTACCAGAATCTCTTGCTCGGCTGCTACAGCAATTACCGGAAACTGGGGGCCATCGGCCGCCAAAAACTGCTTGATCAGGTGTATGAGATTTTCCCGATCCTGGGTCGGAGGCAGAAGCAAAAGGCCGGCACACTGAGCGGCGGGGAACAGCAGATGCTGGCTGTGGCCAGGGCACTGATGTCCGAACCGAGACTTCTCCTCCTGGATGAGCCCTCACTGGGGCTCAGTCCGGTGTTGGTCGAGGTCATTTTTCAGGTGGTTACCAGGCTCGGAGAAGCCGGCATCACGATTTTGCTGGCAGAGCAGAATGCCATGGTTGCCCTGGGAATTGCGATCCGGGCATATCTTCTGGAACTGGGACACGTGGTACTGGAGGGAGATGCCAAGAAACTGGCTCAAGAAGACAAGGTGAGGGAAGTCTACCTGGGGGCTGTCAACAAGCTCCCCAAACCTTGATACGAAAGAACGAGCGCACTCCGCCTTGTGCGCAGGCTTCTGTCCCGCACAAACGAGGCCGTCGAGGAAAAAGCTCTATGCCATACGAAAAGCTGTTCAGCCCCATCAAGCTGGGCTCTTTGGCACTGAAGAACCGTCTCGTCATGCCGGCTGCGGTCATGCAGTTTGGACTGGATGAGGGGTACGTTTCCGACAAACAGGTGAAATGGTACGGTCAGCTGGCTGCAGGGGGCGCAGGGATGATCGTGACCGAAGCCACCGGCATCGTCAGACGTCAGAGTGGAAAGCTGCTGCGCCTGGTGGACGACAGTTACAAGGAGGGATACAGGCGCATCGTGGACTCCATTCACCGACACGGAGCCAAATGTGGCATTCAGCTCGTGCATTGGCCGAGCACTACGCCCAAGTATCACATGGAACCCACCCATATGAGGAAAGAGGAATTCCACGAGATGATCGAGCAGTACTGTGCCGCTGCGAAACGCGCCTACGATATTGGCGCGGATTTCGTGCAGTTGCATGCAGCTCACGGCTACACCTTTTCTTCCCTGCTCTCACCTGCCGCCAACCGGAGGACCGATGAATACGGGGGCAGTATCAAGAAGCGAGCCAAGGTCCTCCTTGACTGTATTTCCCTGATCAAGCAGGAGTGCGGTCACGATGCCCTTGTCACCTGCCGCATCAACGGCGACGACTTCGTCTCCGGTGGAACGACGAACTACCATGCCTGTGAAACAGCGAAGCTGCTGGAGGATGCCGGGGTATTCTTCCTGGACGTGTCCGCGGGCGGTCGATATGAGGACGGGAATTACTACACCGGATACAGCGGCCAACGCTGTATCCCACCGGCGGATTACGGCGAGTGCTGCAATCTCTATCTTGCGGAAAATGTGAGAAGAGCGGTCAAGATCCCCGTAATGGGTGCCGGGAGAATTCCCATGCCCGATGTGGCCGAAAGAATTCTTCAGGAGGACCGCCTGGACGTGGTGGGGGTCTGCAGGCCGTTGATCGTCGATCCGGAGTGGCCCAACAAAGCCCTGCAGGGCAGGGAAAAGGAAATCACGAGATGCATCTATTGCTGCAATTGCATTGATTGCGGAAGGCAGTTCAAAACCGTTTCCTGCCCCATGTGGAAAGACGGACGCAACGGGGACCCGGACTTCGCCTATGTGCCCACACCGGACAATGCCAAATGGGAAATCCACCTCACCTACGACAAACTTCCCTACAAAGGGAAGGGATGGATCTATGTGCCTCACGTGGAGGGGTTTCCCAAAAGGGACTAACAGGCCCTGGTTCGGCAGGCTGCAGGCAGCTCGCTCAATGCCCGCGGATTTTCAACTGTCACGCCCGTGAGAAAGGAGAAACATCATGCCCAAGTTCAGCTATTCGTGCGGCAAGGAATTTGAGGGCGAATACACCTATCTCCCCTATCTGCTCGAGGTCACCGTGAGATTGCCCGCAGAGGAACTGTGGAAAGAAGTGGAGCAAAGCGTCATCGATGCCAAGAAGGGATGGTTGTGGGCGACCCAGTACAGCCAGCCTCACGTAGACGAACTTCCCGTCCGCCAGGGGTGCGACCTTCACGTGGACTACCAGGTACCCAATCTCCGTGACCCCAAGGCGCCCCCCATTCCGTTGACCTACGACTACGTGTTGGCCGAGTGGAAGCCGGAAGAGATGTTCTACCGGTACGAAGGGAAAGGCCGCCATCCCTTCCGGGGTAGCGGATTTGTCAACGTCGTACCGATCGATGCAGGGTCCTGCCTGTTGAAGTGGGGCGGCAGGTATCACTTCAAGACCGGCGACAAGAAAACGGAAGGGGTCGCGAGAGGTTCCGTAAAGTATTTCTTCACCTTTCTCATGGCAGTAGTAGACAACATCGAGAAAAAGACAGGTTGGTAGTCATCGTTTTCGCCAGAGAAGCGCCGGGAATCCTGGAGTGAAGTCTTCCGGGTTTCCGCAGGAGTCCTCATCCAAAGGGAGGAAGGGTATGTTCGAAGCCATCGATCGGTTGGTCATTGCTGTGAAGGACATGGACAAAGCCAAGGACTTCTTCTCCGATTTACTGGAGATAGACTTCGATGAACCCTTGGGGGGGGGAGAGTCCAAGATGCGGGCCGTATATTCCCTTTTTGGCCTGGAACTGGTCGAGGCCACAGACCCTGATTCCATCGTCAACACCTTCATCCAGAAGAGGGGGGAAGGCGTATTCAGGGTGGTCGTAAAGGTCTCCGATCTTGAAAAAGCGACCAGGAAGTTTGCGGAAAAGGGCGTAAGGGCAGTCGGCGAACTCAACTTCGGAGGCGTTCGAGAAATTGCCTTTCACCCGAAGGATACCTACGGGGTACAGATGGTTTTGGCCGAGTATCGGGCGAAGCATCCCGCGACTGTCGCAGGGTTGGAGAAATGAGAGTGGCGACTCTCTACGCGGGATTTGCCCGTGGGGCAGTCCTCACGACAGGTATGGGCTCATAAGATCCTCATGTCGTAGGGATAAACTGGTTGTGAGTGTTCTCGGTGGCAGGTTTGTTTGGGAATGGCTTTTCACACCTAAGAGGGAGGGGATCATGAAGAAGAGATACATGGTAGTGTTCGCTTTGCTTGGACTATTGCTCCTGCTGGTCGCGTCGCCAGACTGCAACGCCGCGGACCCCATCAAGGTCGGCATCATCCGTGCCCTCACGGGACCGGCCGGGGATGCAGGCAGATCACAAAGGGAAGCCCTGACCTACGTGTACGACAAAGTGAACAAGGAAGGGGCATCGGAGGGCGAAAGATCCTGTACGAGGTCGGTGACTCCAAGAACGATCCTGACCAGGCGAGAAACCTGGCAACCAGGTTTGTCCAGGTGGAAAATGTGCTTTTTCTCTCCGGTGGCAGTTCCTCAACGGATACCATGGCGATCTTGAAATACGCCGCCGAAAAGCAGGTCCCCGTCTTTGGTCATGGCCATGCGATGCCTCTCCACGATTCCCAAGTGGGGCCCTGGTATTTCGGCAGCGAAGCCAACAACGAAGAAACCTCGAAGTGCATCCTGCCCATTTTGAAGCGCGATGGCTTTACGAAAATCGGCATGATTTTTGACAACGTCCTGGCCGGCAGGGAATCCCTTGCACTGGTCAAGAAGCTGGCTCCGAGCTTCGGGTTGGAGTTCGTCGGCGATGTCGCCACGGAGATAAACGCAACCGACGCCACGGCCGAAGTATCGAGAATGAAGGCTTTGAACCCCCAGGCCATCTGGATGTTCTCCTATGGGCCGTCCACAGCCGCGGTAGCCAAAGCGCAAAAGGCTCTTTCCTGGAGAATCCCGATCTATGCTCTTTCCCTGACTACGATCCCGGCAACGAAGATGGCCGGAATCGAGCCTTTTGAAGGATGGAGGCTCGTGAGCTGGTGCAACAACGATGCGCCGGAAGTGCAACCGGTGATCAAGGACTACAAGCAGATCTACGGGTCGGACCCCACGGAAGTCGGGTATTTCATGGGAACCTATGCTGCCACTCTCGTCCAGGTTCACGTGCTGAAAGCCATGGCGGAAAAGAACCTGCCTTTTACGCGATCCGGCCTCCGGGATGCCGCGGCCAACCTCTCGGGCGGGGTGCAAGTGCCGATCCCAAAACCCAGGCTGACAAAAGCCTATGGTGACCCTCCCCACATTCTCGTCCGGGCCGAGGACTTCATCGCCCTGGAAATGAAGGGCGGGAAACTGGTCTCCTATTGAGTCGTTCTCGCGGGCTTGGACCGCGCCCGCATGCAAGTGCCGCCACGGTCCTGAGGGGGAAGAAAGAAAGAGGGTCGCGAAACGCGATGGAACTTCCCGCACCGGGGCCTGTGGCGGCAAAGGATCGTCATCTGTAGACGCCGGTGTGTCATCCAATGTCTTCCCGCAAAAGGAATGCACGCAGTTTCTCCAGGGGTTTTCCGCGCATCCCTGAGCAATCCCGGAGGTGGTACTGTGTCTCAACCCATTGAACGGCAAACCCTGCTGGGTGGCCTCGCCGTCCTGGATCTGTCTGATGAAAAGGGGATGTTTTGCACGAAGATGCTTGCCGAATTGGGCGCAGATGTGGTGGTGATTGAAAACCCGGCGGCAGCCCCTTGCGGAACACCGGGCCTTTCTACCAGGACACTCCTCATCCCGAGAGAAGCCTTCCCTGGTGGTACTACAACACTGCCAAGAAAAGCATCACTCTCAACCTGGAGATGAGCGAAGGACGGATGATCCTGGAAAAGCTCCTCCGCCACACAGACATTCTGGTCGAGACCCCGTCCTCCGCCTCTGCCGTGGGTGCAGGTCTGGGCTATGGCGCCCTCCGGGACACAAACCCCGGACTCATCGTGACTTCCATCACGAACTTCGGCCTCGGCGGCCCCTATGGGGAGTACAAGGCGCCGGATATCGTCGCACTGGCCATGGGAGGGTTGCTGGGTGCCACGGGAGATCCTGATGCGCCGCCGGTCATGCCCTTTGGCAACCAGGCGCACTTCATCGTTTCCAACCTGGCGGCCGTTGCCACGCTGACGGCCCTTCATCACAGGGACGTGACCGGACAGGGGCAACATATCGATGTCTCCATGCAGGCCTGCATCGCCTCCACACTTGAAGTCATTCTCCCCTTTTACGATTTGAAGGGGATCACTCTCAAGAGAATGGGAAGCCGCCTTTTTGCCACCGGTCCTGGAAAGACCGGCAACATCCATGCATGCAAAGACGGCTACGCCTGCTGCTCGGTGCTGGCACCGCCTCTGAAGTGGCTGGAGGCGGAAGGACAGGCCGAAGACCTGATCGAGGATCAGAGGCTCTGGACGGACTGGGTGTACCGTTCGGCGCGCGAATCGCACATTTTTGAAGTGTTTGACCGCTTCCTCCAGACCCGCACCAAGCGAGAGATCTGGGAAGGCAACAGGAAGTTCCGGGGCAACTGGGGCCCCTTGAACAATGTGAAGGAAGTCTGCGAAGACCCGCACCTCGCGGAGCGAGGCTTCTTTGTTCCCGTGGAACACCCGGAGATGGGGGAGACGTTCTCCTACCCCGGATCCTCCATGAAGATCGAAGGAATGGCGCCGGTGAGGAAACGGGCGCCGCTCATCGGTGAACACAACGGTGAAATCTACGGGGATCGGCTGGGCTTTTCCAAGGAGGAAATGGTCACCTTGGCCTCGTCCGGGGTCATTTGAGAGGCGGCCAAAAGGGGAGGAGAGGTTTTGCCATGGCAGTCGAGACTCGAAACGCTCTTACAGGTATCCGGATCGCGGATTTTCTCATGCCCTGGCCGGACCGACCGCAACGCGACTGCTTGCCGACCATCAGGCACAGGTCATCAAGATCGAAAGACCGGGCCAGGGAGATCTGATCCGGGGGCTCACTCCCTTCCGGGGAGACAAAAGAGGCGTCAATCTGGGGGGGTCCTTCAATAACATCAACCGCAACAAGTGCAGCATCACTCTCGATTTGAAAAAGGCACAGGGGCGAGAAATCGCCATGCGCTTGATTCGCCTTTGCGATGTGGTCATCGACAACTTCGCCTCGGGAGTCATGGACGGTTTGGGATTCGGTTACCAGGCCCTCAAACAGGAGAAACCGGATCTTATTGTGATCAGCATGCCTGCATTCGGGAACAGCGGCCCCTACAGGGATTGCATCGGGTACGGTCTGATGATCAATTCTCTGATCGGGATCGACGACCTGACCGGGTTCCCGGGGCGTACTCCCCCGGGGTTGCCCATAGCCTATGCGGATCACGTGGCAGCCTGGGCCGCGACCGTGGGCATCCTCTCGGGGCTGAGGCATCGGCGCAAGACCGGGCGAGGATGCTTCATCGAAATCCCTCAAATGGAGGCCATGTGCAGCACGACTGCCATTGCACTGCTGGACTTCCTTGTGAACCGGCGTGTGGGCCGTCGCATGGGAAACCGTTTGCCGCCATATGCCCGGGCAGCGGCCCCGCACGGGGTATACCCCTGCAAGGGAGAGGACCGCTGGTGTGCCATCGCCGTTTTCACCGAGGACGAGTGGGTGCATTTCGTGAAGGCGATCGGTTGCCCTGACTGGACGAAAGACCCCAGGTTCGCCACGATCCTATCCCGATCGCAGCACATGGATGAACTGGATCAGTTGGTCTCCGTCTGGACTAGAGGACGCACTCCCGATGAGGTCATGGATATCCTGCAGAAGTCCGGCGTGGCGGCCGGAGCGGTTCGCGAGATACCGGACCTCGTCGAAAATGACGGGCAGCTGAGAGCGAGGGGCTTCTATGTGGAGAGGCAGCATCCTGAGATGGGGACGACCCTTCTCGAAGACATCCCCTTCAAACTGTCGGATACGCCGGGGGGGGTGAGGCGAACCGCTCCTCTCCTGGGCGAGCACAATGACTTCGTATTCCGCGAGATTCTCGGAATGCCCGAGGAAGAGATCAATCAGTATATCGTGGACGAAGTCATCTGATCGGGGCAGAGGCACGGCCACTGCGACGAGGTGTGTACCTGATTCGCCTCGCGGTAGAAAGCGATAGGAGAAAAGAAGGAGGATTCATGAGCCTGGTTTCCATCGATCAAAGCAAGTGCATCCAATGCGGGGAGTGCGTGACCGCCTGCCTGGGGTGTATCACGGAAAGAGAGGGGAAGATTATCGCGGAAGCCGATGAGAAGAACTGCTTCCTGTGCGGGCACTGTATCGCCGTCTGCCCTGTCGGGGCCATCACTCACAAGACCCTCAACATGGAGGCTTTCAAGGAGATCTCCCAACCGACTACGATCAAGGCTTCGGACTTCTTTCAGTTTCTGCTGGAAAGGAGAAGCCACAGAAGCTTCAGCAAGGAGAAGATCTCCCGTGAGCACCTGGACCTCCTTGTCGAGGCCTGCCGCCATTCCCCTACGGGCAGCAACAGGCAGAAGACCCATCTCCTCATCGTTCAGGACCCTGCGCGGATCGCGAAGCTGGCCGAGCTTACGATCGACTATCTCCGTCACCTCCACCGGTTGATCCAAAAGAAACTGGAGAAGCTCACCTCTGCAGGAAAGCAGGATTCCGAAGACTACCGTTTTTCCGTCGAGGCTCTCGAGAATTGCGGCGGAGTCCTGCGAAGGAAGGACATGGGAGTGGAGCCAATCTTTTTCGGGGCCCCTGCCTTGATGATTTTTCATTCCGATTCCAAGCGCCTGGGCACTCCCAAAGACGACTGTGTCATCGCGGCACACACCGTTACGCTTTTTGCCCGGACCCTCGGGATAGAATCCTGCTACAGCGGCGCACTCGAGGGCGCCGCAATGTACCATTCTCCCATCATGCAGGACCTCCAGTTGCCACGGAACCATCTGGTGTACAGTGCGCTGATGCTTGGCTACCCCACGCAGAAATACCTGAGACAGGTAGACAGGAAGCCCCTCACCGTCAGGTGGGAATAGGGAAACGCACCTTCCGGTGCGGCAACCCCTCCGGCAAAGACCGGTCGTTCCGGCCCTCAGCTTGCCGATATCCCTCCATCCACCTTCGTGGTAACAAAGTGGTCACCTCATTCCTTGCAGAGCATGCCGCCGTCGGTAGCGCAGGGAATCCGGCCTCCCGGCCAAGTCTGACGGCTTCGTAAAAAGTCCATCTGCGGCGTTGCGCTGCATCCTTCGTCACTGCGGCGTACTTCTATGTACGCCTTATTCCTCAGGATTTGCGCGCCTTGCATCTGGAGCTTTTTACTATGCCGTCCCCTCGGACGACTTTTTACAGGGGCGTCAAGTCTGGCGACCCTGCAAAAGTCAGATCTACCACGAAGAGCAAGAAGGTCACGAAGATACCATACCGAAATGATGTTGTATTTTCTCTGCGACTTTGCGTCTCTGCGCGAAATCTTGACTTCTTACAAAGCCTCGTCAAAGGTGATATCCAGGAGCTGAGAGAAGAACTCGATCGACCGGTCGAGGTCTTTCACGGCGATGGAGAGCCTCTCGATCTTCTCGAAGACCATGCTCGTTCCCTCCTTCTTTTCTGTCCCCCCTCTATTCCCAGGTGTCTGCTCAGTCCGCGAGCGGTCTCCCCACATTCTTCTTGATGCAGGTGCGAAGTGGATGTTCTTCCTTGTGGTATTGGACCAGCTCTATGAGGACCCCGAAGGTGTCTGCAGGATGAAATGTCGCACCTTCCAGATCGCCGTTCCAACCCCGGTTCGTCATCCTCACACCTTTCGCCGTCATCTCGGATACGGCCTCATCGAGGTTTGCGACTTTGAAGGAAAGGACGGTCATCCCTTCTCCATGCTTTTCCAGAACGCGGGAGGTCGGCCCGTTCGGGAAAAGCGGCACGACCAACTCCAAACCAAGAGGGTCGATCATGCTGCGAATGTCCAATGCAGGCACATCTCCCAGTTCGTGGAACGTGGTTTCAAACACCTCCTCAAAGAACTTCCGCGCCTTGTCCAGGTCCTTTACTCGGATAGCCACGTGATCAATTCCCAGTACCCTCATGTTTCCTCCTTTCGATCTACTCGTCATGAATCATCTGCAGCGTCTCACCCTCAGTTCACCCATCACCTCTATCTCAAAGGTGATTTAAATTATATTCATGAATTGGTGCTTGTGAACCTATATTAAGATCGGCACCTCGCCACTTGTCAATCCTTTTCGTTGTCCCGCCACCGGACTCTGGGGCCCCAGAGACTCGCAAGCAGGGGACTTCCAGGAGTTTCTGCCCATGCAAGGAACCCGCAGGCTATTGATCCCGCTCCCTGAAAGGGGCAAAAAAGGCTTGACATCAAGAAAGACTGAGGTGTAGGTACAAAACTACTGAATGCTATTAAAGTGCGGTCGGCGATCAATCCTAAAGTTGCTCAATTCCTGTTCCCCCGGGAAAGGAAAGGGGGATAGAGCCAATCAGGGCATTCCCTATGAGGAGAAGGATGCAGATTCGACCAATGGATGTCCCGCCTGGAACCCCGCTCTGGGGCTTGCACCACCTCCTGTGGAACACGGCATGTCATCATGTCATTAGGCCTGAAGCTTGAAAGGATGAGCGGATGGGCAAGAGGATCTATCTGCTGGAGCCGACACCTGATTTGGATGTTTCACACTTCCCTTTTCGCTGCTGGGGTTCAGGTTTTTTCCGAGGCATCACGGTAGCGCCTGTACGCGCCTGCGCCTGATAGAGGAAGGACACCGCGGATTTTCGGGGCAATCCGTCCTATCTAGCGTCAGAAGCTATCGTCTTTCAACCGAGTTGGGTCCAGCATGGGAAGGAGAACCTGAGGAGCCACACCAACGGATGCAGACCTGTGGGGAGGGTCCTATGCAGGAAAAGGAGAAAGGGGCACGCTTGCTCTCCGGAGTCCGGGTTCTGGAAATCACGGATGAGATGGGACAGTACTGCGGGAAGATGCTGGCGGATCTGGGGGCGGAAGTCATCAAGATCGAGAAGCCGGGCGGAGATCCCTCCCGCAGGATCGGGCCGTTCTACAAGGACACTCCTTCTCTGGAAGGCAGTCTTCGGTGGTGGTACCACAACACTTCCAAGAAGAGCATCACGCTGAACCTGGAAACGAGCGATGGTCTCGAGATCTTCAGGAAGTTGGTCAAGGGGGTGGACGTTGTACTGGAGACGCCGGAGCCCGGGAAAGCTGAGGGGGCGGGCCTGGGCTACGAGGCCCTGACCGGGATCAACCCTCGCCTGGTGCTCTCCTGCATCACGGGTTTCGGGCTGAAGGGCCCCTACAGCGGCTACAGGACCTCCAACCTGGTGGGTCTCGGAATGGGGGAATGATGGCGATTGTCGGGGACCCTGACAGACCTCCCGTAAAACCGCACGGCGAGACGGGGTATTTCACCGTATCTCTTCTCGGGACCGTGGCCACCCTCACCGCGCTCTTTCACCAGGAGGCGACAGGAAGGGGCCAGCTGGTGGATATTTCCATGCAAACCTGTGTGGCCTCCTACCTAGAGTACACCTTTCCTTTCTATGCCTATCTTGGCGAGACCCTGAAGCGCAATGGAAGTCGCATCCAGATGTTTGGTCCCGGCAAGAACACCTTTTGCTATCCCTGCAAAGAAGGAGGGTATGTCTTCGGGGTGCCCGTGGCTGCTCCTCTCGACTGGATGGAAGAGGAAGGGATGGTGGATGACCTCAAGGAGGACCAGCGGCTCTGGGTTGACTGGACGTATCGCATCCAGAAGGAAGAGCATATCAACGAGGTGTTCGCCAATTTCATCAAGACCCACACGAAGAAGGAGA
>ADZX01000783.1_pt1 | contig 26715 bp, 26 predicted proteins | sample 349688 | NCBI WGS metagenome assembly ADZX01 (sample SAMN00713648, study PRJNA49615) | sediment metagenome | isolation source: Carrizo shallow lake | place: Spain: near Madrid | collected 2007-02-15 | depth 25 m m | reverse complement strand
TCCTGAAACTGGAGTATATATAGCACCAAAAGAGATACTTATAAATGATACTATTTGATTTATCAGAGAATTACCACCAAAGCTTATAGATGCTTTTAAATCAACTTTAGAGGACTCTATAGAGAGTGAAATATTATTACATGTAGTAGATTGTAGTGATCCAAAATTTACAGACAAAATAGAAGTTGTAGATACTATTTTGGCTGATATAAAAGCAAATCAGAAAAGAATTTATGTATTTAATAAGATAGATTGATTAGAAAAAGAAGAATTAGAAATTATAAAAACTGATTTTGCTTATTTAAATCCTGTTTTCATAAGTGCTAAAAATAAAGTAGATTTAGATAAATTGATTAAAAGGATTTTAGAGGAGTTAAGATAAAATAATATAAATAATATGCAACAAAAACTAAAAACATTTTTAGAAAAAAATACTACTAAGCAAAAACTAATTGTTATTTATTGACCAACAGCAAGTTGAAAAACGGCTTTATCTATTGATATAGCAAAGACTCTTGATACTGAAATCATTTCTACTGATTCTAGGCAGATTTTTCGTGAAATGAATATAGGAACAGCAAAAATTAAAAAAGATGAAATGGCTTGAATTAGACATCATATGATAGATATTATAAATCCAGATCAATCATATTCTGTAGCAGAATTTAAAAATGATGCTGAAAAAATCATAGAGCAATTACATAAAAATTGAAAAATACCAGTTTTAGCAGGTTGAACAGGTCTTTATATAGACAGTTTGATTTATGATTTCGATATTCCAAAAGTTCCAGCTGATCCTATTTTGAGGCATAAATTGGAACAAGAAGCAGAAAAATTTTGAAAAGAGTATATTTATGAGAAGTTACTTGTTTTAGATCCACAGTATGCGAAAACTTTGCATTATAATAATTTGCAATATGTAATTAGAGCTTTGGAAATCAAACTTTTAACTTGAAAGAGTAAAAGTGATTTTAAAAAGCAAAAAACTCTTAAATATGACACTTTATTTTTAACTCCTTTTAAAGAAGAAGATAGGGGAGTTTTATATGAAAGAATAAATACAAGAGTAGATTCTATGTTTGAAAATGGATTGATGGATGAAATAAACACTTTGTTAAAAAAATAATAAAAAAGATGATTTTGGCTTACAGACGATATGATATGAAGAAATTATAAAATATTTAGATTGAGAAATAAGTTTAGAAGAAGCAAAAGAGATGATTAAAAAAAATTCTAGAAATTATGCAAAAAGACAATTAACTTGGTTCAGAAAATATGGAAAATAGCAAAAATATAAAGATGTGATTTATTACATCTTTTTTAAATAAAAATGTAGAGATATTTCGATGAAACATTTACTTCAAAATAGCAGTTTTATTTTTTTAAAAGTCATTCAAATATTTATAATCAAAAGTCAAGTAATTTTTCTTTTAAATATTTTTAAAATATGCTATCATATATATGTATTTTAAAAATAAATTTTAAGCAAGTGGATATTTGAAATTTGATAAAAAATAAACTGAGACCAGAAGTAAAACTTTCTACTATAAAAAATGCAACAAAAGTAGAGGATTTGTTTCGTATTTCATCAAATAATTCTACTAGTTCTTCTACTAAAAATTCATCTATATCTTCTTCTGATATGCATATTTGAAATTATTCTTGAGTAAATGATGAAAATAAAATTATAGACATAGTTTCAGATATATTTTTAACTGCTTTCAAGCTTTATGCTTCAGATATACATATAGAACCAAGAGAAAAGTATGTTCAAATTAGATTTAGAGTTGATTGAAATTTTGTAAAATATAAAGATATAGATATAAGTTATAAAGATAGCTTGATAGCTAGATTAAAAATAATGGCTTATCTTAGAATAGATGAACATAGATTACCTCAGGATTGAAAAATAAATTATAAATTATTTGCAGGAAAAACTGTAGATATGAGAGTTTCTGTTATTCCTATAATTTATGGTGAAAAAATAGTTATAAGAATATTGAAAAAAGATGAGAAACCAGCAGCGCTTAGGGAATTAGGTATATTGCCTTATAATATGGTGAAAATAGAAAAACACTTAAAAGATCCATATGGTATGATTTTAGCCGTTTGACCAACTTGAAGCTGAAAATCTACAACACTTTTTTGATTACTTTCTCAGTTTAATCCAGAACAAAAAAATATTTCTACACTAGAAGATCCAGTAGAATATAGAATAAATTGAGTTAATCATACTCAAATAAATCCAAGTATAGATTTCAATTTTGCAAAATGACTTAGAGCACTTTTGAGACAAGATCCAGATATACTTATGGTTTGAGAAATCAGAGATGAAGAAACGGCAAAGCTTGCAGTTGAAGCAAGTATTACCGGTCATATAGTATTTTCTACTTTGCATACAAATTCTGCTGTCCATACTATTCAAAGACTTATAAATCTGTGAATCGATCCACTTTTAATTAGTTCGTCTATTAGGATGATTATAAGTCAAAGACTTGCAAGAAAACTTTGTACTCATTGTAAAGTTGCCTATACTCCAAATGATAAAATAAAAGAGTATATGGTATGAAAAGTATGAAGTTATTTAAAAAATAAAGAAAACATTACATTATATAAAGCTTGTGAATGATGATGTGAACATTGTAATCATACTTGATATAAATGAAGAACCCGACTCTATGAAATACTTGAAATAACAGATAAACTTGAAGATTTACTTTTAAAAAATGCAAGTAAAGCTCAGATAGAAGTCCAAGCTCTTTGAGATGGTATGGTTCCTATAAAAATAGATGCTCTTATAAAAGTAGTTTTATGAGAAACTTCACTTGAAGAAATACTTTCTGTACTTTGAACTTAAAAATAAAAATTTAAAAAGTCTAGTAGAAAAAATAAAAATTGCTTAAAATAATTTGATGAATATAATAATTTATGATAAAATTATTTAAGTTAAATTATTTATGAATACAAAATTAAATACACTTTTTGAACAGTATAATATCTGAGAAAAAGATAGATATGAGATAAGTCAGATTTACTTTTTATTAAGTGAAGATAAAAAAAGAGATTTAATACAAAATTTTCCTATTTTAGTAACTAGAGTAGAAAAAATAAAACAAGATATAATTATAGAACAAGAGCTATTGATATGAGATTCTATAAGTCGCATAAAACATGCTATAGAGATAGCAAAAAAAGAACAATTTTTAAATTAAAAGGAGATTAATTTAAATACAAAAATAAAAATAAAATGGGAAATAAAGAAATAATAAATAATACATCATATACTCCTTGACTTGAGGATAAACATAATCAAGATTTTTTAGAAAATAATACGGTTGAAATTTTTTTAAAGAAAACAAATAAGATAAGGTCAGATATACATGAAGACTATTTAAAACGATTCGATGAATATACAAAAGATGTTCTTGATATATTAAATAATAAATATATTTCTGTTGCTGCTTCTAGAATTATAGATAAAGAAAATAATTTGGTTGCAAATAAATTTTTAGAAGATACAGAAAAGCTTCCTCAAATTCTTCCAAAAACAGTTTTAGAATATACAAATAATAGAACTTATGCTTGAAAGAAATTTCCACAAGATTTATCTGATGTTGCTGCTTAAAAAACTACAAAATTATTTTGTAGTTTTTTTGTAATAATTACATTTTTCTTTAAAAATACAATTTTCACATTTTGGAATTTTTGCCTGACAATGATATCTACCAAATAAAACAAGTGTATTATGAAGTAGGGAATGATCCTTTTTTGTAAATCAGCTAGATATTTTTTTATCTGTTTCTAGTGGATTTTTTGTTTTTACAAGTCAAAGTCTATTTAATACTCTGTGAACATGAGTATCTACTCATATATATGGAGCATCTTCTATGACTGCTAAAAATACTTTTGCTGTCTTTATACCAACTCATGGTAAGTGTATTAATTCTTCTATTGTTTTTGGTATTTTACTATCATATTTTTCATACAAGATACGACAAGTTTTAGCTATATTTTCAGCTTTATTATTATAAAAACTTATACTATTTATGAAATCTTTTATATAGTCTATATCCATATTTACTCAATCAAGTGGAGTTTTTAAGAATTCAAAAAAATTTTTGTTTACTATATTTACTTGTTTATCAGTAGCTTGTGCTGACATCAAAATAGCAATTAAAAGCTGAAATTCATTTGTATAATAAAGTTCAGTTTTTGCATTTGGAAACATGATTTTTAGATTTTCTGCTAGATATACTATATCTTTTTTATTCATAAATATTTCTTAAAATTCTATTATTATTTTTCTAAATATCTTTATAAATATTATTTTATTTACTTACTCTCTTACTAAAACAATGTACCTTTTACTAGTCTTGTAATCTCATAAAATAAAATAATATTTTTTATTTTTCTTGTTTTATATATACTCATAAAAATATTTAAAACAAGAAAAATATATGTATACAAAAGAAATTTTTATAAATACTCCAGTTTGAAATAATGCCTTTTCTTTTGAGCAAAGAGAAAATAAATCTATTTTTATTCCAGAAATAATTACTTTAGATATTTCTGAGTTAGATAAAGTCCAAATCCAGAATGATAAAACAAAAATAGCTTTTGAAGATTTTGATGATAAGATATCTACAAATTATTGACTGAAAAATTTTTATAGAATTCCATATTTAGACAAACAAATTATATTATTTGATAATCATAATCATGCTTTTTATTTTTGGTTTGAAGCATTGAAAAATTGATTAATCAAGCAAAAAGCTATTTTGTATCATATAGATGAGCATGCTGATACTAGAGATAATAAAAAAGATATAAATAAGCAAGATATATCTGATTTACAAAAAGTATATGATTTCACAAATTTAGTTTTAAATGTAGGAGATTATATAATCCCAGCACAAAAAGTATGACTTATCTCTGAAGTTATTCAAATTAGAAATACTACAAATCTACAGGATTATTTAGAGAAAAAAGATGATTTAAAAGAAGAAAATATTATTTTAAATCTGGATTTAGATTTTTTCCAGCCAGAGCTTGATTTCATAGATTATAAATTAAAGAAGAAAGTTGTTCTAGATTTAGCAAAAAAAGCAAAAATCATCACAGTAGCAACATCACCATTTTTTATAGATCAAGAACTTGCCATAAAAGTATTTCGTGATTTGTTTGGACAATAAAAAAATATTTGAAAATAAAATATTTTATATATAATTATACTTGAATAATTTATAATTTAGAAAAAATATGTTAAAAATAATTGATATATCAGAGTGTATAACTTGAGAACAATTAATATCTAATTTAGATAAAAAATCGAAACTACTTGAAAAAATTAAAATCAGGATTACAACAAGATAGGCTAAATTTACAAACTTAATAAAAAAGAATTAGCTTATGTATAGTGATTATAAAATATTGTATTCTCCAAAAGTGGAAAATAAATTAGATGATTTTATAGATTATATGTCTAAAACTTGCAGATATAAAGATAGTTGACTTTATGATGAAGATTTAATAGTAGATAATTTTATAAATGATATAAAAATATTTATAAGGGAATTAAGAAAAATAATAGAAGATAAAATTAAATCTTGAATTTTGTGACAAATAGAATTTGAAGATAAAGATTTTATAAAAACTAAAATGCTTATTTTTACTAGAAGTTATAATATAGTTTGTAAAAATTTATTATTAAAAAATAAGAAAATTATAGTACTTGAAGATATTTTTATAAAAACTTAAAAAGCTAGATTTCTCTAGCTTTTTTCTTATTGTTCTTTTGGAATTACAGCTTCTATTGCTGCAAAACTAGCTCTTTTTCATGCTGGAAGTATGATAGATATACTATCTCATATTTCTCATTTAAAATGAGTAACAGCGGCAGTTAATACATCATATATTTCTCAATTACATACTACATTGTATTTTCAGTTTTCTTTAACTAAAAGTCATACTTTTGTTTCTCTTTCTATTTGAGCTATTTGTTTATAAGTCATTCTTCCATCTGCATCTATAGTCAATTTCATTTTATCTCATTGAACAAGTTTTGATTTAGAACTATAATTTGCTGGAATAGGATAAGTATTTCATTCACTATCTATCATTGATTCTCCAGTAAAAACTCATTCTACTATTTTATTTTCACTATCTTTATAGCTATGTAATCATTTTGTATCAAAAGATATATTTGTATCTAATTCTATTCAGTTTTCTTCACTTAAATCTTTTAGTAGTTTTTTTGCATTTTTAAGAGATTTTTCAGCCGTCATTATGAAGTCTCTTATAGCTAAAATTGTTTTTTTATTTTTCATATTTTTGTTTTAGTTTTTAAATCTTTTTAATTATACTCATAAAGTGTATTTTTTAAAAATATTTTCAGTTTACAAGCTTAAAAATATATTTTTAATAATTCTAAAATATCTTTTTGATAAAATATAGTTATAAAAAATCATATTGCTAAAAAAGGTCAGAAAGGGATCTCAGAATTGAATTTTTTGTTTTTATTTTTTATTTTTGATCAAAGTAAAAGTCAGATTCAAATAATACTTCAAACCATATAAGTAATAAAAGTTCAAGCAAAACTTAGGCTAGCTCAAAGTAAAAGTCATATAAATATAGCAATTCTTAAGTCTCATCCTCACATAACTTTTCATCCAGAAATAGCAATTTGAATAAAGAAAAATAAAAATATACAATAAGCTCAAATCAAGGCACTTATAGCAGGGAATTCTAGTAAAGCTAAACCATTTGTAAACCATATATTAAAAAGATAAATTCAAATTCAAATCAAAGCCAAAATTAAGAAATCTTTTTTTAAGCTATATTCATTTAACATGATTTTATAAAGTCAAAATACAGATAAAATGAGTAGTCATATAGAATGATTTATAGATAGTAAACTAGAATCTAAGCTAATATTTAGTGTATGATTTATATCTATTATTCAGAAACTTTGCATTATAATTCGCAAAATAGAAAGTCATACTCAAGATAACATAACTCATTCATGTATTTCTAAAAATAGTATGTCATAAAAAGTATAAATTATACTTATAAAAGCTATAGATAACCAAAAAATAAGTTTTATTATCTCAGATATATTCCCTTCTATTATTAAAGAAAAATCTATCAAAAAATATCATACAAGAGAAAATAAAATTCAAGTAGATATTTCCAAAATAGGATAAATAGAACTTATCTTATCTTTACAATATTTACATCTAGCTTTATTTATAAGCCAAGAAAAAACTGGAATTAAATCAAAGGTTCCAAGAGTATGATTACATTTTGCGCAATGACTTCTTCCATTTAATATACCTTTTTCTCCAGATTGTAATCTGTAAATTAAAACAGAAGAAAAGCTTCAAAAAAGCATTCAAAATATAAAAAGTGTTATTAGAAAAAAGCTTTGCATGGTTTTTGTTTTAGAAAATTATTTTAGATAGTATATATAAAAACTCATATTTAAAAATACTTTTTTACTTTTTACTTTTTTTTATAAAATATAACAAATTATAAATATTTAAAAGAAAATATGGAATTAGAAAAAATAAGAAATTTTTGTATTATAGCACATATAGATCATGGAAAATCAACTCTTGCTGATAGATTTCTTGAGATAACTTGAACTCTGGAAAAAAGAGATATGAAAAACTGACAAATGCTTGATACTATGGATATAGAACAAGAAAGATGAATAACTATCAAACTTACCCCTGTTCGCATGAATTGGAAAGGTTATCAAATGAATATAATTGATACTCCAGGTCATGTAGATTTTCAATATGAAGTTTCTAGATCTTTAGCTTCGGTAGAATGAGTTTTACTTATAGTAGATGCTGCTCAATGAATAGAAGCTCAAACTCTCTCAAATGTTTATATGGCAATTGAACAAAACTTAGATATCATACCAGTTATAAACAAGATAGACTTGCCAGCTGCTGATGTCGAAAAAGTAAGTGAAGAAATAGTAAATTTACTTGGTTGCGATAAAGATGATATCATCCCAGTTTCAGCTAAAACAGGGCAAAATGTAGAAACTATTCTAGATGAAGTTATAAAAAGAATAAGTTCACCAAAAATATATAATTCTGGATTAAAAGTAGAAAATGATGAACTTAAAGCACTTGTTTTTGATAGTCAATACGATCCTTATAGATGAGTAGTTTCATATGTAAAAATATTTCAGTGAGAAATAAAAAAATGAGATAGTCTGACATTTCTTCATACAAATAAAAAAATAGAAGCTCTTGATGTATGATATTTTTCACCTAAATATGTAAGTGATAAAAAAATAGAAAATGGTTCTGTTTGATATGTTGTTACATGATTAAAAACTCTAGAACATGCCAAAGTAGGAGATACTCTTTGGAAAGCAGCAAATGTAGAATGACCAAAAGATAAAGCTGAAACTGCAAAAGCTATAGAATGATTTTCTGAGTCTAAGCCTTTTATATTTGCTTGAATTTTTCCTATGGATTCAGCCGAATACCCAAACTTAAAAGATGCTATGGAGAAGCTTGTTTTAAATGATTCAGCTTTAAATGTAGAATCTACAGTTTCACCAGCGCTTTGACATGGATATAGATGTGGATTTTTAGGTTTATTACATCTAGATATAGTAAAAGAAAGATTGTTTCGTGAGTTTGATATGGATGTTATCATGACAGCTCCACAAGTAACTTATAAATTAAAAATGCTTTGAGATAAAATAAGTGAATATTCTAGATTTTTACCAGAATTAGTGAGTTTAGAAAGCTGAATTTTTACTTATATTTATATATCAAACCCAGAAGATTTACCAGCAAGAGAAAAATATATAAGTATAGAAGAACCAATTGCAAAAGTAGAAATAATAACTCCTATTACTTATGTTTGAACTTTGATGCAATTATCTCAAGAAAGAAGATGAAAATTTTTAAATCAACAATTTATAGATAGAGATAGAGTTATGCTTACTTATGAACTCCCTATGAATGAGCTTATTTGAGATTTTTATGATGAAATAAAATCATTATCAAGTTGATATGCTTCACTAAATTATGAATTCATCAAATACAAAGAAGATGATATGGTAAAACTTGATATCATAATAGCAGATGAAAAAGTAGAAGCTTTAGCTTTTATTTGTCATAGAGATCAAGCTCATTATGTATGATGAAAAATATGTGCTAAATTAAAGGAAGTAGTTCCAAAAGCACTTTTTACGATTAAAATCCAAGCAGCAGTTTGAGCTAAAGTTGTAGCAAGAGAAGATATATCAGCTATGAGAAAAGATGTAACAGCAAAACTTTATGGTTGAGATATAACAAGAAAAAGAAAACTTTTAGATAAACAAAAAAAGGGTAAAAAGAAAATGAAACAATTTTGAAAAGTAAGTTTACCAAGTGAAGCTTTTGTAAATTTATTAAAAAAGTAGAAAAAATAAGTTTTTTTCTACTTTTTTTTGACAAAAATAAGCTTTTCTATATAATCTTTCTGCTTTATTTTAAAAGCATAAAAAGTAACGGTGCCCTTAGTTCAGTTGGTTAGAATATCGGGTTGTGATTCCGAGGGTCACGGGTTCGAACCCCGTAGGGCACCCCATAATTACATTATTTAAAAGTTTTTAAGTAGAGAGTTTTATTACTTTAAGCTTTTTACTACATAGATTTTTAGAAAAAAAAGAAAAGATTTTAAGATATTTTTCAAATTAAGCCTTGTAAAAAAAATAAAAATATTTTCTAAGTGATATTTGTAAAAGCTATTATTATTCATAAAATAATAAATTTTTAGGAAATTTTATATGAAAATAATTTTTTATTTTAGTTATTCTAAGAGAAAAATTTTTGAATTAAAATTTACAAAAAAGGATTGTTTTTGGATATTAGTTAATTTTTACAAATATCACAAACTTTCTTTGTATAAGTTTGTTTTGCCTTAAAACTGAGATAATCATCTTAAGTTAAGACAATCTTATTTTATATTTTAACCTTATTGCTATTATGACAGCAAAACAAGATATAGCTCTGTTTGAAGAGTTATTTAAAAATTCTCCTGAAATAAAATACCCAAAAGTTGGAGAAGTTATTTCTGGAACTATTATAAAATTGAAAAGAAAATATTTTAGTAAATGTTGCTAATCAATTTTCTGGTCTAGTTATTTCAAAAGAATTATGAAATACTGTTGATTTAGAATCACTAGAAGCTGGACAATCTATAGATGTTATGGTTTTAGGTGATAGTGTTGAAAGAGGTCTTTTGATTTTATCTCTAAAAAGAGCTAATCAAATTAAAAGTCTTTCAAATCTTTCTAAATATAACACTGGATGAGAAATCATTACAGTTAGGCCAACAGAAGCAAATAAATGAGGTTTACTTGTTGATATTGATGGTTTAAAATGATTTATACCAGTATCACAATTAACTCCACTTCATTATCCTAGAGTTGAAGGTGCAAACCCAGAAAAAATACTTGAACATTTAACTGGTCTTATCTGAGTAGAATTTAAAGTAAAAGTTATAAATGTAGATGAAGCTGGAAAGAAAATAATATTTTCTGAAAAAGCTGCAATTGAATTAAAGAGAACTGATGCTTTAAATACTTTAAAAGAATGAGATATAGTAGAATGAACTATTTCAGGTATATTATCTTATGGTTTATTTGTTACTTTTGATGGACTTGAAGGTCTAGTTCATGTATCTGAAATAGATTGGGGACATGTTACTGATCCTTCTAAATTTGCTAAAGTATGAATGAAAGTAAAAGTTAAAGTAATAGGATTAGATTCAGATAAAATATCTTTATCTATTAAAAGACTTCAAGAAAATCCATGGGATGTTCTTGCAAGTAAATACAAACTTGGAGATGTTATCAAAGCTCCTATATCAAGAATTTCTCAATTTGGTGCATTTATGGAACTTGTTTGAGGAATACAAGGTTTGATTCATTTATCTGAAATATCTCATTGAGTTGTTAAAGATATAAGAGATCATATAAAAGTAGGAGAAGAAGTTTCTGCTAAAATTATAAATTTCGATCCTAGTAAAAAAAGAATTGGTTTATCTTTAAAAGCTTTACAAGAAGCTCCTAAAGAAGAAGTAAAAGCTGAAAAAACTGAAAAAGCTCCAAAAACTGAAGAAGCAAAAGCTGAAAAAAAAGCTCCAGCTAAAAAAACTACAGCTAAAAAAGAAGAAAAAGCTGCAGAATAAATAAAAAATTATAATTTGGGAATCTTCTATCTTATACTAAAAACTTTTTAAAATATTAGTTTTATGAAACGAGGACTGTTTGAGGCAAGCCGAGTTCCGCAGTAAAGAAAACTAATATTTTAAAGAAAGTTGAATATAGAAGAACAAATTATGAAATTAAGGCTAAAAAAGCCTGTTTATATAAATAATTAAAAAACAAATGGATAAAAATATCTTAAACTCGATGTTTGAAAATTTACTTCACATCTGAAATAAAACAAACTTTTGGAATCCAAAAATGAAATCTTATATATATGGTTCTGTAAATGGAATACATGTATTTAATTTAATTAAAACTGGAAGCGAACTTGATAAATTAAAAGCAGAATTAACTAAATATGCTTCTGAAGGTAAAAAAGTATTATTTGTTGCTACTAAATTACAAGCAAGAGATGCTTTTGCTAAATTAGCTGAAGAAACAGGACATTTTTATGTAACTGAAAAATGGATACCAGGTTTACTTACAAATTTTAAAACTATTAAAAGAAGAATAGCTACTTATTTGAAATATGTAAAAGATGTAGAAACTGGTGCTATGGAAATGCTTACAAAAAAAGAAAAAGCTACTAAAATGCTTGAACTTGAAAAAATGCATAAAGCATTTGCATGATTAAAAGAAATGAAAAAAACTCCAGATCTTATTTTTGTAGTTGATGGTGCTTATGAAGCTCAAGCTCTAAGAGAAGCTAAAACTTTAAAAATAGTTTCTTTAGCTGTATTAAATACAAATGGTAATCCAGATTTAGTTGAAGCTTTTGTTCCTGCTAATACAAATTCTATCAAATCTATAAATTATATAGCTGAAGAATTAAAAACAGTTTTGAAATCAGTAAAAACTACTAAAGCTCCAAATGAAATAAAAAAAATAGAAGTAAAAAATACTACTACTAAAGCTGCATAAAAATAATAGTCTTTAATTTTTATTTTAGATATTTATAAAAATATATTTATGACAGAAACTACAAAGAAAGAAAATGTTAAAAATGCTATTTGCTATATACCTTTTGTGGCAGTAGTATTATATTTTGTTGAAGAAAATAAAACTTCAACTTTTATAAAACATATGAATTATTGAATTGTTTTATTTTCATTAGTTATAATCATAAATATGATTTTAAGTATAATGTTTTTATCATTTTTATGATATTTTATAAGTGTAATATATATTATAATTTCTATGTATTTTGGTTTTAAAGCTTGGTCTTGAGAAGAAATAAAAGTTGATATTTTAGATAAAATAGTATCTGAAACTTTAGCAAAAATAAAATAAGAAACAAATTTAATTTTTAATTTTAAAGATATGGAAATTACAGCTTCTTTAATTAAAGAACTTAGAGAAAGAACTGGTATCGGTATGATGGAGTGTAAAAAAGCTCTAGAAGAAACTTTATGAGATATAGAATTAGCTATAGAAGAATTAAGAAAAAAAGGTCTTGCAAAAGCTGCTAAAAAAGCTGATAGAGAGGCTTTTGAAGGTGGAATAAAAATAGAAACTGAAAATGGGAAAGCTTATATAGTTTCTGTTTCTTGTGAAACTGATTTTCTTGCAAATTCAGATAGATTTAAAACTATGCTTTCTGATATAATATCATTTTTAAAAGAAAATGGTGCTGATAGTAAGCAGTCAGCTCAAGAAATGATAAATAAAAATTATTCTTTAGAAATGGGTGAAAACTTACAAATTAGAGAATATAAAATTTTATCTTGAGCTCAAGCTTGAGCTTATGTTCATTCAAATGCAAAAATAGCTGCAGTTGTTATAGCTAAAGATTCAAGCACTGATTCTGAAAAACTAAAACAAGTTGCTATGCATATAACAGCTTCTAGTCCAGAATATTTAAAATCTTCTGATATAAGTGTAGAAGTAGTTGAAAAAGAGAAATCAATTCAACTTGAAATGATGAAAAATGATCCAAAGATGGCAAATAAACCAGATGAAGTTTTACTTAAAATTATAGAAGGTAAAATGTCTAAATTTAAAGATGATATATCTCTTCTTGAACAAGCATTTGTTATGAATCCTGATCAAAAAGTAAAAGATTTTATCTGAGCTGATAGTTTAGAATTATTTGAAAAATTTAGTATATAAAGATACTTACCCTCCTAACCCCTCCTTATCAAGGAGGGGAAAAAGGAAAAGGTATTATTATTTTAAAAAATAGCTCCATAGTTAATCGGCTATAACTCAGGACTCCAAATCCTGCATGCTAGGTTCGACTCCTAGTGGGGCTGCCATTTGAAAAAAAGAAAAAAATCCTTGAAAAAGGATTTTTTTAAATCTTTATTTTAGGGGAAAATAATGGAGAATGATTTTTTAATATTCATCTTTTTTATAGCTTTCTACAAATTTAACAATTTCTCTTTGTAATCATAAGAAAGCTCTATGTTTTTCTATTAGAGACACTTTTATTATAAGATATTCTTTTTCATACTTATATCTTATTTTATATTTATATCATACAAAAGTTTTATAATTTCATACATTTGATAGGTTTTTTATAACTAATATATCATTTAAAAAATGGTTTAGTTCTCTTATAAAATCATCAAATTTAAGTGTAAATAATTTTATATTATAATATATTTCTATATCTTCTTTTCTATATGTAGTTATACTTAAATCTTCTTTTTTTATACTTTCTAATATAAATTTATAATTTGGTATAGTATGAAATTGTCAGTTATGTTCTCAATATTCATTTTTTCATATAATTCATACATTTAATATATTTATATAAATAACTTCTCATCTTATTTCATTATTACCTCAGAAAGATATATTTTCTCATATTTTAAAATGAGTAGATACATAAAAAAAATCACAAAAATGAAATAATGACTTCTCTGAAAGTTATTATTATTGCTCATATACCAATTGCAAGAAAATTGAATATACTAGGTACTTTTGATAATATTAAAAATACTATTATAGAAAAGATAGCTATAAATCTGGCAAAATGTAATATATTTTTAGCTTTATAATATTTTATATATAGATTTTGATCTATTATCTCTATATTTTCCACATCTTCCATTTCTTCTTCTGAATATTTTTTTTCTATTTTTTCTTTTAATTTAAGAGTTTTTTCCTCTAAAATATATTTCTATCACAACAAAAGTATTACATAAATACTTATAAAGATGATATTATTTATATTTGTTATAATGTATTGCAACATATAGCTTATTTTTTTAAATTTTATTTTTATATTTTTATTTTAACATATTTTTTAGAAAAAGTCTAAAAAAAATACTATATTTAAAAACTTGACTTATTTCATAAAAATATACAATACTCAGGTTATATTTTATATATAAAAATAATGAAAAAACTAAAAACTTGATTGCTTACAAAACTTGATCTCATCATCATATATAACTCTTTTTGCCTCATTAACATCTATATATACTGTTTCTATAAACTCATCATCCACGCCACCGCCATCGCTAACTTTCATGCTATTATTGACGGTTGCATAATATAGCACTTGTTTACTTCCTGCAAAACCAACAGAGGTATAAAAAGATGCTATTTTTTCTATTGCAGATACAGGAACACTGTATCCACACTCTTCTTCAATCTCTTCTTTTACGATCTCTTGTAATGTTAGGTTTTTATCAACTATTCCAGCACAAAGCTCTAAGCTTATCCCGCTATTGTGTCCACTAGCATAAGTTGCTGCACGGAATTGCTTTACTAAAACAAAACTATTTTTATCTTCATGATACAAAAGTACCGCTACGCTATCATGTGCTTTTACAATTTCCCAACTCTTTTTAACACCATTTTGCTCATAGGTAGCAAGTGATGTAAAAATAAATTTAGGATTTTTTAATGATTTGAGAGAAAAGTTTTTTATATTCATTCTAAATCATTTTCTGATAATTTTCTCTTACTAGCATCGTCTATCCAATCATATGTCTGCACACCTGTATTTAAACGATAATTTATCATTTCACGATGTTTTATAGCATTTGGAATTGCTATTTTTTTAGTTTCATAAGTTTTAGTACTCACGGCATCTGATACTTTATCTAAAATATATCCTACAGACGATGATTCACCCCCTATAACACTCATCGGATCTATTGGTGAATTATTGAGATAAATACCCAAGTGCAAATGTGGTCCACTGCTTGTGCCTGTATTGCCACTATAAGCTATAACTTCTCCCTTACTAACATTATCTCCAACATTAACCCTGAAGCCGTCTAAATGTGCATAAAGTGACATATAGCCACCGCTATGCTTGACTTTTACTGTTTTTCCATATCCACCCTCGGAACCTACAAATATAACAACTCCATCTTCAACGGACATAACGGGTGTTCCTCTCTTGGCACCAAAGTCTGTTCCAAAGTGTGGTCTATATATATGGAGTACTGGATGATATCTTCCATTTGAAAATGGTGATGTTATTCTTGTATTTCTCATGGGATACACAAAATTTAATTTAGACTTGTAATTATTATTTTCATTGGTTTTTTTTATAGTTTGTTTTCCTATGATTGGCTCATATATTACATATGATACACTTTCAAATGGTTCATTGTGACCATTCCCCTCTTCGTCAATATATACAAAAAACTCTTTATTTGGCTTTGTTATTTTGACTATTAGAATTTGTGGACTACCAGACAATAGCCCTGCTAGAGATTTTTGTGAATATAAAAATGCCACTTTATCTCCTCTGCCAATCTTTGAGCTAAAACTCTTGAGTGCTTTTTGAAGTTTTTTAGTTAAGCTATTGTTGTGCGTATGGCTTGTTATATCGCTCCAAATACTATTTTTAATTGTTACATTACCAAAATAGACATCTTCTTTGAAGTTTATAGGAATAATAGAAAATTTAAATTCATTTGTTTGATTTTTTGAAATTTTTATTTGCAGTGTTGAGCTTATAGGTATATAAACTTTTATTACTTTTCCACTATCATCTTTTACTTCATAAAAAACTTGACCACCTTTTATCTCTCCTACAACTTGCTTTTCAAGCTCATCTAGAGATTTTAGTAAATCAAGTGAAATGCCATTTGATTGTAAATAATTTGTAAATTTCTGACCTTGTTTCCAATTTTGTTTTGTGACAACATTACCAAAAACAGATACAGAAATTAAAAGTACTAATAAAATAATTCTTGTCATAAAAATCCATATATCCAAATCCTAAGTATTAAAATTATAACCAAAAAAAGTAAACAAGCCATAAATAGGTAATTTTTAACATTTCATTAGTATAATCTTATTATAAAACAAAAATCAAGGAATGCTAATGTCAAAAATACTTATAGGCTTACTTTTTTCTTTACCGCTATTCGCTGATCTGTTTCCAGCAACTACACAGAGTACAATTTCAAATGCAAATAACAATATTTTACAAATTTCTCCAGCATTTCCAGCAAATGGTATGAGCGGAATCATAATCCATACTTACAAAGATGGAGCAAGTGCTGCTACAACTGCTGCTGTTCAAAATGAAAATGGTATTTTAACAATTATCGATTCACCATTGATGGAAAATGGCAAATTACCACAAATTGCCACAAAAGCAATTGTTGGGGATAAAGTAATAGGTGGATATCTGTATGATAATGTTCTTCTTCTTGCCCCAAATCAAAATACATACAACGAAATAACATCTAAATACAAAAAAAATTGGATAAATCCTGATAACTATGCATCATTTATTTCTCAAAAGAGAGATGGAGTTCCTACAAAAGAAAATCTATCCTCTTTTGCTAAATCTTATCAAGTTGGGCTTATTGCGATTGTAAAAAAAGATAGTATAGTTATATATGATCCACTAAGCCAAAGAATAATATCCAAAGAACCATTTGCAACACAGGCACAAACACAAACTCCATTTTTTAGTAATTTTGAAAAAGTTAGAACTGGTTGGTTTGGAAGTACGGTAGATGAAAATTATTACACATTGATGGAGCAAATAAATTGATAGAAACTAAGCATATAGATGAATTGAAAAATATCGTAGGCAATGAAAATGTTTATAACGATAAAGCTCATTTAATTGCATATAGCTATGATGCCACAAGAACAAGATATGAACCAGATGCAGTAGTTTTTCCAAAAAACGAAGAAGATGTATCAAAAGTTTTAAAATACTGTAACGAAAACAAAATCATTATTACACCAAGAGGTGCAGGAAGTGGTTTTACTGGTGGAGCATTGCCTGCAAATGGAGGCATCATACTCGCTCTTGAAAAATATATGAATAAGATTTTAGAGATAGATATGCAAAATCTTGTTGCTGTTGTTCAACCTGGTGTTATCAATAAAGATTTACAAAGAGCGGTTGAAGAGGTTGGTCTATTTTACCCGCCAGATCCTGCGAGTGAAGAGTACTCAACAATCGGTGGCAATGTCGGAGAAAATGCAGGTGGTATGAGAGCAGCAAAATATGGTATAACAAAAGACTATGTTATGGCTATGCGTGCTGTTTTGGCAAATGGAGATATCATCAGAGCTGGCAAGAGAACTATCAAAGATGTTGCTGGATATAACACAACTGGAATCCTCATAGCAAGCGAGGGAACACTAGCAGTTACTACAGAAATTACACTAAAACTCATTCCAAAACCTCGTTTTACAAAAGCATATATGGGAATATTTCCAAGTGTTGAAAATGCCATGAATGCTGTTTTTAAATCTCTCTCAGCTGGAGCAAATCCAGTAGCAATGGAGTTTTTAGACTCGCTTGTAGTAAAAGCTTTAAAAGAAAAACTTGGCGTTGATTTACCTGAAGATGCAGGGGCATTGCTTATAGGTGATGTTGATGGCAATGTAGAAGAAGAGGTTACCTTTCAGTTAAGTACTCTTAAAAAATCATTCGAAGAAAATGGTGCTAGTAGTTTTGTGGTAGCCAATGATAATAAAGAGAGAGATAAACTATGGTATGCTAGAAGAAATGCTTCTCAATCAATTACAATCTATGGTTCTAAAAAACTAAATGAGGATATATCAGTTCCTAGAAGCAGACTTCCAGAAGCTCTCAAAGAGATATATGCTATAGGAGACAAATATGGCTTTAAAGTTCCATGTTTTGGACATTCTGGAGATGGAAATATACATGTAAATGTAATGGTAGATGGATCCAACCCCCAAGAGCTTGAAGACGGTCATAAAGCGATAGAAGAGATATTCAAGCTTATTGTTGATATGGGTGGAACCTTGAGTGGTGAACATGGAATTGGGCTCAGCAAAGCACCTTTTATGGAAATTGCATTTAACGAAAAAGAGTTGAATTTATTTAGATCTATAAAAAAAGCATTTGATCCAAACGGAATACTAAATCCAGGAAAAATGGGATTATAAAATTTAACAAGGAGTTATTGTGAATGAAGATCTAAAAAAACTCCTTAGAAACTACTATATATTTATAAAAGATTTTTTTATAAACTCTTTGATGACAAGATAGGCTACTATGCGTCTAGCCTTAGCTGGGATACGATGTTTGCCATCATTCCACTTATGGCAATTTTTGTTTATATATTTACGTCGATGCCCATTTTTGATATGCTATTTAAAAAATTTGAAATTTATCTATTTTCCATTATTGTCCCATCTAATTCAAAATATATTTTAAGTTTTTTGGAGCAATTTTTAAATAATGCCGATCAACTTGGAATAATTGGATTTATATATATTGTTTTTGCTGTAACACTATTTTTTAAAACTTACGATTATATAGTCAATGATATTTTTGAAACTAAAAAAAGAAAATTTTGGAGTGCTGTTAAAATTTATTTTATATTTTTTATTATCATATCAATAGTCGTAGCTTTATCAATTTATCTATCGTTTTTCATAGAAGAAAAAATAGAATCAAACTTTTTCATTGATTCACTTATGCCTTTTATGATTGCTTGGGGGATATTTTTTATATCATATCAACTCTCTCCAAATGCAAAAGTTACTTTAAAAGCATCAATCTCAAGTTCATTTATTGCCTCTTTTGTTTGGTTTTTATCAAAAAAAGCATTTATCCTTTATATCTACTACAATCAAACATACACAACTATTTATGGAAGTATCAGCATTGTTCTGTTTTTCTTTTTGTGGATTTATGTATCTTGGGCGATATTTCTGCATGGCATGAGATTTTGTTATCTGTTAGACAAAGGCGAAGAGATAGAGTGAATAGAAAAAAGACGAACCCAAAAGTGCAAAAAATAGATATCTGTAAAATATAGAAGCTATAGACAAAAAGAGATATAAAATCAATAAATATAATGGGAATATACTATCTTTAAGTTCGTTTGGGGCAAAGTTTAAAAGCCAAATTAGCCAGCCATCTATCAATCCTCCAAAACCAATCGTATGTAAAAACATCATTGCAGGATAAAATATAACATAAATGAGTTCGAGAGGAATTGACAAAAGCTGATAAATTGATGTTTGCCCAAATATTGAATGCACAATTGGCTGCATCAACAAAAACATAGATATAGGCATTATGATAAATCCAACCAAATATTTATTTATATTTTTTGTGTGGTGAGCTACAAGCATTATATAAAATACCCCTGCGACCGAAAACCAAAAACTAATCGATACTAAGAATTTTGGATAAATGACTAAAAGGATACCAACAATAAAAGCTAAAAATGAAAAACTAACAAGTTCAAGCCCCATAATAAGTATCAGCCAACCAAATAAAACCATAGTATATGCACGGATAAGTGATGGAGAAAAATCAGTAAAATAAACATAAACCCCTAAAAACAAAAGAGCTATAAATCCTAAATCTATCACAGAATATCTATGTGGGAAAAATCTGCTTTGCAAAGGTTTGTAAATGAGAGCTAAAATACCAAAAATAACACCCCATAAAATACTCAGATTAAATCCACTGAGAGCTATTAGATGGCTTGCGCCCAAAACCACAACTTTATCTCTTATCTCTTTTGTTAATGGGGTATTGAAAAATATCGCGGGATATATACTTGAAGTTATATTATCATTATGTTGATTTTTTATATTTTCTACTATTTCATCTTTGATATTTTTTTGGATAGGAATGGTCTCTTTTAGTTTGCTATCAACAAAAAATGCTCCTAAGAATTTTAAAAATGTTACATCTGAATCTGGAAAAATTTCAACTCTAACTCTTTTTGTTTCTTCCAAAACAGAATCATAAGATCTTGTATAAAATTCCAATCCATCATCACTTTGCAATTTTAAAAGCGTATGTGGATACTTGGCATTTGGCTTTTCATCAATACTTACAACATCGGCATAGGTAAAATAAAAAGGCTTTGTTATAAACTCTCTATAATCATTGTAAATAAACCCCAAACGAACAACAAGCAGAAAAACAAAAAATAGTATAGTTAAAACGAATGACTTAGTTGTTAAGAAAATTTGAGGTTTTGTTATCTTCATACATTAAATCGGTGGCAAACTTATCGAGCCCTCTTTTTGAAACTCTACTTCAATGCCATGAAATGTCTTTTTGGTTTTAGACAAATCATCCACAAATCTAGTAAAGTTTTTCTGAAATACAAGATCCACAGTTCCAGTTGGTCCATTTCTTTGCTTACCTATGATAAGCTCTGTCTCTTCTTCCGGCTTTTTGACATATTTGTTTTCGTATGCTTCGCCTTTAGCCTTCATTTGCATCTCTTTTTCTTTTTCTTTTGCTTCTCTGTAAACATCGTCACGGTAAACAAAAAGGATTATGTCGGCATCTTGCTCGATAGCCCCAGACTCCCTAAGATCACTCAGCATTGGTCTTTTATTTTCCCTGCTCTCTAACCCTCTATTTAACTGAGAAAGTGCAACTATGGGTATCTCAAGCTCACGAGCAAGTTGTTTTAAGCCTCTTGATATATCAGATATCTCTTGTTGACGATTTGATGAATTGCCACCTTCGCTACTCATCAATTGTAAATAGTCGATGAAAGCCATTGTAATTTCAGGATGTTTTGTTTTTAATTTTCTAAGCTTGCTTCTTACATGATGGATGGTTGCATATCCACCATCATCAACAAAAAGTTTTTTATGACTTAATTCATTCGTTGCGCTTACTACTCTACTCCATTCGTCATCTCTTAGATTGCCTTGTCTTAAATTTTGAAGCCCTATGGAAGTTTTAGCTGACAATAGTCTTAACATAAGTTGCTCTGCTGGCATCTCTAGTGAAAAAAATGCTACACCCTCATCTCTCTCTATCGCTTTAAGTGCCATATTTAAAACAAGGGCTGTTTTACCCATAGCTGGACGAGCAGCGACGATAACCAAATCTCCTTTACCGAGACCTCCAGTTTTATCATTTAAATTTAAAAACCCAGTGTCGATGCCGATAAGTTTTGAATTACCTTGTTTTTTTCTCTCTTCTATCTCATTGAGTGTTGATATTATTATATCTTTTGACTCTCTAAAATCATCATTTATACTCTCTTGAGTTATTTCATAAAGTTTTTTTTCTACCAAATTCATAACTTCATCACTTGGCAAATTATCTTCTACTGTAACTTTTTTTATCTCTGTAGCTAAAGTTACAATTGCTCTCTTGATAGATTTTGATTTTATTTCACCTGAATATGCTTTTGTATCTGTTATTGGATTTGAAGACAGTATCTCTAACATTAATGTTTCATCAAATTTGCCCATATCTTGGAGTTTAGATATCAAAAACTCTTCGCTTATAGGCTTATCTTCTCTTGCCAATTCTTCCATTGCTTTAAATATGTATTGATGAAATGGTAGATAAAAATCTTTAACCTTTAAGCTAGTTGCAATATCTTCAAATATTTGCGGGTCAAATATAATCGCACTCAAAACAGCTCTTTCTATATTTAAATTGTACATATGTTCCATATCAGTTAGCCTCTTTTATTTTTGCCATTTTTTCTACTTCCTCTATAAACCTATCGACAAGCTTGCTCTGTTCAAGTTTTGCTACAATTTCGCCTTTTACCATTATAAGTCCACTACCTTTGCCATATGCGATTGCCACATCAGCGTGTTTGGCTTCTCCTATGGCATTTACCACACAACCCATTACAGATACATCGAGTGGTGTTCTTATATGGCTAAGCCTCTTTTCTACTTCGCTAACTGCACTTACCAAATCAGCTTCTATGCGACCGCAAGTTGGACAAGAAATTATATTTACTCCATTTTTTGCTCTACCGCTATCTTTGAGTATTGCACGAGCAACTTTTATCTCTTCTTCAAGTTCCCCAGTGATAGACACCCTCATAGTATCGCCTATCCCATCGAGAAGTAATGCCCCTAAACCAATTGCTGATTTGATAGTAGCATGAAATATAGTTCCAGCTTCAGTTACACCTAAATGAAAAGGATAATTATTAAGTGGTCTTAGCATCCTATAAGCTTCTACCGTTCTATCAACATCACTTGCTTTAAGTGATACTTTTATATTTGTAAAATCCAAATCTTCAAGGTATTTTATATTGTACAATGCACTTTCAACCATACCTTTGGCAGTTGCACCATATCTATCTTCAAATTCACTTTCCAAACTTCCTGCATTCACACCTACCCTTACAGGTAAATTTCTCTCTTTGCAGGCTTTTATAATCTCTTTTATACGACTTTTCTCGCCGATATTGCCAGGATTAAATCTGATACAATCAACCCATTTCGCAGCTTCAAGTGCAAGACGATAATTGAAATGAATATCGGCGACTATTGGCAAACTTACCTGTTCTTTTATACTCTTTAGTGCCAGAGCATCTTCCATCGTAGGAACTGCAACTCTGACGATATCAGCCCCTGCAAAATGTAGTCTATTTATCTGCTCTACTGTAGCTTTGATATCCGATGTTTTACTATGTGTCATAGATTGTACTGATATAGGCGCATCTGCTCCTATCGCAACACTACCTACATATATTTTTTTAGTTGGATATCTATCTTTCATTTATTGCTTTCACTGTAAATTATTATGATTTTATCACAATAAACCTATGAAAAATCAATTGCATCCATATCTATTTTCACACCAACACCATTTATACTATGCAAAGCTTGCAAAAGCTCTTTTTGCGAGTGTGATTTGAGTATGATGTGATACCTATATTTATTTGCAATTTTTTCAATTGGAGTTTTACCCTCCCCCACAATTTCAACTCTATCAAATTCGCGCAATTTTTTACTAAGTGAAGTTGTTAAATTTTTAGCCTTTGTTGCATCTCTATTTTCTATGATAACTCTAGCCATTCTGGAGTAAGGTGGATAAAAAGCTATTTTTCTAAACTCAAGCTCATCTTTGATAAACAATTCATAATCTTTTAGATATGGAGCAAAATAATCTTCATGTTGTGTTTGGATAAGAACCAATGCATCTTTATCTCTTCCGCTTCTACCTGCTATCTGAAACATCAAGCTTATGGCTTTCTCTTTTGCCCTAAAATCAGCCAAGCTTAGTATATGGTCAAGCCCCATGATGATTGAAAGAGTAATATCAGGATAATCATGTCCTTTACTTATCATTTGAGTACCTACAAGTATATCTGTTTCTCTTTTTGATAAACTATCCAATAGTTGAGTTAGTTTTTTTGGAGTTGTTATGCTATCTTTATCAAATTGGGCAATTTTTGCATTTGGTAAATTTTCACTTATGACTTGAACTGCCTCTTTTGTACCTATTCTATTTGAAGAGAGTGGTTCGTATCCACAGGTTGTACATTTTGTGATTATAGGTTCACTATATCCACAATAATGACATCTTAGATGACGATTATCTCTATGCAAAGCCATACCCACAGAACAAAATGGGCATTTATGAGTATTGCCACAAGATGGACAATGCAAGTACTTAAAATTTCCCCTTGTTGGTAAAAATACTATAGATTGTTCATTATTTTTTAGCGTTTGAGCTATGGCGTTTATTATATTATTGTTTATGCTGTCACCCTCTATGAACTTATATATTTTATCATTTTTACTATAAGCCTCATTAAGCCTTACGATAGGATAATTTACAAAAGAGTTAAGTGATGGTGTGGCACTAGCAAGTAAAACTTTGGATTTTAATTTTTCTGCTATCATCACTGCTACATCTCTAGCATGATATCTTGGAGTTGTCATAGCTTTATAGCTATCATCATGTTCTTCATCTACGATGATTAAACCAATATTATCCAATGGTGTGAAGAGTGCAGATCTTGCTCCTGCAATTATTCTTATACTTCCACTGTTTATGTCATCTAAGATTTTATTTTTGGCATTACGAGTAAGCTTTGAGTGCCAAAGTGCGATATTTTCTCCAAAATATTTGGATAATCTTTTTTTCATTTGTGGTGTTAGGGAAATTTCAGGCATAAGAAAAATTACATTTTTACCACTTTGAAGCGTGTCGGCTATCAAGTGTATAAAAATCTCTGTCTTACCAGAACCCGTAACACCAAAAAGAAGTGATTTTTGATGGGTTTTTATGGCGTTAAGTGCTTGTTGTTGTGGTTGCGTTAGTGTGGGCAATATGTTTGAGTGTGGGTGTGAGTGTGTGTTTGGATATGGATTTTCGTCACCCTGAATTTGCTTGGCATATTGGATTTCGTCACCCTGAACTAGTTTGTCCTCGGGCAAAGCCCTGCGAGATTTCATCAGGGTCTCTTTTTTAGATTCCGTATCAAGTACGGAATGACATTCTATGCTATTTGCTAGTTGCTCACTGCTAATATTTCTCTCTTCTCCCTTCTCCCTTCTCCCTTCTCCCTTCCCAAAAGGTACAAAAAGTGCCAAGCTTTCCGAAATAGAAGAAAAATAATAAAGAGAAATAAACTTGGCAATTTCAAGTTGTTTTGATGTGTAATGGTATGAAGTATCTTCTAAAACCTCAGAAGTATCAAAATCAGGCTTTTGAACTTCATCAAGAATGATGGCATTTTTGACTGTATGTTTAAGTGGAACTTTTAGGATTGTACCTATTGCAAACTTAGTTTCACTTGCATAAGTTAACAATGGAGCTGATGATTTTGATAGTGCTAATTGGTAGTAATGGATGATTAACTCTTTGATATTATAATATTGAAGAGATTATACCAAAAATTAGGATTATATTTTATAGGTTGTGAGTGTGTAAGTGGGTGGGTGTGTTTGGGTGTGTGTTTGGGTGTGTGGGTTGTCATCCTGAACTTGTTTGTCCTCGGACAAAGTCCTGCGATATTTCATCAGGATTTAAAATAAGAGATATTGAAATAATGAGATGCTGAACTAAATTCAGCATGACGGACTGTATTATCTCTCCACACTCACACCCACACTCACACTCATTATTGTGTCAATAGCCTACAATCATCAGCACTTCCTGTGCATCTAAATTGTCCGCTGTAAGTTATCCCATTCGCATCTTGTATGGAAAAAGTCACCCGATTTCCGCTTATAGGCAATACATAAGTATACACAGGAGCTGCGGCATTCCAACAAGCACGACCTCCAGGAGCACAAATAGGTACAGTATTTCCCAATACTGGGCGACTAACTGGTGGGTTACCTCCAACACCTCCATCTAGACTAAACACAGTAAATGCACCAAGACCATCTGCATTAAGTGACGTGATAGGGGTAAAATCACCTCTAAGTACTCTTAATTGTCTCTCTGTTGAGAGTGCTGCTCGAACAGAAGCTATGGTAGATTTTGCTTTTGCTATCTCGGCATCATCCCTAGTAGCAGCAAGTTTTGGAATAGCTACGCCAGCAAGTATCCCTATAATCACTATAACAAAAATAACCTCTAGCAGTGTAAACCCAGATGACATATTTAATGTTTTTTTCATTGTGTTCAACCTTAATATTTTACAATTTATATTGTAAGTATAACATAATTATTAATTTAAATAACGAAATATAGTATAAGTTTGATGTAGTTTTTATATTTTGCTTTTGAAATATTAATTATATTCAATATTTGCATGAATGAAGATTTGATTAAATTCTTTGAAGATAAAAAACATTCTTGACTTTACGCCAAGAATGTAAATATGCAAAAACATATTTTATTTAAAATGTTGCACCTTGACCGCCAAATACAGTAATATCAGTACCACCTGATGTATGTAATCCTTTTTGTTGTGCTATAGCTAATGCAGTTACACATACATTAGTTAGCCTATCAGGACCATCTGTAATAGTAAGTATTCTTTGTGTTACAGGCAAACCATTTATTGTAATAGGTCTTGTGCCTTCAGTAACACGAAAACATTGTTCACCAGCAGGAGTGCCAATAGTAAATGATGCTCCAGTATCAGTAAGAGTACCATTTTTTGGCACCACATCTGTTACAACATCATAAGTTGCAGCTCCCCATGCACCATTTGGATTAGCAGTTGCATCTTCACCATTGGCTGTATAATAGTTTTTAACATCTTCTGAGAATGTTCTGAGATTCCCAACTATTGCTGCAACTTTAGCATCATCTCTAGTAGCTGTTATTTTTGGTATAGCAACCGCTGCCAAAATTCCTATAATTACAATAACAAAGA
>ADZX01000494.1_pt1 | contig 27282 bp, 1 predicted proteins | sample 349688 | NCBI WGS metagenome assembly ADZX01 (sample SAMN00713648, study PRJNA49615) | sediment metagenome | isolation source: Carrizo shallow lake | place: Spain: near Madrid | collected 2007-02-15 | depth 25 m m | reverse complement strand
TCTCCTTATCCTGGACAATCGGATTTGCTTTCTTCTGCACGCCTGGCCTTAGTTTATTTGCTTCATCCAGGATACTCATGCTCCCTTCCTTGAGCCCTTCTGCAATCGAAGAAGGCGTGGTAATGGTCCTCGGATTGTTGTATTCGTCTTTGATCACCCACCTGTCTTCTGCGAGCTCGTTTTCTTCCATATCTTCGGAACAGGAAACGAGCCTCACATCCTGCCTCAACAAATTGGCGATACGGTACAAAAGGGTATTTTTGCCGCTTCCCGTCTCACCCGTTACCAATACGGCTCCCTCTCTTCTCCCGCGGCAGACATTGATCGCTTCTAATATGCGGATGATATTTTTGATGTTTGTAGGCACTTCTAAAATTTCAATCTGCGGCGTTCTCCTTTGCGCTTGCGGATAAAGCACCATCCTGAAAGATTCATAGCCTGCGGCAGTACAGGTTAAATAGTCCCTGCCATTCTCCCTGACAATCTTAAACACCGAGCCGGCCAGAAAATCATCAGCTTGCGCTTTCGCAGGGTCAACGTCAAAAACCGTATTTCTACCGTTAGCGTCAATGGAAGAGCCAGCTTTTTTCGAAAGCGCCTCAATCAACGCCTCAGCCCGTTTTCTTCCGGTATATGAGCGGCTGTTAACCTGGCGCAGCATCAAATAATATATCTGGGGCAAGAAGGTCACATGCTGTTCATACACTGCTTGGGCTATCTGCTTAAAGAATTGACGGTATTTACGCGGCGCATAGAACATTTCAGCCTGCGCATCAGTCACTCCCTGCTCGTTCCATACGGTTATCAACTCACCTTTGACCTGCTTGCCCAATGCCTTATTTATAAATATAATTAAGTCGGAATGAGAAATACCCTGAAAAATCCTTACCTCCCAAAAGAAAGGCCTCCCGCTTGAAAGCACATTGAGATACAAAATGTTCGAAAGATTATCCATACCCGTAACCAAGGTCGGCAAATCATCGCTATATAAGAATAGCTGGGTAAAGAGTTTTCTGGGCACTCCGTGGTTCATAATAACCGTGACGTTTTCTGTGGCTGCCTTATGATGAAGCGTCAGTTCTCCTGCCTCATCAGAATACATTGCGAGATTGTAATCATTCTCTTTGGCTATCCTCCGTACTTCTTCTTCCACAGCAAAACCGTTCACTGCCCGCACTACAAATAATGTCTGGTGAGTACTGGCAAAATCCTGGTTATTCACCCGCGCATGTTCAAATGCAGCGAAATACCTTCTGAAACTTGTGACTTTATGGCCGTATAAGAAACCCCATTCAGAAGCCACTGTTTTCTCTAAATCTGACTGTCCAAGCATATCATTGAGTAAGAGCGAACCGGGCATTTTACGTAGTATGCTCCTGCGCTCATTCTGGATCCTTTTGGATTCCCGGGGGTATTTTTTCTTGTAAATAGCCTTTGTTTTAGGAGATACCGGGGCCATGCCGATTTCATTGGCTCCTACGCCGATATGCGCTTCACCGAATGAAAGAGGATCCTGGAGCCTGCTTTCTACGCCTAATTCGCTTAAAATAATATGAGCCTTAGCCTTGCCTGCATATGTTATAAATTCATGGGCCCTATCACGCAACTCCCCTGAATCAACATTCACTACATACACGATAGAAACATCATTTGCGCTGATCATTTCCTGCTGTGCCCGGTACCAGGGGAATCTACTGAAATCAAAGTATCTGCCTTGGTTTTTGTCCATCGTGGCTGCACCAATTCTCTCGGCATTGACCACCTCAATTCCTTCTACGTGTTGGCGCATCAAGAGGGGGTCGAGACGTAATAATTTTTTATCTGCGGCGAACCTGATATCAGTTTCCTTATGGCAAATGATGCGCACCTGCTTATGAGGTAAAGCTCTATGCAGTATTTGAGCGGTATTAGCGACAAAAACAAAATCGCCCATTCCGTCCCTGATCATTTCATAAAGAATCAAATTAATGCATTCAAAGTCGTCCTCATTCAGCAATACATACGGATGCTGATACGAAATTACCCTGACTGTGCTTGCCATATCCCAGCCAAGATCGCGCTCGAACATCCTTAACATGTCTTCTAAGGAAGCATCTGTAGTATGCAGATATATATGCAGTGTTTCTCCTTCAATCGCTGCGGCGTCAACGCCTTTGCTGCAATCAATGGTTATTTTCTTAACTGACACGATATTCTTATGCATCATTAAAATATTGACGGCGGTAAGGAGTGTGGTATACGGCAAGAGCGCCCTCGCGCTACGGTCGATATTAAGCTTATAGTTATTGCTTACTTCAAATGCAAACCGTATCTTCCTTGCCGCATCAGCATGCATGGGGCTGGCAGATCTTTCAAGAGCCGATTCCGAGCGCTTTGTTTTAATACCTCCCTTTGCGGCTTTGGCAGATAGATCCTTCCTCAACCGTAAAGACCATTCTTTTAGATTTGGATTGTGTTGACTTATCGCTTTTGCGCAGTTCAGAAGCAATCTAAGATTATCTTTATCCAGTCCAATAATCTCTGTATCAGAATCGGCGTAAGTAATAAGGCTTAAACGGTCAATGACCTGATGCTGTATGGAAAACATTGCTTCATGCAAAGGCTTGCCTATAATTTCTGCATATCGGTAAGGGTTGCCATCTGCCTTCAAGTATGCTTCAAAGAAACTTACCGGTATCCCTAAAAATCCTCCGGTTACATATGAAGAGAGGTCTGTCGGAAGGAATGTAATCTCTTCTTTCCCTTTTAATTCCATCTTACGGCCTCTTTCAATAGCTTGGGCCTCTTCTATCTTATTCTGCCGTTTATACTGCTTTTGCAGTTCCAGGAGAAAATCGTCCTGTTCCAATGAGCCATACTGGCTCACACAGTATGCCGCTTGGGCATAAGACGCCTTTCCAGGTTGCATCAACATATCAAGACTTTCTTCCGCTATATACATCTGCAAGGCATAGTTTTCCTCAAATAAATCCCAAATTTTAAGCATATATTGCTGAATGTGCGACCACGAGATTAAACCTAATTGCGCATGAAGTTCTTTAATAACCTTAAGCACTCGCGGAGCCGCCTCATCGCCTTTAGTTTCGAGCCTGACCATTTTGCCAAATAACTCTTTAAGAAACGCATTAATTTCCAGGGTCACCGGCGTTACCCGCATGGTTTCTTCGCCTTCATCTTCTGTTTTGGACACTGACCTGCCGAAAAGATCTTCTAACTTTAGCCACCGGACATCCACTATTTCTTCGTTCAGGCAGAATGGGGCAAGCTCCTTACAAAACCCTATGAATGGATGCATCACAAACCTGCGGTCTTCTGTAGTGATCGTAGTCAGTTTCCCCAACACCTCTATAGACCCTTTATTGATGCCCAGTTCTTCTTCAAGTTCGCGCAATCCTGCGATCAGGGCGCGTTCTCCTTTCTCAATTTTTCCGCCCGGGAATGCCCAATGCCCACCAAAGGAAAGATTCTGATTTCTTTGAGTAATAAGCACCTGGTAACCGCCATCCCTGGCTTCCTGCAACAGAATAATCACACTGGCATTTTTCGCATGGACTAATGATTCTGAGTTCTGAGAATGAATGTTATTGAGGAAGTATTTTAACGTCCCCTGCCTGGAACGGCGTAACGACGAAGATGTCCCATTTAAAGCAAGGACACCCAATTTACTGAAGCTGGGGGTGTCCCCTAAAGACGAATCAGCTGCTTTGATGTGGCGTTGTCTTATCGAAATTTCCCCGATAACGTTTTCACGCAGGTCAGAAATAAAATCATCATATGGGGCATTAAATCGCTGGAATCCGTTGAGGAGATAGAACCAGGCGCCTTTATTGCCTCCTATGACATACGGGTTATCTTTTTCGAGGATGTCTTTCACATACACCTTTGCGATAGACATTAAAGCCTGCCCTATGCCTCTATATCGATGCCTTATCCTTACCTTAAATGCATCCACTGCAAATTCAATCTGTGCTTTTTCCAGCTGGGTTGCATCAAAAGCAAGGTTTCTATTGCGGTTATATGCGGTAAGATGAAGATGTCCTGCAAAGAAGAATTTTTCCGCCGGAGAGACATAAAAGGTAGCGCTTGGATGTTTACGGTGCGGCGTGATCATGAAACGGAATCGTTCCGACTCATGAGTAATAATGACCGCCCCTTCCTCCTGATCTTCCAGCATTGCCGCGAGCACGTCAGGGGAACAAACCGGGACTCTGAATTCTCTCATTTGAGGAACGGCTAATGATGAAGAAACGGTTCGACATTGTTCAAAGGTGAGCATATCCGGGACGTTATCCGCTGTTTCCCAGGCGCAGGGCTTGAATGTCTGCAGTAATGACGGATTTTCCCTCACAATGTTCTCCCACCCTTCTTTTGACAATTGGAAGAATCCTTGCTCTGAAAATCCGGAAATAAACCTGTGGGAGCCTGCTGCAAAATCATCAGCGCTATAATCTGCCAACCCCTCTCTCTCAAGCCTTGCTTTGATCTCCTGGAGCTTGTTTTCCCAGCGTATGTCACCGAATGCCGCGGCAGCAGCCAGAGGAATAGTAACCTGTTTGTCGACGATCATCTTTGCCCACATAAAGAATGACGAAACTCCCTGTTTTTTCAATTTTCTCCGATAACATACCCGCCATTTCCGTATTCGCCGTCCAAATCAGCCAGAAGCTTATTAAAACTGGAGTCAATTTTCTGCCCGAGCAGTACGCGAGGATCATCTGTCTTTCCCTCAAGAATAGCCTCTTTAACTTCCTGCAGGTAGAATTTCATAAATATCACGTGGCCAATCGCATATTTCTTGAACTCGCTGATAAGAATTTCAAACCTGACCTTAGGTGTCTGCATCGTTTGTTCCATAGCATCGAGTATCTCTTCGCTATACCAAAGCAGATTTTTGAGCTCATCTTTGGCGGCTGCCTTTTCCGCTGCCCGCGCGATAATATCCATGCCGTACTCAAGCACTTTTTTAGCTTCCAGCCAATCTCCGGTTTTCATCAGGGCTTCGGATAAAACTAAGATGAAAACAGGATACACTTTGACTGTTACCCCCCAGAAATGGGGCCGCAGCTCGCGTAACTGCTCGATATTACTCAATACTATTTGATATTCGCCTTGCTCCAGTAGACTGCCGGTTATGGCAAAAAGTTGTTGGATAAACTTTGATGTTCTGAACCTTACGGAATTCACAAAGACTGTTACAACCAAGAATATGGTTGCCACGCTGGCAGCTGTCCATCCAGCAATAGAGCGAGGCAAGACGTTCATAGTCATTGCCGTTATGGCCACAAACGGCAGAACGCTTAAACCGATATACACACTCAGCATTTTGAAATGGCGGGCCGTATGCGCTTCTGCTCGACGATAGAAGAGGATTATAAACTCTAAGAGGCGGTATTCTATCGGTGAGGAAACCTCGAGGTCTTTCCAGCTAAAATGCTGAATTCCAGGGAATTCCTGAGCAATTGACTTCATATCCGTTGTTCTGGTAAAATACCAGACTAAATCTTCCTGCTGGGCTTTCTTAAGCTTCTGGTCTGCGGTGGATAAAGCTTTGAGCGCGCAAGTCTGGGCCAAATCAATAAAGACATCTGTTATGGAAAGCTGCTCTCGAATCCTCACGGCCATTTCTTCAGCGCTTTTTACTTTGATAAGAATGACCCCCTGGGGAAAAGCAACATGGGAAGGCCCGGTGATTAAAATGACGCGGGCAGAAAATCGAAGGGCATATTTGGCAACGGTATAGGGGAATTCTATATCTGACGGGCGGGATACAAACCTGATCGGATCGACATGTTCGCGGGTTGAGCCGGCGGTAATAAGGACGGTTTTACCTCTAAAGGACAAGAAAGGCGGATAGCGTTCGTGTTGTGCGCCTTTTGCTTCGATCGTCTTCTGAGCCGCCACCAATTGCTCATCTGCCCGTGTCGCAGCACTTCTAATCCTTTTAAGCCTCCTTGTTTCAAGAGCCCTATTAAGGATCTTATTGCCGATCTTATATTTTGAGCCTGTAAAATGCTCAGCGGTATCCGGAGTAATAAACACCACCTTATTCATATCTCCGCCAAAGCCTGCGCCTGGTTCATTGATTTTATTTGCGCAGATAAAATCGAGATTTTTCCTGGCTACTTTTGCTTGTGCTTCTTTAATCATCTGGGCTTTTCCCATTGTTTCAGCGGCAAAGCCTACCACAATCAAATCTTTATACTTTTTAGCCTTTAGCTTACCTACCCCTTCCAAGATATCAGGATTTCTCGCCAGCGTTACCGCCAATATTCCACCTTCTAATTCTTCGATTGTGGCCGGCCTGAAATCAGCCACTGCGGCGGCAGAAATATATATATCCGCCTTACCTATATATGTATGAACCGCTTCCTCCATTTCTCTTGCGCTTCTTACATCTATACGCGCTACCCCAGCAGGTGTTTTTAAATACGTAGGCCCGGTAATAAGCAGCACTTTAGCTCCCCGCTCTGCCGCTGCCCTGGCTATTTCGAATCCTTGTTTACCTGAAGCGGGATTGGTTATATATTCTTCCATGCCGGGAATCTGTTCCTGATTCGGCCCGGCACTAACGATTACCGTAAGGCCGTTCATTTTTTCTGCGCGGCGCTTTAACCATGCTCCCAAAGGATATGCGGATATCGCTGCAACCGACATCACCCATATACCATAGCTGCCCATGAGAGAATCTTTGTACTGCGCCGGTATAATCCCCATAAATATCATGCCCAAAACCGCATAGAGAGCAATAAACGGGACTAAGAGAGCACTGAAAAAGCCGCTCGCGAAGATCAAAACGTTATCTAACGCTCTTCTTGAAGCAATAACCGATAATGAGCTGAAGTTGCACTGTCTCTGAGTCAGCGTTCCAACGTACTTATTAGATTTTTGCGCAAGCGGCGAAGCAGCAGGAGGCAGGTGATCTACAATTGCAACAGGGATGTTCCTATAAGATACCATTGGAATATGAAAACCTATTTTGGGTATGCGGCCGATGAATGTAAGTTTATAGGCGTAAACCCTGCCGTCGCCGCAGACGATAATGATTTTATTAGGCATGTATCGCGCCGCTTCAAGATCATCTGTTAAAGGACGAAATACAGACTTACGGTATTTTTCCGTCACTTTGATGAAGCCCATAGAGCGGCTTAAATAATTGTAATTATGAATGAGTACGTGCTCTTTATGAGCTTTCTTTTTTCGCAGCGCGTAAATAGACAACAACCTGAATGACGCGCTAAGACCGTTTACCGTCACCGGCTTTATCTCAGTTATGGCTATACTCTTGTTGACCATTTTGGTTGACCCAAGCATCATTTCGCTTGTCCGCTCCATCTTTATGCTGTAGGCTATGTAAACAGGTATTATTATTATTTTTGGGTTCCTGGTCAAAAATGAAATAAACGAACACGCGCTCTTTGCCTTAGCCCAGATAGCCTTAACATAAAAACCTATGAATGATTCCAGAAATGCGGCCAAATACCCTAACGTAAAGTGAACTAAGGGTATTTCTGATTTCGACGGCAACACGAAAAAGTATAACAATATGCTTGCTAATCCGCAAAATGCCGCTAGGCCCTTGGCAAGCCATACCCACAAGAACGCACTAAAGACAGGTGACAGCCTCTGATAAATCCAGACACCGGAATATACCCATGCAGCAAATGAGACGAAGAAGTAGAGTACGCTCCTAAGATCATGCTCATCTATATCTTTGTCTCTATTCACTGTTCTGCTAAAATACCAGGCCTCTTGTATGGATAATGCTATTGTAGAGTTAAAAATTTTATCGCGGAAAAATCTGACTGACCTGGAAAATGCTACATTCCTAACGGCTTCCAGCACATACGGACCGGCTATGTGGCCTATGAAGAAACCAAGCGTTGAAGGAAAAAGTAAAGCAAAAATAAATGCGGTTAACTTCTGGATACCGATATTTTCGCCAACTATGCTAAGCGGTAACAGCATTGCGTACAATAAAACAAGCGCCACTAAGACTTCCCCCGTGTATCTTAATTCTTTCTTTGGGATTACATTATACCGGACCACAATAGCTCCTGTTATAAAAGCCGTAACAAAGCTTGCTGCGATTAAAGTGACCCCGGAAACGCCTATTATGATTTTAACCAAAGTCCATACGGTCATATCAGGGTATTTTAATTTGGCCAGCCAATACATCGATATGCTTGCGAAGAAACTTGTGATTGCCAAAAGCCTATGCATCCAGCGCAAGGCGCCCCCCTTATTATTCTTTTTCTCTATTGAAGAAGCGCTAGAGTCAGCTTTATTTCTGGTCAGTTGAAGCTCATATACATTTTGCTCCGCCTTAAAGCAACGTTTTAGATGTGACGCATAGCCTAATTCATAAGCCATCTCCTGGAAGATCAAAGGCTCGGCAAAACAATAACGATACTTAAGCGCTAACGACAGGTTCAGCTGTGAAATAAACACGTATGCTTTATCCCTGACGGTAGCTAATACAGCTTTGATGAAGCGCTTCTTTTTAACCTGATCAGCGATATCATCCAAAACATTTAACAAGAGAACATAGCTATAGGTATGAGACGGCAAACGCACGTCTTCGGCATTACCGCAATAGCTGTGCGTATCAATGAGGCCGCCGATAATATTCCTGCCGTATGCAGCCTCCAAGCCCTGTTCATAGAACGTTATCGTATGCCTGAGGAACTCTGTCTGCGGATCGTTGTGGTCACCGTCATAGTAAAGAGGTTGCACGATATCTACCTGAGCGCCTCTTATCGCGCAGGCAACCGGGTGTGCTGCCAAATAGCCCGGGCCAACACTTAACACCCGATCACCGCTCCCTACCCCTGATTGGTCTATCATTCCAGCAACCGCGAGCATATCAGTTTTATCCGCTTCATACAGGCCGATTCTGAGGAATGCATCTACGGCATTAATAGCGCCTTCCAGAGGAGATTGAGAAGCCTTCCGTTTAGGCACAATTTTGCCTTTTTTGCCCGGCGTTAATCCTGATTGTGCGGCAGCCCTCTTTTTGCCGATGCCGCCTTTGACCTTCTTTTCTTTAGGCGCAGCCTTATCATCGGATTTTGCAAAATTATTGCTCAATGCTTTCCCGGGGAATAAAAGGAGGCTCAAAACCAATACCGCGATAGTTGCGTAGAAAGGAAGCTGAGTTATAAAGCCGAATATAAGCGCTGCTTCAGTGATCACATTGTTCATGGCGTGCAACCCGATAATAAGCATCAATGACCTTGTCCTTACGTAAAGTGAGGCATACACTATCCCTGATAAAAAGTGCTTGATGGGGATAAAATAAATGCCCGCTAAGAACGGAAGTATAAGGTGATACGCGGCGAATGCGGCAGCGCTTATCAATATGCTTTTACCGGCGCTTACATGGTAACGATCAACAAGCACTCCTTTAAATAACACTCTTCTAAACAATATCTCTTCTGAAATAGGCGCTATGATGATATTGGATAATAAAGACGCAAGATATACCCAAAGGCCGCCTGCGATAAAAGGCACTGCGGATAACATAACGGCATTAATGAACAGAAGCGCAAACGAAATAACAGCCAGGGTAGATGTCTTGAACGACGCCTTTGTGCTAGCCAGCGAAGAAGATGTTTGGAATTTAAACTTCGGGCTTAAGATCGGGCGCACAGGATAAGGGAGCTTCATTTCCTTGGCAAGGTCCCAGGCGTCCTGCGGCAGAAGCTCAACAGTTGTGCCATGGTATAAATACACTAAAACTTCGCTATTCCCGAGGACTAAGGAGAGATCAAGATTCATTTCATATAATTTCTTCGGATACCCGATCGAAGAAGGATAGAACATATACAACCCTAATACTGCTTCTGTCGGAACATTCGCATATACAAACACACAACGGTCTTTAGCCAAAGAATCATACGTGAATCTTCTGGCAACTCTTCTTCGGGTAGAAGTATATATCTTTTCTTCAGGATTAAATGAGCGCTCAAAACGGCCATTACCGATGCCCGCGCCTCGGTATAAAATCAATCCTGATAATCCATAATAGTTGAGAGCTGCCCTCAAGGACCATTGAACAAGCCTGCGGTAATAAGATAAGGCTGTCTCGTATTGTTCAGCTATTTCCCGCAATTGATCGTTCTTTCGAATATCAAAACCTAATGTTTCGCAAATATAAGTGAATTTTCTCTGCTGGCGGTAGAATTGCCTGTACACAAAGAACTTTGCCTTTGTGTCCACCAAGCGGAACGTATCCCTCACGCTTTGTTCCATATGATACAGATCAGAAAGAGTGGTTGTCTGCCCATTTTCTTCAATATAGCGGCGCAATAAGCTTAAGATCAATAAGTTGATTGCGCTTACTTTAAATACATTCTTCAGAAGCATCCTCGCCTCTTCTTGATTCTCTTTTGACCACGATGAGTTCAAAATTAAGTCAAGAGCCTCTAAATGATCCCGGGAAGTCTGTGCCATTGCTACTAATCTTATGTCATCCACATCAAGAGCCGAAGATGTTTTGAAATACTTTAGCTGTAATCCCTGCCGCAGCTTTTCGATGAAAGCCTCTCGCCAGTCAGAGAAATTGTCTTCTCCTCTATAAAAATACCCGGTGATACGCGTGCCATAGAACCTTTCAATTCTTCTCTGCCACGCTATGGTCGCCGGGGCTATATTTTTTGATGACACAATAATCGCGCATTCATTCGGCTGCTCGATCACCGTTAGGTCAGCATTCCAGCACACGGCGAGTGCCAAGCCAATTCCGCTTGCCCCGCCTCGGCCAAACGATTTTGCCCACTTAATAGCTTGACTGATTCCGACTCTTTGATTATCGGCATTTACAAAACCTGCTCCGTTGTCAATAACAGCGATCTTAGTGTACTCGCCTCTTTTGACCTGCTTTGCCACTAAAAGCATCCCCTCTTTGGCGTGCTGATAGCCGTTCTGCAGCGCTATCGCTATGAAATCATTTTCCTTCATCTGAAGCGGCTTATTTTCAGCAACCTGAGTAAAAAAGCTGCTTACAAAATTCAGAATCGTGATGTATTCTGCCGCTTCCTTTTCTTTCTGGTGTAATGCGTATTCACGCGCAAGATTAAGGACATTTCTACCTTGCACTGCTAAAACCTCTACATCGCTTCTTTTTCTCAACGCAGAAATAAACATGAAAAACGTATTCCAGGATGCCTCCGGCTGCCAATACGGCGGCATAGCTAACTCTGCCTGCAGTAACAATTGCTCTACTGTCTGTCGGTTCTTCTTTATTGCAGAAGAAGCTTCAAGCCCCATGGCTACCCTTACTTTCTGGTAAAGCGTGAACATACGCGGGTTGTTGTGTGCATCAAAAGACCCGAAATCGCGATATATTTCATTTAAATACTTGTAATTCACATCAAAATCTGCCAGCCGAGCCTTCTTTATCTTCTCAAGAATCAATATGCTCATCATCAGACGGGTTCCTTTTGGATAAATGACTTGGCGCGCGAACTCGAATAGATCTGGTTCAGGCGGTTCATAAAGTAAATCTTTGCGCCCGTAAAGCAAACTCCCCGTTAACCATAATTTCGCATTTCCGACTGGTTGTATATTCCCGTTAAATACTACATTCGGCCCTTGCATTTCCTTCATCTTTAATTGTGTTGCCGTCTCAATGCAGAAATCGTAAAGCGGCAATATAGAAGCCCCTTCTTCTACAATAAAATACAGGTCCAGATCACTTGGAGCCCTTTTATATAGAAAACTGCCTACCACATATGCTGCCACTACTTTATTCGCTTTCGTACCCTGGCCATATGCCATAAACGCCTTGCTCAAATATGCCAACTTTTCCTGAGCCAGGCGCTGTTCTTTTGCACCTAAAATGTCTTTGAAAAGCCGCAAGTTGGCGTTGGCTAGCAAAGAAGAGCCTGATGACCTGCTGGCTTTTCTTATTTGTCTTTTGTGGAATTGCAAGAGATCAGCAGGGATATTATTTAACTCCTTATCGGACATAAACTCAGTGACGTCTAATCCTAACTTTTTAAGCATCTTGATTGCCTTACGGCGCGCCAGCCTGGCGATTTCAGAAATTCTCTGGGTGCTCACGCCCCCATAAGAAGCAGCTATGCCCTTAAGCGGCTCTTTTTCCAAAACTCTCATCAGTATATCCAATTGTTTGGCGCTTATTTGTACTTGCGCAGAGTCAGTCCCCATGCAACATCCTCTTGTGCTTCTGTTTCTAATGCGACCAGAATTTCTAAACCATTGAGCGAATGAGAAGGGATATTTTCAATCCTGTAGCCATATCTTTCTGCTTTATTCCATGAGATAGCTGGCGAGGCGGCGGTTATCTGAGCTTTTGCGGCTCGCTCAAAAGCATACATAAATACGTCGTGTATTACTGCGTTAAACTGTGATTCCTTGCCCTCGGCAGTAAAGTGAGCCTTATATTCAACATCAGTAACCAGACCATACAAACCAAAGACAAAATAAAAATTGTTCAATACTTCGGGGGCAGACTCATAACGACCCAATAACCACCGCACCTCTCTTGCTGTGTGCTTGGCTTTTTCGTGGCTAAAGATCAGGTTGGGCAGGCAGAATACGACCGGAAGCACCGCTGTCTCTGAGGCCAATCCGCTCATAAGCTTGTCCGTATGGTCTCTCTCGGTTTTACTTATTTTGAGGTGGTCGTAAGCGTCAAAGTAGCTTTTGAAATTAAAGGCATCGAAGAAAATCCAGAAGAGCAATCTCTCATCTTTGCATCCTAAATAATAGGCCGGCATGAATGTCTCGATGCTTCTAAAAATATCTTTGACACTCATGATCTTCTCAGGATGATGGGTCTTCAGATATTGAATAAATGCATTAGGTAGCTCCGAATTACTGATCGCAAGCTCTACATCCGGATTCTCCAGCCTTTGCGTGACGATAGCTTTGAATTCATCGAATCCAGTGTACATGAAATCATAGTATTGGATTACCGGCATAAAGCTTCTTGACACAAGCCGCGAGCTCGTAATAATTTTATTCGCAGGATCCTTAATGATATCGGCTAAATTTGCGGGGTTAAACGGTTTCTTAAGGAATAATGTTACTCCTTCGGGAATGGCTTTTTGCGCTGCCTCAATGTTTCCTGTTATCATGATAATGGGGATATTCTGATTTATTTTACGGATCTCAAAGGCAAGCTGTGCGCCATTCATTAACGGCATTAAGTAGTCGGTGATAATAAGCTCAAATGGCTCGTGCGAAACAGCAAGGAATATCTCTAGAGCCTCTTTGCCATCTGAAGCCGTAGTGACTTTAAAATTCCTTGTCTCCAGGCACTCTTGCGTATTAACCCTGACCACTTGGTCATCTTCGACATAGAGAACCTTGAGCGAACTGCTGCCGCCTTGCTCATCATCCTGCTCTTCTTTAACTAATTTTAACTCGGGCTTACATTTGCTACATTCGCTCAATATTGCATTTATGGCATTTAATATATATGCACATTCTTCGCCAGCGTTGGTATCATGCAACTTCTCTGTATCAATCAAATTGGGCCGTCCGCTAAGAGAATTTACTATAATGCTGATATAACTCTGGAACCGCTCCTCATCAGAGGAGACTTCTTTTAAACGATAAGGTTTCCATAGTCCGTCAATCAGGAAACCAGTCGGACGTAAAATAAGCTGTAATTGATCATCAACATAGAAGCATAGATCGCCTTCTTCGCTCCAGGCAGAATACGCTTTTACAGACAACGTTCCATGGAAATAGACAAAAGCGCCCAGGCCAGGCCTGTAGCCTTTGGCAATTCCGAACTCTCTCGTCTTCTCTTTTGAACTCTCTGAGCCGGCAAAGTAATGCTGCTTAATTAATTCGTATATTTCCCTGCCTCTGTCCAGAGATGGATCCCAGCGGCCAAGGGCCAACTGCTGATATTCGGCAAAGGCCAGCTTTGCTTCCTCTTCAGCTTCTGCTTCCAACTTTCTCTTCCAGGCACTCCATTCCTTCCAGAATCCCTCATCTTGTTCAAACGGTGCCCTATCCGCAAACATGGCGCGAAGCATATCTACTGCCGGGAAGTTGCCTTGCAAGACAGAAGCGGTAAAGAGATGAATATCTATGAAACTACGCACTCCTTTTTCCCTGCCTGCCCTATACGATGCATCGTTATATAAGCTTACCGAGGTATCATCGACTTTTATTCTGGCTAAAGCCAAACCAAACGCAAACATAATGTAATAGATGTGTTCTACATCTTCTGTGCGCCACCTGCGCATAAACCCGAGATCCTCCAGCACCTGGATTTTTCCTCTGCCGTCATACGCTTGAATGACCGTTAACAGGACTGCCTCATATCTTGAGAAGAACGGGCTCTTTTGGTCTTCCTTGCCTAATTCGTGATAGTGCGAATTATAAAGCTTTTCATATGATGCATACGTATCAAACGCCTTCTGGCACCCTGTTTGCTGATTGAGCGAAGCTACTGCCAGCCAGGCAGATAATTGCCGTGCTCCTGCTTCGGATAAAGGCCCTCTCCAGTTTCTATCATCAGCCTCATGGTATTGAGATAATTTCTTGGATAAGCTTGAGAAATTCCGCGCTAAGCCTGCGATAAGAAGCTTCTCACCTGCCTGTTCTTCTCTAAACTCAAGGCCAAAGCCAATGCTTAATATCGCAGCAACAACGGCATCGCTGGTCTTCTTGTTGAGTTCTTGATACGCTTGAAGGGTTGTCCCCCGGCCATCGCCTGAAATTCTCGCTGCCAGCGTCAGCAGGACCACCAGATCGTCTTTGCTGAGCATCTCGTCATCAGCCAGCGCTGAATCGCAAGCAATCAGTGCATGTAGTATACTCTTAGCTTCAGCCACCTTGCCTTTTATGATCGCATCGGCTAACGGCACAAATACTTCAATTGACTCTACATCTTTGCCCTGGCTGGACAACGCAGAAATATCAGATTCAAAAGGACGAAGCTTACGCAGTAATTTTCTGCCTGCGAGCACAATATCTTCTTTCTTTACCAGATCGCATTGCGTATCATTTATGACCCTAAACATCTGCTCATCAGCGAAGTAGAACGTAAGCGCGCCGTCTGCTTCCTTGTCAGTCGGAATATTACTTGCACACCCCCACCAAACCCCAATGAGAAAATCTTGAAGGTTGTTAATTATTGCAAATTCTGCGTCTGATGCGAACCGTATTAAAGCGCCTGGCGAAGTCAATAAAAGCGCCTCTTTTGATAGCGCGTACCCTTCCTGAACCGCTTCTTGCAGGATAAGGTCATTCTCATTGTCTATGGCGAATGCATGCGCATAAAGGTATTCTGTATCGCTGATTCGAGACACAAAAGGAGCGGCTATCTTCAGCACCCAACGCAAATACCATATCTCTGCGCGCTCATGGAAGAAGGCTGCCCTGCCGCAGACGCCTCCGACTGCATAGCGCATAAAGCAGAGCGAATTTTCTCCCAGATAATTTAATACCTCCTGAGTGCTTATATTCTTGTATACTTTTCGGAATTCTGACTTAAGCGCAGCGATATCTTCTTCATTATAAAGCGATGAAGCGGCTTTTTCCGCCAACCGCTTTTGCATAGCTTCAAATTCTTTGCACCATTCCAATAGGCCTTCTCTGCCCCGGTAGTTCTCTGAGCCTACAATAGCCATGACCTCTTCTTTAAATGGCAGATTCGCTGAGAACAAGTATTCTGATTTTCTTCTCACTCTTGTTCCAAGTGTGACATCAGGAAAATTTTTGCCTATAAGGTTATCGAATAACGGGTTGGCAATCAATTCCTCTAAAGAAGGATTTTTTAGCTTATTGGCAGCGCTTGCCAAAGGACTTAAAGCTGCCGGATCTAATAGGGCAACTTCATATATTGTGCCAACATAAGTCAGCGTTCCTAATTTTGAATGGAAAGATGCGGCTGTTGTAATGTGCTCTATTTCTCTAGCGTTAGATACGCCTCTCATAAATTCCGCGCTCGTCATACCTACTTCACCAAACCCTTTATAACTGCCCAGGATAAATCGCCCCTTATTTTTTATCACTCTCCATGCCTCTTGCAATATCCCGGAGTTCAAGTCGTGCCTTCTGATCAGCCAATTGTAGCTGAGGACTCCTAAAATAATAATTACATCCTGGCTTTGATCAGGGATCGTCTTTGATGCTGCCTCCATCGATATCCCATGAGAGAACGTTCCTAAGGCCGAGTTGAAACTACCGTTGAATTCGCTTATATCGTATTGTGATTTATCTAAGGCCAGCGTCTCAGCAATAGATTCGTCTTGGGTAAAACTGGAGTAATGCGCTCCTAATCTGGCGGCCGCCAACCCTAGCCTTAAAGCAGCACTAGGGCCTACTTCGAGAACACGTGAGGCCTTTTTCACACCGGCCTGCTTCAATAATGCTTTGCTTGCTTGAAATTCTTTATTGTCATCTAACGAAGCGAGCGATTTTCTTTTGGAGAAGTCTCCCGTGTCTTTGTCTGCCAACGGCGAGTTGGATGCCTCTGCAGAAACAGCATATGCGCCTTTGACCAGTAACAAATGCGCATCGGTATCAAATACATATGAAATCCGCTCAAGAATACGCCTATCTATAAACTCATGCAGCCTTCCTCTCATTTCCATACTAACAATAAGACTGGTTGTTAATGCATCCGGAGGAATGAATTCTGTAATTACCTCGTCATACATAGTAACGCCCCGTGTTGCTTTTTCTGGCCGATATGCAAATCCGCCCATAATATTTCCGTCCGCATCAAGATAGCGCTCCCTTCTGTAGAAGCTACAGTTCAAAGAAAATACTTCCCCGACGGCAATGAATCGTTGCCTGTGGGCATTGACATAATCCGAGTCTATTACAAAAGTAACATTTCGCCTATTCCAAACACTGCACTCACGCCCTCCCTCTGCTCCCCATCCTAAATTGGATGTGCTGGTAAACCTATACCCTTTATTGCTGATCATCGCCAATGAAACATAAGGCTGCTCGTCGCCAAATATGAGCCCTTTTTTCATAATCTCCTCTAACTTAGAGCCAAGTGTTCCGTGCACTAATAACCCTGGCTCATTTATATTAAATGGCTTATAAACCAGCGGAGAAGATGAAAAATCCACTTCAGCAAAAAGAAATAACTTGTCTATTATTTCCTGGGATCGCTCCGTCTGCGCAGTGCCGTACAGTTCTCTCCAATTATTATGCGCAATAAGCTTTCTTCCCAGCTCATAATCTTTTACTTCCCAGATCCTGCCTTTCCCTGAAGGAGCGGCGATAATCATTTCCGGTTCTCTGCGTTTAACCATGGCTTCTGTATCGGCCCAGGAAGGATAATAAGCTTCAACCGGATGAAAATGCATGGGCAAGATCACCTTTTGGTATCGGGCCCCCCATAAGGAACAACCCGGTTCTGCGGCACATCCTGATTGCTGCAAGAAGCCTTCTTCATTAAAATTCATCGTTGCTTCCGCATACAGAGCTTCCGACGTGTAATCGCCGAAGACAAAGTCATTTTTCCGCTCATCATATAGAATCGCGCCGCATCTTTCTAAAGGAAACCCTCCCTGAACCGTATCCCATATGCGCAAGCCTCTGAGTATATCTTTTACGGTGGCAGTGGTTTTCTGAAGCTCCCTATCGAACAGCTTAAGAGCAAAGAAATCATCGTATGCAATCTGGCCATCATTGAACAAACGGTAAGAACAATCGATATAATAAGACCGGGAAATAAATTCTTCCTGATCCACGCATATTATTTCATTGTTGAGCAGACTAATGGCCAACACCGTAATATTATTAATTTCTATAAAATACTGGCAATTACGATCAAGGTTGCTGAGCTTATCTTTACTCTTAAAAATTCCGTCTCTTATCCCGGGGTGAGTATCTACAAGCTGTTTTAATGCTGCAACTTTTATTCCGGGGTCACTGCTTTGCATTTGATTTACACAATACTGATAATCCTCTGTGCTTAACGGGCTTGACACATCACGCTTGCGATCTTCTTTAAATGGCAGTTCCGCTGAGAATAAACATTCTAATTTCACCCTCACCCTTGATCCAAGTGTGGCATCAGGGAAATTTTTGCCTATAAGGTTGTCGAATAACGGATTGCCTATCAGTTCCTCTATAGAAGGATCGGCTAATGTAATAGAAGAGGACGATTTATCTTCGTTTTTCTTTCTTAAAATATCGGTCCCAAGCACGAACCCTGTAAACCTGCCTAATGTCTTCTCAAACTGCCGCGCTTTTGGAGAGTTTTTACCTCGCAGTTTCACTGCTGCACAAATAGCGAGCGTAACCCCCATTACGGCATGCACAATAACAAGCAGAGTCCCAAATCGCCATACCCCTGCACGAAACAACAGAAAATCACTTATAGACATGATCATTGCAATGCCTAACATTACGGCTGTACTCGTTAGCAATCTTCTCCTGATATGTTTTAGCTCCTTATCGGTGAGCGGCGAAGCGCATGCTTTTACCGGCAACGCGCGCATGTTAAGCTGGTCCTTCAATGTCTCTTCATGCCGTGGGATGAGCTTCTCTGAAGCATACAGGTAAAATAACAAAGCCATCAATGCCTCTTCAAACTTACACCCATGGAAAGTTAACCTTTCTTCAAAGAAGCTTCTTTCATTCCCCCGGAAACGGTTGAAGAGAGTGCCTTCGGGGCGCTTCTTAAGGCCACCCCACAAAAACTGGAGCAGGTACTTTGCTGCCTCTTCCTGATTCGATTCTCTGACAGAAGGATGCGATAAAAGCAAGAACCTTAGCAAATCAACCTGGGCTTGTCCCGCAGACAAAACATTCTTGAACGCCTTGAGGAGATCGACAAGCCAGAATAACGGCGTCCAAATCCCTATGACCGCGCCGTCCGATAATTGGTAAAATATCTCCGAAGAATCGAATGCTATGCAGAGTAAGATTATTTGCTCTCCTTCCACCTCATATACCATTCTCTTCCCGTCTACCGGGAAATAGACGGCCTTTTCGCGCTCATTCTCTTGCTTCCCGCCGTAGACCAGCTTGCCGGTCTCGATTTGCTTGCCACGGAACAACTCTTCCTGGCCGACGCGCTCAATCTTTACAATCCCTACGCCGGCGGAAACAGCCCTGGCAAGAACAGTCTGCATAGCTTCTTCGCTCGCATCAGCATAAGGATACCCATAAACATAGGCCGGTTCATTCCTTGTGATCAAATGATCTGGCCGCTTCGCCAGAACATCATCTTTACATTGCATAGGCGAGAGATAACCATCTTTGAGAAGCCTTGCAGAAATAAGCTGGAAAGACGGCTTCATCACAAGCTTGAGTCTTATGACTGCCTCGGCAAGCGCTTCGAGGAATTCATTTGTTACCTTGCCTGTATCAAAAACTTCCAGAATCGCATTTGAGCAAATTTTGCCCTGGTCGGTTTGATCATTCATCAAGACATTCAGCGCCAGGTTTAGGCTTTCTTGCCCCTGCGCTTCTATTCCCTGTACCAAAAGGGTATTGAAGAAAGAAACGTAGATCATTGATAATTGGACTTCTAGGTCATTCGATATATACGATTGTCTTCTTACGGTCGCCACAATACGGTATAGTGCCAGGAATAGCTCGTAAAGAATATAATAGTCTCTAATCCTGCTTGCGGCCAATAGGAACGGAAAATATTTCTTAGGCGCAACTTCCATGCGGTAACGCATAATGTCCCACAACTGCATCCTTGCTGCCTTTGCGCCATGAGCCTTACGGGCGCTTGCTATCATTTCAAATATTCTTTCTGTCTTTTCAGATTCAGAGAGCCATGATTCGATAATTTCTCTTATCTGCTGCGAAAGATTTTCTGACGGCATGTTGGCAGCCGCATTGGGCACTGAGCCGGCCTGCTGCGCCAACGATGAGGAGCTATAATTATCTTTTGAGTAAAAAGAGTCACCTCGCAAGATTTTTTTCAAGCAATAATAAATTTGTGAACCGTCATTTCCTATCCCATCTTTTAAGTCAACTTTTGGGCGCAATTGGCCTATCCCCTCAACTATTTCTATTAATCCGGCTGCAAAAGCAAAACAAGTTATGAGACTCAACGCTAATCCTTTGGAGAAACCTATAGTTACAGCTGCAAAAATTAAAATGATCCCAAAACATAGCTCTGTAATTGGTCCACTCAACAATATAATGATTAACTTCCAGCATTTCTCGCCATGCATATGCACCTGGACACGGAAGCTTGCCTCATTTTTAAAAATAACGGGCTTCCTTACTCTTACGCCTAATATTTTCGCAGTTAAAAGATGCGCATATTCATGCAAGATACAACCTGTTATAACAATAAACGCCAAAGGAAATCCAAATATAATCTTGCAAGGAAAAATAAGCAATTTCTTAGTTGCCCCTCCCCGCGCTACAGGTTTATCTTTTTGTCTTTCCTTCTCACCAATAAGAGCGAGCATCTCTTCAATCGAATTGCACTGGTCTATTCTTATCTTTCCACGTTCTTTTTCCTTCCTTCTATTAAATACCGGGCTCGATACGACGTTGTTTTGCAGCGGCGAAGCGGCTGCATTGAGCACCAACCCATGCCTTGCCAACAGGCCGCTTGATGATACCCTCTTCTGCATGAGAAGAATTTCCCCGTCTCTTTCCTGTTGAGTGTGAAAACCGGTCTGCTCAAATACCCTTACCAAATCCGGATGAAGCCGGTGGTCATCTTTTCCGGCTTTAAAGAAAGTAAATGCTAATTTAGCTCCTCGCCTAGAAATCCTGTCTAATTCCCGGGCCTGGTCAATGGCAAGACTATACACGCGGTGTGAATAGGCGCGGGGAGAGAATGACTCAAGCGCATAATTCAATACCCCGCAGCCGATGACAATGTCAACGCTTTCGGGAAGTAATCTGACCATCGACCTCATGTCTTCCCGGTATGCGGGAATTTGATGGACCTGATAAATAATCCTTACTCCGCGAAAATCGTTATCTAACCCCTCTATGCTGCCGAATCCCCTGTTTCTAAAATAATCTATTTCCAGCCTTCTCCAACCGGGCGCGATGATCAAAACGCTTTTATCCCCTGCTCTTAAATCGAGAAAACCATCAAGATATCCTTGAAGGTATTCGAAACCAAAACTTGTATAACTTACTATCAGGGTATTGGTATTTTGAACCAACCCTTCATTATATGCCGGGTAGGAAGGATTTAATTTTTGGTCTTCCTCCATTATCCCTTCATTCTCCTGCATAATCCTCACGAGCGCACTCATGACTCTATCTGAAGAAGAGGCCTCTTGGAGAATATAATGAGGATCAAACTCACGTATCCCTTCCCACAATCTGTAACTGACCCACTCATAGTAAACCAGCCGCAAGAAAGGCTTAGAATATTGCACTGCCTGCTTATACATCGCTGCGAATATCTGAGGGCTCGTGAACGGATACCTATGGGCGATGTTATAGAGATCCGGGAGTACCCGCCTGTTAAAGATATCTTTAAACCGCTCATTTTCAAGAATATCGCTCATATTCAATATCAATGTCACTGTGGACTGCTGGCCATGTGCCAGCGGCGAGGCGGAAAGCGCCGCTATCTGCTTTTGCGCTGCCTCAAATGCGCTGCACCATTCCAATAGCCCTTCCCTGCCCCGGCTCTTGTCGGAACCCACAATACCCATAATCTCATCAAAATCATCCCACGGCCCATAATCGGACAAATGTAACCCCAATAGTTGTAAATAAGGCACTTTACGCCCGAAACAACTCTCGATGTCAACTAAGAGAGGCCTAAAATCCTCTTTGCTGTCTTGCGACAGTCCTTCTTTGATTACATAATAGAGCAGATTGGCAACTGCGCCCGAGAAAATCTTCTGTCTCCCTTTTTCTTCCATATTCCAGGGCGCCGAGTAAAGATCATCGATCAGGAGATACCCTTCCAGCCTCGGCGTTTTCAACCTAAATAATCCTATAAGCCCTTGCAGCTGTACCGGGCCAAAAACTAATTCGGATTGCCCGTCGCGCCCATAATAACTAAGACTAAGGTTCTCTATCCTGGTGATTGAACCAAAAACAACTCTGCCTTGGTCTTCTGATGTGCCTTTGACCCGTGGGAACCAGTGGTCAAGCCCATACCAGTCGTCAAGAAGCGCGAGGTTCGTATGGTCTATAAGGACTATTTCTGTGGGGATAATTGTGCGGGGAGAAAGAATGTTCCTGGTTATATACATCGTAGGCGCCCTGATGAACTTGCCGAATGATAGTGGCGAAGCAGAAGTCCTGACTTTTCTACGGTAAAAACTCGGGGTGCCATACGAGCTCGGTACTGCTTCCGGCGGATGGATATAGACATGGTAGATATTAAATTTCGACTCCACTCTTCCATCTGTAGCTACTACGCCGCAATGCTTGCTCTTTCCGCCGCGATAGTAAATAACAATGTCTCCTTTCTTTCTTTCGCCGATGCCCACCTCTTTGAATCTTTCTTGAATTATTTTGTCGAGTGGACCGCGCAACCTCCAGAGGCCAGGCTTTATCTGGAATAAATATGCATAACAATCTTTCCAAGGCAGCTCTGCCGCTCTCGTTTTAATTGAAAATCCCGGGAGGGCACCGATGGCATCAGATTCCGGGGCTCTAAAGAAAACATCGCCGTCAAGCCTCTTCCCTTGTGCAGCCATCTCCCTGAACCGATTTTGCATTTTTTCAAATAAACTGTCGATTTGTGTAACTAACGAAGGCTCACCTTCAGTTGCAATACCCATTGAACTGGAAGTGCTTCCCTTTCCTTTTTCCCCGGTCATCCTGCTCTCTTTTTCTTTATTATAGTGGGCGATGACCGGCCTGCCGAAGAAAAAGAACAAAGCCGCGGCGACAGCCAGGCTCACCATGGCCGTTACAAAGAAACTTTGAGACAAAAGATACATCCCCATGCTTGTAAATACCGCGATATTAAAAGCGACCTCGGAAGTATGGTTGTTCTTAAGGGACATAAGAATGAAGTTCGTTGCCGCCACAATCCACGGGAATACGATGGCCGCCATAGTCACCTTCACCATCACTGAAGGGGAAAAATCGCCGTAAGATAACTCTTTCCCGGTGAATATCAACAGTATTGTGGCTGCATGCATAGCCAGCAGCACTAACAGAAGGCGTCTCAATGGAGTCGAGCGGTAGGGGTTATTGACAGGGCTGGCAGCTTCCTGGGCCTGCCTGGCAGAGCCGCTCCTGTCCGCCAAAGAAGAAGAAACACCATCTTCCTCATCAATGTCTCCGGTGAGCAGGTAATGGTTATATTTTGCAAAAACCTTCTTTACAACACCTTCTCCCTCCGCAGCTTTGCTGCTTACCGCTTCGCCGAATTCTTCCGTTACGCCATATGCGCAGATGAATTCGCCGAAAATTGGAATAATCTCTTTAAGCTCATCAATACTTTCCACGCTATGCTTTAATATCGATAAGCTCGCCCAATATCTATAAGGATAATCCTCGCTTAATTTCTTTTTTGTGGTATTTTTGAAGCTCACGAGTAAGGAGATAACCTCTTCGGCTTCCGGGATGCTTTTTGCCAATGAAGCGATAATTTCATAATAGATATTGTCGAATCCTTCAATGAGGATCCTCCTGAAATAGGCATGTTCGTCTTTTTCGCGAGTAGAAACCTGCCTGAGGAAACCTTCCAAAATGGGTTTCAATGTCATAAATTCATCGAGGCTTTTCGCAATCTTGAAATTGCACCGGTTCTCAATCCGCTTTATCAAACTTATGTCATCCGAATAGACATCATCGAAATAATCCGCATTGCCCTCATCGTACATGCTCGTTTTCAGCGCCTCAAGCTCGGGCACGGAGTGGATAATATTAAGCATCGGAATAATGAACTCCCCATAGAATTCGCTAAACCATCTGGAACGCTCACGCATCTCTTTTATCCACTCTCTCAGCTCAAATAACTGCGCGAAACTGAACTTTGATAGTATGCTGATGACTCTTCCCGCCGGTTCCTGGGGTTTAATAGATAAATAAAACATAAATAGATCATCAAGATGTGGTTCATATCTTTGGCTTTCAATGGCCCCTTCCAGGGAGACGAACTGCTGTGCTGTTGTTGTGTCTGCTTCGTTTAATCTGCCGTTCTCCAGTTCTTTTTTCAGTTTGTTCACCAGGCGCCGGCCTTTGGCTTTATGTTGAAGGACTTGCAGGAACTGAAGCTTCTGCGCGTACTGCGACGGCGTATCGCTTGAATGCGCAGCGGCAACAATGGCGCGCTCTGCTTCTTTGCCGTCGGGTATGCCTCTTTTGGTCAAATAAATCAGGTAGTCGGCGGTAGCGGCAGCTGCTGCGGCAAAATCTTGCGGGCTCTTCCCGCCTATTTTCGGAAGGGCAAAATACCAGGCGGAGCGCGGAAGCAAAACAAATTTATTCCCGCATTCCTTTTCTAGCTTTCTCTGGAGGTTTTGGATCGAGCGTATATTGCTATCAAACCGTTCAAGGTTCTGCGCAGATATGCTTGCGCAGAAAAGTTCATCATCATATCTATCCATATACGCCTTGTCTGTGACAAAAACCCCGAACGCAAGGAGTAGGGCATTTTCCAATTCAAAAGGTGTTTTCGAGAGGCGGATAATATTAAAGACAACCTCGATATTTAAGCCGAATCCTCTCTTGTGGTGATCCATATCTTGATAACTCTCTAATCTCTCTATGAGGTCAACCACCAGCTTTAACGCATATTTGCTTCCCTTATACCCGTCACTGAGCACCAAGTCACCGGAAGGCTCCGACTTTTCCATATCCCTAAATTTGCTCAGCTCATGCAAGACAATTTGAGCGCTGGATTTATTAATTAGCTTATGCAACCGCCTTTCCAGTCGGTAGGCGTCAATAGAAGGTTCATTAAAATTTCTGTCCTTATCTAAATACGCATATTTCTCATAGTTGTAACGCACACTTCCGCCCCACGCCGCAAGCGCCGGTACATAGATTTTAACCCTGAAGACGAGGTCAAAGAGCGTTTGGTAGCTCTCAGTTTTTCCCTGCTCATCTGAGCTGCCTTCCTGTTCATACCACGGAATGAAAATTTCTTTTTCCTCTGAGGCGCCCAGTAATCCCACGGCTTGACGCACATACCCTTCCAGCTCCCGCTGGAAATTATAAAACCACCTGAAATCAACATCCTGAGGTATGATCCCCGCGTTTTTCTTGAGGAATGCCATTAAGGCAAAGGAAGGCCCGCAATACTTATTAACCCAGGACTCTTGCCCTTTCCGCTTGAATACGCGATCCGGGTGAGATGCCTGCACGTATTGTTTATAGATAGCGTTCACTGCTTCCTGACTGAATTGCTTAAGCCCTGCCGGATGCAGCAGGTTTTCATATACGCGTTTTACTATAAATGCATCGCTTATAAATCTGATCGAAGCCGGCTCAACTTTCGCTAATTGCCTTAATACCATAAGGATTTTCTCTGCCGCAAGCTTATCTTCTAAATCTTTGCGGGCATTATCCCTGAATTTACCGCTTAAACCTTGAGCCAAGCTGTCGCGTATCTTTCCCGCCTCTTTCTGCGCTGCTATGCCGAATTTCTTTTCAATCAAAGCTGAGGCCAACATAACTGATAATTCTTCCGCAGAGCAATTCAAAACCGAGCCATAACTGATATATACTGCCTTGGGCTTTCCTAAAACCCCTTCCCTGTCAACATATACGGAGCAGTAACCTTTCCTATCGGCATACATATGGAACAAGGGGAGTTCCAGCCTGCTCAAGAGTATTTCTTCCGCATCAAGAGCGGATTTCAGTTCCCGCGGCAGATTAATTCTGCCGATTCCTTCTATGTCCACGTTTCCATTATTCCCGCAGCGCTGCAGGACCCGCTGTGTTTCTTCAATTACACGGCTAAGCTTTTTATTTGAGAAAGAGGTAATTTCACTCTCCGCAATGCTCTTTCTGATATCTTCGATATTTATTGAAGAAGCTGCCTCCCTTGCCAACGGCGAGTTGGATGCTTCATCATCACCAGGCAAAAACTCAGGCAGGAGGATTACGCTTCCCTCAGAAAGCTCCTTGAGCGCCTGCCCTAACCTCATAAGCGGCGCCAAAGGTAACAACGTAAAGGTTTTTCCATGATATGACACTAACACGCCAAGCAAGATACCTGTCTGGGTAGGATTGCCCATGACTATCACGCGTATGGGATGCTTATTCTTTTGGCGCTCCATTACCGCAAGGTCATTCTGCGTCTTGCAATGGGCATTCCGGACATGGCTTAATACGCCTGCGAAGTGTTCGCTCATGCTTGCAATTGCCTGATAGGAATGGGTCCCTTCCTTATACATCGCCCCGGCAGTTTTGCCACAGGCTTCCTCGATTGCCAGCATTATTTCTTCAACTGTCGGGCAGACCAACCGTATTGTCTCTTGCGCTGCGCCCTCTCCCCTTGATAAAAGACAGAATGTCCCGACCTGGCTCAACTGAGGGATAGAAATGCCTTGTATTTTGCCCTCCAAAGTGCCCCACATCTTCCCATAGATGATTAACAGACCGGCTGCGATAAACTGGCCTTCAAAAGTCCCCTGCAAATCAGCACCTATTTTCTGATTAAAAGGCAGCTCAACGCGCGCAACTTTCCAGCCTTCTGCTGCGTTGATAACTTGTAGAACCTCCGCAGGGACTGTCTGCGCGTAGCTCTGTTCGGTATAAGGATCGAAAGAAGCAATTTCCTGAGCAGGAACCATAAGTTGTTCCTTTAGCTCCAATGACTGAATATAGTCATTTTTGTTTTCTCTCAAAATCCTCCTCTTTATGAACCGCCAAATGGCATAACCAGCGCCAAGGCCCAATGCGCTTACACCATATGCTATAAGCCTCAGTAGCGTTGGGATGTCTTCTTTTAAGGCTTGCATATCAGTACGTGGCGCTACATAAGCCATAAGATTGATAGCTTCAATCGTTCCCATCATCATAAGGATTAAGCCAACGGTGGCGAACAAAATCAAGCTAACCTTATCTGCTTTTTTCCTCAATTTCTTTTCGGCGTATTCTGAAAGAGGCGTTGCTTCTTTCGCCTTAAGCGACGAAGCCGCCTGCTTGATTATCTCAGCCCAAAGGGAAGTTCTGAAAGCAATCCTTTCCCTTGGTAGAAGTATAATGGGGTTTGCTTCCTGTAATCCGAGTTGCGCCATCCTCAACAGATCAGTGGATGATGTCTGAGGTTCAAGCGCCACAAATTTCTTATCGCCGGGCACATATATCACCATATTCTGGAAGAGAGCGTCTGCTTCTAAGATAGTGCGCACGCCCTGGGGATGTTCTATTGTTGTTTGATAAGGTTTTGAGCTGCCCACATAAAAGACGTGA
>ADZX01000217.1_pt1 | contig 29682 bp, 20 predicted proteins | sample 349688 | NCBI WGS metagenome assembly ADZX01 (sample SAMN00713648, study PRJNA49615) | sediment metagenome | isolation source: Carrizo shallow lake | place: Spain: near Madrid | collected 2007-02-15 | depth 25 m m | reverse complement strand
TTTTTTCCCATATAGAACGATACAAGAAACATTATTACAAAGTAGAGAAGAAGAGGAATGGCAATTCTTACGACATCAAGTGGAATCTTAACAATATTTTCCCCTTTGAGAGAGAACATTACAACTATTGTGAATAATAGAGCAATCAATGTTATCGGAGAAATCTTAGGGATGAATTTCTTCTCGTACCATTCTTTACTCTTAAACTTCAGAAGAATGAAACGTGTTATCATTCCGGCAATGAACGGAATACCGAGATAGATGAATACTGATTCTGCTATCTGACCAATTGTAATATCAACAGCGAATGTCTGAAGACCGAGCCACGAAGGAAACACCGTAAGGAATACATAAGCATACACCGAGAAGAAGAGAACCTGAAAGATCGAGTTGAATGCAACAAGTCCCGCAGCATATTCAGTGTCACCTTTTGCAAGTTCATTCCAGACGATTACCATCGCAATGCATCGAGCTAGTCCAATCATTATCAATCCTGCCATATACTCTGGATAATCTGGAAGAAAGACTACAGCAAGAACAAACATAAGAATCGGTCCGATAACCCAGTTCTGAATAAGCGATAGTGCAAGAACTTTAATGTTTCTGAAAACATCGCCAAGTTCTTCATATTTTACCTTGGCAAGAGGAGGATACATCATTAATATTAATCCGATTGCAATCGGAATATTTGTGGTTCCGCTCTGAAACGAATTCCAGAAATTGACGATTCCGGGGAATAAGTAACCGAAAAAAACGCCGATGAACATTGCAAGAAATATCCAGAGAGTTAAATACCGATCGAGGAACGAGAGTTTATTAGCTAGTCCGCTCATTCAAATCCCCCGGGTTGTTCTGTAAGATTCTTTTCGTAGAAATGAAAGAAATCTCTCCTTATCTGATCCCTGACTGATCTAAAGACTTCAAGTACTTCCTCGTCGCTGCCAATTGCTTCAGCAGGGTCTTCGAAACCGATATGCACTCGCTGACCAACTTTGCCGTTAAAAATCGGACAGCTCTCTTTCGCGTTATCGCAAACGGTAATTACAAAATCGAATGAGTCGTTAATATATCGGTCGGAATTTTTCGGATAGTTACTTATTAAATCAATCCCGACTTCTTTCATCACCTGAATTGCCTTTGGATGAACCTGTGAAGACGGTTTTGTTCCAGCAGAAAAAACAACGAGATTTTTATCGAATGATTTCAGGAATCCTTCCGCCATCTGACTGCGGCAGCTGTTTCCTGTACATAAAATTAAAATCCTCTTATTCTGTTTCATTAGACCCTTTCTTTTTATTACACAGCGTTACTCGGAGAATCCACAAAGAGGAACAGAGAGTTACGGTTTATAAGAAGTAACCGTAATACTGAAAATTCCTGTTTTTTTCTCTCTGAATAATTCTATTTCCTCTGTTGATAAATATTGCTTTAAAACTTCATCTGGTAATTCTATTACTTTTGTTTTTTCAATTTCGGTGTTTTTAAATCCAGCTTCATCAATTATCTTCAGATACTCTTCTTGCTGAACAGCTCCAGCAACGCAGCCAGCATACATTTCTGCTGACTTTTTAAGATTTGCCGGTAACTCACCTTTGATTACAATATCCGACACACAAAAATGTCCGCCCGGTTTCAGGATCCTGAAAATTTCTGCGAAGGCTTTCTTCTTATCCGGCACAAGATTTAATACACAGTTGCTTACAACAACATCGGCTGATGAATCGTCGACCGGCATTTCTTCAATCTCGCCGAGCCAGAATTCAACATTTTTATAACCGAGTTTCAAATTATTTTTATTCGCTTTGTCGATCATCTCTTCCGTAAAGTCGAGTCCGATTACTTTTCCCTTATCGCCAACAATTGCACGTGCAACAAATACATCATTACCGGCACCGCTTCCAAGATCGACAACGGTATCTCCTTCTTTAATTCCTGCATACTCAGTAGGCAAACCGCAGCCAAGACCAAGATCTGCTTCGGCTATGTATCCGTCGAGATTAGTATAATCATCCTTCATAACAGTATATCCAACAATTTTATTCGAAGTACCGCATCCGCAACCGCAGCCCGACTGCGATTTTTGGGCAATCGCACCGTATTTCTCTTTAACAACCTCCTTTATTTCTTTTTCGTTCTGCATGATACTGCCCCCTTTTTCGTTAGTTGTGAAAATGTTTTTTCAATTTCCGTTTTGGCTTTAGAAAGGTTGTCCGGATTAACACAGTAGCAGACTTTCGGACCGTCAATATCGCCCTGAATCAGTCCAACGCGTTTCAGTTCTTTAAGATGCTGAGAGACTGTTGCTTGCGCAAGAGGAAGGAGGTCAACAATTTCCCCGCACATACAGACATCCATCTCGGTAAGAATTTTCATAATTCGAAGTCGTGCCGGATGGGATAATGCTTTAGCAACGTCCGACAGATAGATTTCGTCGTGTGTGAATTCTCTGGTTTTAGGTTTTGCCATTGTCTTCTCTTATCGTTCATCGCAAATATACGATAAAGAAAATTTAAGATGCAACTTGTAATTAAAACTTTAAACCCGCATCCGTTGTTATATGTCTTAAAGCATATAAACGTTAGAAATGAAATCTAAGAAAGGAAAACAATGGTAATTCGGAACAAAATGAAATTATTTTTTTTAATAACGCTGTTTTTTGTCTCTTATCCCCTTTTTTCCCAGCAGAACCGTGAAAATCAGAATTTTAAGATTTCCGGGACCGTAATCGACCTCAATTCTTCTTCTCCGCTTGAATTTACGAATATTGTACTTTTCAGCTCAACAGATTCTACACAGGTAAGCGGAACTGTTACAGGCAGGAACGGAATTTTTGAACTGACTAATATTAAAACTGGAGATTATTTTATTCGTATCAGCTTTATAGGATATGATAATTATACAGCAGACATTAAACTATCGAATAATATGGATCTCGGGAAAATCTATCTCGCTCCTGAATCGATCGGTATAAATGATGTTGTTGTAAGCGGCGAACGCGCACCAATCTCATACGAAATTGACAGGAAAGTTATAAACGTCGGGGAGAATTTCTCGGCCTCTTCCGGAACTGCAGTGGATATTCTGGAAAATGTTCCGTCGGTAACAGTAGATATCGAAGGGAATGTAAGTCTTAGAGGAAGTTCGAATTTTAAAGTGCTTATAGACGGCCGCCCATCGATACTGGACCCTGCAGATGCTCTTCAGCAGATACCAGCAAGTTCGATTGAGAATATTGAGATTATGACAAATCCATCCGCGAAATACGATCCGGAAGGAACATCCGGTATCATAAATGTAATTTTGAAAAAGAGCAGGAACCAGGGAATTAGCGGTGTGTTTGAATTGAACGGAGGATTAAAAGAAAAATATGGCGGAGAAGCGATCACCGATTATAAAGGAGAATTTTTCCAGGCGAATCTTGGCTTGAATTATAACAACCGAAACTTCGGAGGAACCCAGACTGAAAGGAGATGGACTAACGACGGATCGAAAACATCTTATTACAATTCCAGCGGCATTTCCTCACGTGGAATGGAAAATTTCGGTATTCGAGGTTCCGTTTCATTAGACCTCGGTGAACGAAGAACACTTCTTCTCGGAAGCCGGTACGGTTCCAGATCCCATTTTGGAAATTCATCACTTGATTATTCAGAGTGGAACTCTCTCAACACTTCACAATTAAACCTGTTGAATAATTCCCTTGATGAAAGATCAGGAAGCAATTTTACTTTCTTCGCAAATTATAATCATCCCTTTGAAAAAAAAGGACACCAGTTAACAGCAGAGATCGATTACCGCTCCGGTACATCTGATGAAGAAAATGTTTACCGGCTATTGAACGGTACTGATATTCTAAACGGGCAAATTAATCTGGAGGAAGGGCCCAGTAAAGAATTGGAAGCAAAACTTGATTATATATTACCATTTGAAGGAGATGCGCGTTTTGAAGCCGGTATCGATAGTGAACTGGAGTTCGACATTGAGAGAACAGGAATGCTCAATTTCGATTCAGCATCCGGTAGTTTTATAAGAGATCCACTTTTCGATAAAGATGTTTCGTACGATAAACAAGAAATAGCTATCTATTCGATGTACTCTGACAAGCTCGGAAAGTTCGGCTACCAGATCGGGTTCAGGACAGAGCACACGGGACGTCAAATAGAATTGAACAATCAGAATCAGAACTTCACGATCGACAAATGGGATTATTTCCCTTCAGCGCATATTTCATACGAGATTACACCCGGTCATCAGATGATGACAAGTTATACAAAAAGAATCAACCGTCCCCGCGGCTGGGAACTTGAGCCGTTTGAAACCTGGACCGACGCATACAGCGTCCGGGTAGGAAATCCCGCATTGCTTCCGGAGTATATTGATTCTTATGAATTCGGGTATCAGACATTATTGGGCAAGAGCGTTCTTTCAGCCGAAGCATATTACAGGATAACAAACAACAGGATTGAGAGAATTCAATCGGTTTACTCGGAAAAAGTTACACGCCAGACAATCGATAACATCGGCAAGGATTATGCACTCGGAACAGAATTGTTCTTTAATTTTGACCCGGTAAACAAGTGGAATGTTAATCTGATGGCAAATCTTTATGATTATAGAATTGAAGGATTTCTTTATGGGGAAAGCTTTTCGAGAAAAAGTTTTAACTGGAATATAAGATTTAACAATACAATAAAGATTGGAGAATCTACACAGGTTCAGTTTAATGCAAACTATAACAGTCCCTCTGTATCAGCTCAGGGTAAAAGAGAAGGATTTATTTTTACTAATATAGCGGTAAGGCATGATATACTTGATAATATGCTAACAGCAACGCTTCAGGTAAGAGATCTTTTCGGAACAGCAAAGTATGAATACACTAATCAATCATTCGATTTTTATAATTACCGTTACTCACAAATGGAATCGCCGGTTGTAATGCTGAACCTGAAATTCAATTTCAATAATTATAAATCGAGAGATAGAGAAAACCGGAATGACGATATGCCTGGAAATGGAGAAGAATTTTAACTTAAGAATTAAGAACTATCTTTTTATTATTACTTTCAATGAAAATGCCGGTCAGAACCGGCTTTTTCATTTTAAATTACCGCAAAATTAAAAGCACTTATTTTTTTTGAAACCGTCCAAACTAATTCATAATTTAGAGGCAAAAGAAAGACCTTCTATTTGAAATACATACTTTTAATTAACAAATCTAAAACACACCACATAAGGGGGCTTATGAAACAATTCTTCTATTCGTTTGTTATATTTTTTTCGTTTGCGGCAAATTATTATGCCCAAATTGATGCAAGGATGCTGCAATATCCGGATGTATCAAAAACGCATATAGTGTTTTCCTATGCCGGGGATTTGTGGACTGTTCCCAAAGAGGGCGGAACAGCTACCAAACTGAGTTCACCAAAGGGTCAGGAAGTCTTTCCAAAATTCTCTCCCGATGGTTCCCAGATTGCATTCAGCGGAAATTACGACGGCAACATGGATGTTTATGTTATGCCAACTACCGGTGGAATTCCAACACGTGTAACCAATCATGGAATGACAGATCGAATCATTGATTGGTATCCGGATGGCAAGAACCTTCTATTTGTTAACTCAAGTGAAAGCGGCAAGCAGCGCTTCAGTCAATTCTACAAAGTTTCTCCCAAAGGCGGATTACCGGAAAAACTTCCTGTTCCTTATGGTGAACATGCATCACTTTCTCCAGATGGAAAACAGATTGCTTATACAAACAAATCTGAATCTTTCCGCACATGGAAACGTTACCGCGGCGGAGATGCAGCAGATATCTGGTTGTTCGATCTTGAAAAATTATCTGTTGATTATATAATCGTTAATCCAGCCGGTGATGAATTACCGATGTGGAGCGGAAGGAAAATATATTTCCTTTCAGACCGTGGACCTGAAATCAGGATGAACATCTGGTCATATAATCTAGATACCAAAGAATTGAAACAGGTTACAAAGTTCACCGATTTCGACATTCACTTTCCATCACTCGGTCCATCTGAAATTGTATTCGAAGCCGGTGGAAAACTTTATCTTCTTAATCTCTCCGATGAAAAACACCGTGAAGTAAAGGTAAATGCTGTCACTGATGCAATTACTTTAATGACGCGTAACGAAAAAGTTTCCAACATGATTCAGAGCTTATCACTTTCGCCAGACGGAAAACGTGCAATGATTGAAGCGCGCGGAGAAATATTTAACGTACCGGCTGAAAATGGCGCTGTAATAAATGTTACTAAAACCTCAGGCGTAGCAGAACGGTATCCTGCCTGGTCGCCAAACGGTAAGTATGTTGCTTACTGGAGCGATAAATCCGGCGAATATGAGTTAACAATCCGCGACATGGAAAAAACGGACGAAGAAAAGAAACTTACATCTTACGGTGAAGGATACAGATATAATATTTACTGGTCGCCGAACAGCAAAATGCTTGCATTCGTCGATAAGGCGATGGATATAATGATCTACGATATGGATAAGGATAAAACATATAAAGTTGATAAAGGAAAATTCTGGTATCAGGGTAATTTAACACAATTCAAACCGAGTTGGTCATCGGATAGCAGATGGCTTGCATATCAAAATGATCTAGATAACAGAAGCAGTGCAATTTTTATTTACGATACAAAAGAGCAAAAAACTATTCAGGCAACTTCCGGTTTTTATGCCGACAACCAACCGGTTTTCGATCCTGACGGGAAATATTTATACTTCATGACAAACAGAAACTTTACACCGGTGTACAGCGACTTTGATAACACATGGGTTTATCCAAATGCAACAAACCTAGCTCTGGTTACTTTAACCCCGGAAATCCTTTCTCCGCTTGCTCCGAAGAATGATACTACGGCTATTAAAAAAGATGATGTAAAGAAGGAAGAAAGCAAAGAGGGAAAGAAGGAAGAACCGAAGAAAGAGGAACCAAAGAAAGACGATAAATCGAAAGAAGTTAAAATCACTTTCGATAATTTTGAAAACAGGATTGTGATTTTACCTCCTGCATACGGAAATTATGCACGTCTTGCTGCTGTCGGCGGTAAATTAATTTTCCATCGAACTCCTAACACTGGTTCGGCAGATAGAAATAGACCGCTTTTCTTTTATGATATCGAAAAACGTGAAGAGAAAAAAATTGTTGATGATGTTGATGGATTTACAGTTTCTGCCGATGGTAAGAAAATAGCTGTTGTAAAATCCGGTTCGTTCTCCGTAATTGATGTTGCAGAAAACCAGAAGCTGGATAAGAAGATGCCGACCGCAATGATGGAAATGACAGTTGATCCTAAACAGGAGTGGAAACAGATCTTTAACGATGTATATCGTTTTGTAAGAGATTTCTTCTACGATAAAAACATGCATGGTGTCGATTGGAAAGACATGGGTGACCGTTACGGTAAATTAGTTGACTATTGTATAACTCGCTGGGATCTCAATTACATTCTTGGTGAACTGATTTCTGAATTAAACGCATCGCACACATATCGTGGAGGTGGTGATACTGATGAAGCCGATTTCAGAAGCGTCGGTTATCTTGGTATCGATTGGGAAATTGCCAACAGCACTTACAGAATCAAAAAAATTATTAGCGGTGCGCCGTGGGATAGCGAAGTTCGTTCACCATTGTTAATGCCCGGATTAAAAGTAAAAGCCGGTGATTACATTTTAGCCGTCAATGGTCAAAAGCTGGATATTAATAAAGCACCATGGACTTCATTCGAAGGACTCGCAGATAAACCGGTTGAACTTACAATTAACGACAAACCTTCGATTGAAGGTGCTAAAAAAATCCTTGTTAAAACATTATCATCAGAAACCCGTTTGCGTAATTTGGAATGGATTGAGCAAAACAGAAAATATGTTGAAGAAAAAACTAACGGTCGTGTTGGTTACATATATGTACCGAGTACAGGTGTTGGAGACGGACAATATGAACTTGTTAGAATGTTCTATCCACAATTAAATAAAGAAGCATTAATTATTGATGAACGTTTTAACAACGGCGGACAAATTCCTGATCGCTTCATCGAATTACTAAACAGAAAACCTCTTGCCTTCTGGGCGGTTCGTGATGGTAAGAACTGGCAGTGGCCTCCTCAAGCCCACTTCGGTCCGAAAGTAATGCTTATTAACGGATGGAGCGGTTCCGGCGGCGATGCCTTCCCGGATTATTTCCGTAAAGCCGGATTAGGTCCGCTTATCGGTACAAGAACCTGGGGCGGTTTAATTGGAATTACAGGTGCACCAGCATTAATTGATGGAGGAAATTTATCCGTTCCTACTTTTAGAATGTATGACCCCGATGGTAAATGGTTCAAAGAAGGACATGGCGTTGATCCTGATATCGAAGTTGTTGATGATCCTTCAAAACTTGCAAGAGGAATTGATCCACAGCTTGAAAGAGCCGTTCAGGAAGCACTGAAAGCACTTGAAAAGAACCCTTATAAAGAGCCGAAACAACCGGCTTATGAGAAACGATAAAAAGATGTGCCTTCTGCGAGAGTATCAATGCAGGCATGTCTGAAAAACGGAAGCTTTGCTTAAATGCTAAAGCGGCGGACTTAGTTGGACGCCGCTGCTTCCGCTAATTATTTTTTCAACACAACTTCGTAAAGGTCAACCCGTCTGTCATTCCAATTAAGTGTTGTACCGCTCTTCCGGTTTCTCCGAAGAACTTCAATATCCACATCATGAACTACAACGGTTTCAACATTTGGAGTGCATTCTGCTGCTACTCCGTCGCGTGCAAAGGCAAAATCAGATGGAGTTAATATAGCAGACTGTGCGTATTGAATATCCATATTTTCGACTTCCGGTAAATTACCCACTGTTCCCGCCATAGCAACATAAACCTGGTTCTCAACGCATCTTGCCTGTGCGCAATATCGTACTCTTAAATATCCTTTCCGCTCATCTGTGCAGAAAGGCACAAAAATAATTTGTGCTCCTTTTTCAACAGCTATACGGCCAAGCTCAGGAAACTCAACATCATAGCAAATATTAATTGCTACTTTCCCGACATCAGTATCAAATACTTCAATTGCATCTCCCGGTTCTACCCCCCACCATCTTCTTTCATTCGGAGTAATATGAATCTTGTACTGTTTACCGATTTCTCCATTTCTTTTAAATAAGAACGAAACATTAAAAAGATGATCTCCTTCGGCGATGAAGTGGGACCCGCCGATAATGTTTATATTGTATTGTATTGCTAGATTAGTAAACATTTCGAGGTATTGTGGAGTAAAAGTAGCAAGTTCGCGTGCAGCTAAACCGGGTCTTTTATTTTCTAGAAAGGATAATAACTGAGTAGTTAAGAGCTCGGGAAAAAGAACAAAGTCGCTTTTATATCCCGATGCAACATCAACAAAATACTCGCATTGTCTCGCAAACTCATCAAAGTTCTGAATCTTTCTCATTCTGTACTGCACAACGCATATTCTGACAGGTCGGGAATACTGAAATCTTTTATGCGGATGAGGATTGTATTGAAGGTTGGTCCATTCCAGCAAAGTAGCAAACCCTGCCGATTCTTTATCAGAATTCAGATAGCTTGGAATTAATCTTTTTAATACAAATCCATTAGCCATCTGGGTTGTAAGTACCGGATCATAAATCACTTTTCTTGCTACTTTATCTACATATTCCTCAACACTCATTTTCTCCTTATAATTTTTAAACTCCGGTATCCGTCCACCGACAATAATTCTCATAAGGTTCATCTCCTGAGCAAGTTGTTTTCTTGCTTCATAAAGCCGCCTGGCTAATTTCATCCCTCTATATTTGGGATGAACCATTATTTCTATTCCGTAAAGCGTGTCACCATCAGGGTTATGATTTGTGATGAATCCTTTATTGCTAACATCATACCAGCTATGCTCTTCTCCGTAAATATCCATATCAACTATTAAACTGGTTGAAGAAGCAATAATTTTATTCCGGTATTCAACAACAAACTGTCCTTCCGGAAATATATTAAGCTGACTTATGATTTGCTCCTTAGACCATGGAAGCATACCCTCAAAACATGCTGTTTGAAGATCCACTAAAGATTGATAGTCTTCTATTTTCAATTTTCTTACAATTATTTTTTTTTGAAACGAATCGAGATTTTTGATTGTCATTTTACCACCGCTTTCATTTTATCAGTTTCTATTTATATTAACCGGTATTGCGGACTCCGGCAGCTAATCCATTTACGGTTGAACTTAGAAGAAATAGCATTTTCTTTTTCAATTCACTTTTTCGAACTTTAGATCGGTACTCATTAAGAAATCTAACCTGAATATAGCTGATAGGATCCAAATATGGATTTCTGAGCGAAAGGGATTGCTGAAGCATTTTATTATTATCAAGAAGCGATTTCTCTCCGGTAATTTTCAGGATTGCATTTACACTTCTTCTATATTCAATTCCTATCTTATTAAAAAGCTCCTTAAAACCTGCTTGATCTTCGTATTTATTAAAATACTCATGTGCTATTACCATATCTGTTTTATATAAGACCATTTCAATATTCTGAACAAGTGTATTGAAAAAACGCCAGTCAATAAAGATTCCGGAAAGGGTTTCCCAATCTACCAACCTTTCTTTAATACATCTATCTATTGCATAACCGAAACCAAACCATCCGGAAATTGTCTGTCGATTCTGAGTCCATGCAAAGACCCAGGGAATTGCACGAAGATTTTTTAATTCCGACCCCTTCTTCCGAGAGGATGGACGAGAACCGATTTCTATCTTCTCAATTATGTCAATGGGTGTTATTTTCCTGAAAAATGAAATAAAGTTTTTATCTTCAATCAACGACCGGTAAAAGTGAAAAGAGTAATCGGATAATCTTTCAAAGAGTTCTTTATGGCGGTCAAAATAATCGAATTGTTTTTGGGTTTGCGTTTCGAAAGCGGCAAGCATTACAGCCGATACAGCATATTCAATTGATCTATGTGCAATTTCAGGCACAAGATATTTAGCAGAAATCATCTCTCCCTGTTCAGTAATTTTAATTTTCCCTTTAATAGTTCCTCCAGGCTGAGCAAGGATTGAATTATAAACCGGTCCACCTCCTCGCGAAATACTTCCACCTCTTCCATGAAAAAAGATTGGTTCAATTCCGGATAATTTGCATAACCTGTTTAATTCAATCTGAGCTTTGAATAACTGATAATTGGAACAGAGAATGCCGCCGTCCTTATTACTATCAGAATAACCAAGCATTATTATCTGAGTATTTCCTCTGCTTCTCAGATAGGCTTTGTAAACCGGATTTATAATTAATGCCGATAGAATATTAGGAGAGTTCTTCAAATCCTCTATTGTTTCGAATAATGGGGTAATATTTAATAATGAATTCTCAATGCCTTTCACAGTTATTTCTAAGCAACCGGCTTCCCTGCTGATTAAAAGTGCAGACAAAATATTGCTGACCGAGCTGCAATTGCTTATGATATAATCGCGACAGCTTCCATTGTCAACACTATTATTTGCCCAGCTAATGATTTTAAATTCTTCTATTATCATACTAGTTTTTTTACTTAGACTGGTTTTTCTACTCACCAGAGATTTTCTAACCGGCAGCAGCTTTGTTAATAAGTCGATCTTTTCTTTTTCACTTTTCTGATTAAAATTCGGATCGATTCCTGCTTCTTTAAGTATTTCACTTACTGCATTCGTAATCAATTCGGCATTCTGTCTTATATCAATTGATACAAAGTGAAATCCGAATGTTTCAACCTTGTAGATCAACGGAAGGACCAGATTATCTCCGACAATTCTGCATTTGTTTTTTATTAAACTATTATATAGTGAATTAAGATCCTGCCAAGTAAAAGCCGTCCCTGCAAATACCAATAATAAACATTGCTCCAAAAACCAGAGCAAGCCAGAAAATTGCAGTATGATATATGCGAAGATACCTGCTTTTATTGTGAAGCCCCATAGCATAGCTTATAGCAAAAGGGACAATAATATAAAAAGCAAAGATGCCATATCGGGAAAGGAATTCATTTAAGGGATAATTATGAAAATAGAAATTTATTGAGCAATAGCATAAAAAAACAAGAGATACCCCTAATATGCGATCGCGTGGTATAGGATACCGGAAAAAAATATGGCGCAGAAACAGGTATGCAAACAAAAGGAGCCAGAAGTAATAATTGCTTGGTATGCCCATGAACCGATGAACGTTCATTACCTTGAGTGAAATGATACCGGCAATAAAGAAAATTAAAATTGATTTGAAAGCATTCGGATTCATTTGATTATAAGCCAGGCCTGAAAATAGAATAAACAGATCAGGTGAAAATCAAAGGCTATCCATCAATTTTATTAAGCATTGTTTTCAAACGCGCGGATAGAGTATGCTCCATTAATGCCTTTTTATTTCCTGCCTGCGCAATGGTTAGGCGCTTTGTGTCATTTTTCAACAGTTCGCTACATTGAACAATAAAGTCATGCAGATCGTTGAATATGGCAATTTCTGATCCCCTTGAAAACATGCTTTCCAATCCGGTCATGTATTGTGTTAAAAGGCATGAACCGCTTGCTGGTACCTCAAAAGTCCGCATCGGGTAGCCGTTGGGTTGGGAGTCAATAGGACAGTTAATTACTATCTTGCTTCTTTGATATAGCCGATTTACTTCGTCATGCGAAAGCGGCCCGAAGCGAACATATTTTCTGAAGCCCTTTGCCGCTAGAAAATCACGAGCAAATTTCAGCGGCGTTGTAAACCCGCTTCCACCCACAACAACAAAACGCAAACTATTTGCCTGTGAAAAAGATGCGGCGGTTTTTAAAAGGGCCCTTCTTTTCCTGTAATTATTACCTACCCATGCGCCTACAAAACTGATATCGATATCTTTATTGATACTGCTGACTGGCAAATAATGATTTGTATCGGCAAAAAGGTATAAGGGGGAAATCGGAATGGTGGTGCGTGATTTTAGCTTGGGCAGATCTGAATCATCAAACGTAAAAATATGGTCAAATAAGGATAGAAAGGTAGCGCATTCAGGCCGGCGATCTATGTTGTCATAAAGCCATAGGATCAGCTTTAGCTGTGGATGAGTTTTACACAGGGCTTCTATGGCATTTTTACCGATTATGACATCGCCAAAGACAAGGAGAACTGCATCGAAATTTCCTTCGTTTATGGTTTTTTGCAATTCCTGTTCTGCATGGCTGATGTGTTTTTCATGGAACAACCGGATACCAAGCTTTGGAGCAAGCCTGTCTTGTAAAAATGAAGACACTCCAGCAGTTTTAAAAGATAGCAATTTACTCGCAATACCGATGTCATTAAAACATCTTGCGATTGCAGTGCCATATCCAGAAAAGTCGGAGTTAACGACGAGTATGCTTTTTATCATGGATTAACGGTAAAGACCCTTATCTGCCATCTCTTTAAGCGCCTTATCAAGGGTATCCTTTACAACTGCCTGTGACCGTGCCCATTCGGCAAATCTTTTTACCCCCTCTTTAACCAGTACCTGGGGGGAATAATCAAGAAGCTCGCGTGCGCGTGATATATCTGCCCAACAGGTGAAAATATCGCCGGCGCGAAATTTCCCGTTGATAACAGGTTTTATTGAGGGATTTAATTGGCTGGCAAGAAGGTTGGCCAGATCAAAAATGGTAGTGGCACAACCAGAACCTATGTTGATAATTTGATTATTCGCTTTGTCCGATTCTACTGCCTTTACTGTTGCCCGTACCACATCTTCTATGAAGACGAAATCACGGCTTTCCTTCCCATCCTCAAATACTTCCAGAGCTTTATTGTTAAAAAGGCGGGTTGTAAAAACTGATAGCACGCCGGTATAAGGATTAGAGAGCGATTGTCCGGGGCCGTAAACATTCTGATAACGCAAAAAAGAGTAAGGAATAGAATAAGCGTTGCAGAACCGGGATATCAGTAGTTCCTGGCAATATTTTGTAATTGCATAAATAGATTGCGGATCAGGCGGAGAATCCTCTTTGGTGGCGCAGGGATGCACGATGCTATTACAATGCGGGCAAGCAAGTGACCATATTCCTTTTGCCATATTTTCGGCTTTTCTTGTATGCGGTACAACACATCCGCATGATTCGCATAAATAGCTGCCTTCCCCGTAGATAGTTCTTGACGAGGACAAGAAAATCTTCTTTATTGGGAATTTCCCATCGGCAATGGCCTGGAGCAAGACAGCAGTACCCTGAACGTTTACATCCGTATATCTGGCAATGTCATACATGGATTGCCCAGTACCGGTTTCCGCGGCAAGGTGACAAACAATATCAATATTTTCAAGTGCCTGCATGAGAATCGTTTTATCCCTGACATCTCCATGGATGAACTTGACCTTATTTTTGATAGAATTAAATAGGGGAGATTTATCCGGTTCTGTACCATGGATTTGCGGCGAAAGAATATCGAGGACCGTAATTTGATGTCCGTTTTTTAGAAGAGAAAGCGCAAGATTTGAGCCGATAAAACCTGCACCGCCAGTTATAAGAATATTCATAAAGATTTATTTACCTACGCATGCTGGTTTTATGGTATAAAGGAATTCAATGTAACAATTTAACGCTTAATTTGATGCCTGACGAAGGTTCAATGCAGAAGATTTAAGGCTTATTATTAGCTTTCAGCCCTACAATCCACGGTGTAAAACGATTTACAAAAAATATGCAAGGTATTGATATGATTATTGTAGCTACAATCACACAAATACCGCTAATTGCTTCTGGCAATTGCAAGCCGATTAGCTTGCTAAAGCCTTCAAGAGCCCTGTAAAACATAAAGTGTGTGCCGAATAAGAAAATAGTGTTTTGCCCCAACCATTCAAGCTTAGGGGACTGCTTAATCCGTTCTGCTGTGCTGAAAAAAACAAGGATTGACGCAAGAGCAACCAAGTAGAACAGAATGGAATCAAGCGGATTCAGCTGCAAGTAATAGAGAACCTTATGCCCGGTTAAGATTGGGTAGAGATAACCGCCTCCCAAGCTAATTGCAAGAAGCAGGAAAAATAGGATGCTACCAAAGCGCGGCAACTGACTAGAACGCAAAATGTTCCCTAATCCAAAAAATGGTAAGAGAATGAGCGAAAGGTTGATTTTCCATATAAGATTCATTGGCGAAGGACACAGCCAAGATGAACACATATAGCCGCATACACCGAGTAAAATTAATATGATAGATATTTCCGATTTGCTTCGAAATTTAGCTATAAAAAAGAATGCAATTTCTACCGTAAACAGAGATAGTAGAAACCAGACAGGAGGATTATTAATAGTCTTTCCATTCAGTGCAAACAAGCGCGTGAAAATGTCAATAACCCATATAAAATCAATTGTGATATTTTGAATTTTTGCTTCCAGAAATTCATAAGGAACAGCAATTAAAGAGAAAAACATATATGGTAACAATAAACGTAGCGCACGATTCTGTAAAAAAGGTACCAAGGCAGTATGCTTGATAGGATTGAACAGATATCCAGAAAGAACAAAAAAAAGCGGTATATGAAAAGAATTTATATAGGCTCTCAAGCCGGGGAGCGTATTACGATGGGCTACCAAAACAAGCAATATTGCTATGCCACGGAGCACATCTATCCATCGAATATGGCTTTGTGTGCGGGAATAAGTTGAAACAGAATCCATAAAGCCAGGCTGCTCTATAAAACGGTCATGTTATATTGGATGTCATGAATTTACGTAGATAATAAAAGCTGGCTACCTTGTTGCCCGTTAGATAGACTTTTCCCATGTTTTTGTTACGGGGTTGTATCTCTTTATAATTTTAGCAGGGATGCCCACTGCCATGCAATAATTGGGAATATCGCTTGTGACCACTGCATTTGCACCAATAACGCAATGATCGCCAATAGTAACGCCATGCAGAACATTTACGTTATGTCCTAGAAAACAATATTTCCCAACTATTGTAGGCTCTATATCACTTAATGGCTGGAGTAAAATAGGGCAGTCAAGGTCAGTGAAGCCATGGTTACAGTCAGTTATGTGAACATTATTAGCTATGCAAGTCCCTATACCAATGGTGATGCTCTTAGCCGCAGTGATGTGGCAGTATTTTCCTATGTAAACATTCGACCCGATTTTTATACATCCATCATAAGCGTAACCATGATGATTCGAAATTGCCATGATTGTGCCAGGCCCACATATACGTACGTTATCTTCGAGACATATCCGCTGGGGGCAACCAACGCTTACGCCCAATCCAATAACTACCCCATGGCCACATTGGGAAAAAGACCATTTACAGAATGTTGCCGAAATAAGTCGGCACAGAATAGCATTTGGCAAAGACATTAGCCTAAAGAAATCGAAAGGCATTTATGTTATTCTCCTTATCCCGCATAAACACTTGATTAGGCAGGCGGCTTTTTTGCAAGAAGAAGAAAATGAGGTGCGATTTCGCGGCTGTCAAACATCTTAGTAACAGGCGCCATTAATACCCGACGTATCAAATAATTAAAGGGAACTAAATCTCGTTTATCAAGACCTTCTTTATTAAAATAGTAGTCAATACGCACAACTTCAAATCCGGCCTTCCGAGCCATCTCTGAAACAGACTCGCCATTAAAGAAATTATTATAATACATTTGGTAGTCTGCCAGATGTGATTGTTTTTCCGTATCCCGGTTAATGGTATGTATGCTTTTACGTTTGGGAGTTAATGTGCGGTAAATGTTTCTGATATATGTAAACAACAGGCTGCCATGGGATGGTCTATTGTTCGGATCGAAGTCGGTAAATAGCATTCCTCCGGGTTTTAGCGCCCGAAAGGCTTCAGTTAAAAACTGCATAGGATCTGGAAGGTGGTGCAATACAGCACATGCAGTTATGACATCGACAGATCCAGAGACTACAGGAATGTTTGAAGCATCTGCAAGCAAAACTCTATGTCCTTTGGCGTGAGCTATAGCAAGCATACTATGGCTAATATCAAAGCCGATTGTAATAGGGAAATTTTTGGCGATAGACATTACCTGGCCGGTTCCACATCCTGCATCTACCCAAACAGCCCCTTTAGACTCCTTTCGACAAAAGTCAACGCACTCTTGAATAAGACTCTGACCTGCATGCGAAAGAAGATGATGAATAGCCGGGTCTGTATCATAACCGGAAGCGTGTTTGTTGTAAAAGGCCAAGTTGGCTCGAAGAACTGCATCCGAATCTGTCTTGTCAGGCAAGTTTACATTAGCGCTAGTAACTGAACGATTTCTAAAGTTCTCGGTACAAAGCTCTGGAATGCCATCTTTAACAGGAAAAGTACAATGACAGCTTTGGCAAGAAAATGACTCCACAGCAATAGCGAGATTTTCTGAATGACAGTTTGGGCAACATAAAAGGGAACCCAAAAGAGGTCGCCAAGACTCCAGATTGTTTACATTTTCGATTATCTTCGGCAAGGGAGAACTAGATGCCATTTTGCTTGTCCATTTCTTAAATATTCAAATACAAAGCTGATGCTGGGTCAGCATAAACATTTTTCCCATGAACCTATGGGAAGGATTCGCAAACATATAGGCATACAACCTGTCTAAAATTAGATGGTTAGCCGCTATCAACTAATAAAAGCCTGAAATCTTAATGCTATTAAAATTACTAGCATACGGGCGAAATAGCAAAACGAAACGCTCTTCCATCTGGCCCAATCGGGATTGCTTTTCCAGAGCAGGTATCATCCATTTCCCTTCCTGAAAATGCAATTCTACCGAACCATGAATTTGCAATATCTACTATGGTAAGAAGAGCTGGGCAGGCGGTTACTTTATGATCGACCTCGATATGCAGCATATGTTTATCATCGCCTATTTCTATCCAGCCATTGGTACAGCCAAGAACCTGGCGCGCAGAGACCAGGAACGATACAGCATGCCCATGATCAACTTCAACTTTTCCAAGTTGGAAAGTTTCTGCATCACGACCACCAAGGTGTGTGCGTATTTTTAATTGATCGCGCGAAAACGCTGCTGGATTGAGTATAACATCTCCCAAGCGCAATGACCCAGGCGGAATTTCTTTCCAGCAAATTCTGTATATTATCTCAATCTTAGGTTGTTCCGCATGCAATATTATTGTTTTTATCACAGGCCCAAGTGCTGTTTGCACTTGAGACGTAATGGCCAAACCACATTCATTCTCTTTGATCTGCGGTTCAGCTGGCTCTAGATCTGTTACCTTCGGCGCGCCCGGTCTTTCCAAGACAAGGGGCCATGTATACCAGTCGGCACTCCAGGAAGGGTCATCAAGGAAACCATGGGGCAAACCCCCGCAAAGCCAGGTATCTCCAAATCCATCAAAAGACAAACGGTCGATACTCATACCCCGCCGTAAATTCAGGCGTAGGCTTGTATTTGCGGTATTTAAAATAAGGTATCGGCCTTGCTGTTCAGCCTTCATTGATGTCGTTTGGGTAGGGCTGTTATTTTTCTTTATAGCAGGTATCCGCCATTGCTTTTCTGTTTTTGAGAGCAAAGCTTTATATTTTTCCCAGCGTTTTAGGGTAAGATGCGTACGATAATCACTTGCCCAAAGCTCGCAAAGCGTTTCCCAGTCAGATTCATTTGGTTTGCCTGATAGCATACCCGATAGGATGCGATAGCAGCCTGCATTGATTCCCGGCGCATCATAGCCACCACAAGCCCAGCGAGATGGATTATACTTGGGTTGCTTCTTGGTTGGTACTGGGTGTTCGGGTGACTCTAAACAAATTCGATTGAAAGCCAAAGGTGGTTTAGCTGTCGAAACAATTTTAGATGGGAGAGATAAATTACAGTCGGCAGTAGATAAAGCTTTTAATGCAACGGCTATTGCATTCCATTCGCCTTCTCGAATGGCCGCCTCCGTACCGTACCTTCCCGGGCGAAAGCCAAATACTTCGGTATCACTTCCATATATGCATAACGAACGACCTTCTTCGCCAGTTTGGGAGGTAGTCCATGCAACCAATTCATCGCAGGTTATTTCTCCATGTGCATACCGCTGCATTTTCTGAAATGCAACCCCATGGACCCACAGTATTGGCAACTCAGCTTTTAAGCCGCAAGCCGTTTGCGGAAAATACTTCCAAGCTTTGGGCCATTCGGGATGAGCAACTGCCGGGTTCTCCCATTCCATGAGCAATGCTTTGCAGCCCGCTTCGCGATAAAGTGGCACTAATCCAGCGCTATAAGCTTGCTCATTCATAAGCCATAAATTGGGTCTTTGGCCAAGCATACGCTCGTATCCGTCCATTCCAATTCGGAGGTTGGCTTCAACAACCTGATATGGAACTAATGGGCCAATGAGTTGTGACCAACCTGAACCAATCAGTTCGACAAGCCCTTCATTGCAAAGCTTTCGCATTTTCGCGATCCATTCCGGATCATTTTCAAAGATTCGTGCAAGTGTCCAGGCTGGCGCCTCAATACCAATTGGAATACCGTGTTCACCAGCAAGCGCTAGAAGCGGATGATAGCATTTGCGGATGATTTCCGGCCTGAGCTCCTCTTCGATTGAGGAGTAACAAAGGTTAAGATGAAACGCAGTATAAACAGATAGCTTATTCATAATGCAGCAGGCGTTCGTTCGCTTTTTACAATATCCTGCGCCTGTAAGAAGAAAATAAGAATAAAAACAAGGCTTTTAACAGGGATGCTTATTATAATTGGTGTTTCTGATAGCAAAAAAGAGATGAAGTATGCAGCGCCAAGGGTACTAAAGGCATACAGGTCTTCCCGAACGCGTAGAATAATGCGTAATGTTTTTGCTGCAACAATTGTATAAACCATATAGGATAAAAGGTATGAAAAAACAGTGGTTATAGCAGCAGCATATATCCCATATTTTGGAATTAAGATGATGTTCAATACAACATTTGTACCAGCGGTACCTATAGAGATTACAGACATCATTCCTGTTTGTTTCTTTACCAATAAGCAATAGCTGTAATATCCACCCAAGGATGAAAACACGCAGGAAAAAGCCACTATGGGAATAAGATAGCGAGCTTGGTTATATTCGCCGGCTAAAAAAACATGCACCAACTCTTTTGAAAAGAGCATAAGAAGACTGACAAGAATAACCGCTGCTCCAAGCACCCATTTCTTCAGTTTGACAAAAGACTTCGCAAAGTTGGCTGTGTCCGCCATTTGGAATATTTGCGGTTCAATAGTATAAAGTATCGCCCTGATAAGCATATTTACCGATGTACCGATTGAATAGGCAATCCCATAAATACCGACTAACGATATGGAAACGAAGCGTTCAAGAATGAAACGATCAGAAATGCTTAAAATTACCGAAGAATATGATCCCGGAAGAAGGGGCAGGGAGAAGCGCAACCCTTCTATAACGCTTTTCGATTTAAATTGGAATCCCGTTTGTCTTATAGTTATATATGAATAAAATATTGCCAATAAAAAACTTGCACTCATCATACCAAGAAGCTTTCCGGTTGCACCCATTTTAAAAATCCCAATTAATGACACGGATACTGCATTGTCGAGTATGACACCGGCAACGGTAAATCCCAGAAAAGCAAGAGATTTGCGTTCTAGCCTTAGCTGTCTTAAAGGAATAATGGCAAACGAGGAGAAATAGCAGCTTAGCAGTCCTATAATTACATGCGGATTAAACGGTACTTGTATATGAAATGATGAGATTAAATAGAACAATAAAATGAGCTCAAGACCTATTAATATCGGCCCGCTTAAAGCCACAAAGATGAAAATTGTTGCAGTTAGAGTTTTCTGGTCCCGGCCATCGTAGTATACCCGTAAGTAATAGGAATTCAAGCAAAGCGTGTTGGTAATGCTTATAAAGGTAATTATGGTTTGAATATAAACGAGTATGCCGAATTCGCCTGGCTGTAGAAGACGTGAGTATACCGGTAAAAGGGCAAGGTTAACAAGCTGAGGGAGAGCGCTGCCAAGGGAATAATGGATGACATTCCATAAGCCCTGTTTGCCACGTGCATACGTCCATAAGTCAAGAGCTTTATTCCCAAGTACCTTGCAGATCATCCTGCCGCCGGTATGTTAGCTTGCTTGCTGATGATATCTGTGATACTAGCTACAAGGCTATTAGCCGCATCCATGCCCGTAGCAGCATACAGCATGCGAATGATCTTGTCTTGTTTTAGGTCCAATTCGTCTTTACTTTTAATATTAAAATATTGATTTATGATAATAGATAATTGCTCGGTATTTGCCGCTTCTGGAGCTTCTGTGAGTTTGGTAAAGTCAATTGCCGGTGCTCTTTTGTTATAGGCAGTCACCTGTATAGGCAAACACCCCTCACGGATTGCGTAAAAAAGCGAAGTGCTTTCAAAAGTTGCGGCAATATTGCATATAGAGCAGAATTGCTCAAGAGAAAGAATATCGGCAGTTATTATCTTTATTCGGCCTACGCCAATCTTGGCTGCAAGATCGCTAGCATATTCATGTTGCCGGGGGTGCGGCCTAATAAGGAGGCAATAATCTTCATTGTTCTTTATTGCTTCTATCATGGCAAGCAATCCTTCATTTCCAACCTCTGCTGCAGTTGCAAGATAGCCAATAACGTTTGGTTGGCTTATTCCCAGCTTTTTTCTTAAATCATAATCGCGTTTGCTTGCAGGCCTTGCTTTGCCTCCGAGGATATCCCCGGTAACCAGCATCCTAGATGTTGCCAATCCGTGAACGGCAAGGAGTTCTACAAATGGTTTTCCCCAGACAACCATATAATCTGCGCGGAGAGGCAGCAATAAAGGATTTGGGTAGCCATGGGGGATATGAATCGATGGGATGTGGCGCCTGCGGGCAGCTAGTATAAGAAGATATCCGAAAATGGAATAGTCGCTGGTTACCAGCACCACTTTGGGCTTCCTTGCATCGAGCAACCTTTCAATAGCCGGCGTTGCTGTAGCTAAAAGGTATGACCATCGCTGCCACCATGACCAATGGGTAATTCTGGTTGCAGTATTACCTTCGCCTGGGAATTTGAATTTGTAGCCTAATTCTGCAATGTTAGCATATAAAGAGAGTATTGATGGGATATTATTAAGCTTGTCGGCCATCGGTGCGGAAACTGAACTAAGAAATCTTTTAATATCCTTGCGCCGGGTGCTTTGTGTAGCCCAATATTCTACTCGCAGAACGCCTTTGGCTGATTCAATTTTGTCAAATGCTTCGATGTCGTGCGATTGGGTACAGTATTCAATAAGCGCTAATATATCAGGCTGCATGCTGACAACTTTAGGACTCAATTTCAGGCTGTCGCAAGTATCAATTATTCGCGCACTCAACTGCCGTAACCAGAACTCCATTGCCTTTTTTAAGCCATAAAATTCCGCCAATCCGAAAGACATCAAGGGCTCATAAAGCGCGCCGGCAACAGGAAATCCTTTATAATCTATTTCCATGTGGTGTTCAACAATCCATGCAAGAGAATTGCCAAACCATTGATGAATCCGTGGAAATTTACCGCTGCCGGGAACCAGATTAAGGCTTTCAATGAGTTCTTTATCGGTGAACTGCCGCGCATAATGATTCCCAGCATGGTATAAATCGTAGTGCTTTTTAGCTTTTTGGGGTTTCATTCGTGTGTAACTATTCTGAAATAGTGGAGCTTTAAACAGGGCCGAAAAAAGATTTGGCGAGCCTATGGCCCATAGAATGTGCTATTGGAAATTAGCGAACATAAGGGGAAAAAATTTACGCTTGTTCTGGAAAATCAATAACTACTTTTGTATAAGGCTCCAAATTATTCGCTACAAGCTTAAAAGCATCCACAGCTTTTTCAAAAGGGAAACGATGCGATATTAAATTGTCCCAGAAAACCGGATCATTTGCCAGCATTTCTATTGCAGATGGAAATTGGTTAAAGCTGTTACGGCTGCCAAAAATATCAAGCTCTTTAAAAACAATATCAGAAGCGCATATGCTGGAAATCTGCTTTGAATGACCTACAATAACAACCTTTCCTGCAAATGCTGCGAGCCGTATACAGAGCTCAACAGTAGCGCTCTGTCCTGCGGCGTCAAAAGCAAACGACACCCCTTCGTTGTCTGTAATCTGCATGACTTCTACCTCGGCAGTTGGTTTATTAGCCATTATCAGGACTGCGGCGCCATTAGCTTTGGCTTTTTTCAGTTTCTCTTCGTCTATGTCCCAAGCAATAACTTTTGCGCCAAGTTTTGCAAGTACCGCTACCAATAAACCGCCAACATTCCCTGTCCCTGCCACAAGGCACCATTTGCTATTTACATTTCCTGCTCGTTTGGCAACGTGCAGGGCAAGCGCAAGGGGTTCGACAAGGCAGAATAATTTGGGATCTATTCCTTGTGGTATTGGGTAAAGCCGTTCTGCATCTAGAACCACTCTTTCCTGAAGCACACCTTCACGTTGTACCCCAAGTGTTTGATTATTCCGGCAGCAATTTGGCCGGTTATTCAGGCAAGCGTGGCACTTCCCGCAGTTTTTATATGGGTCAACGGCAACAACAGTATTAGCAGGAAAATTGCGGGTTGAGTAATCCTTAATTACGATAGCAACAATTTCGTGGCAAGGCACACGCGGATACTTTGCTGCCGGCATCTGGTTTAGAAAAATAAGGCGATCTGTTCCGCACAAGCCTACGCACAACGGGCGACAGAAGACCTGCCCGGATTCAGGTTTGGGTTCGGGTCCTTCTGCAAATAGGCCAACGCCCTTTTCAGTGATAACAAACTTACGCATAAGTTAGCTCCCATTCAAGATAACCTATCAAGCGTTTAGCATTGGAAACAGCTTCTTGAAGATTCTTTCCGTCACATACCACGACCGCTGGCCGGCCTGGATGGTTGGTGATTGGCTCTATGATGTCGCCTGGTTTTGCAAATACATGCGCATATTTACATGCAGGGTCATTAGATATTTTCTCGATCCCGGATATCTTTACAATTCTACCAGGGCTGGGAAAGGCAAAGCGTATTGCAGCCGCCCGGCCAGTAGAATGCTGCAACATTTCACTTGTGAGCGGTTCTCCCAAGGAAAGAAGAATATTGGCCTTTACCAGATCGACACCGCAAGATACCGGTGTTGCAACAGTACCAAAAAAGCCTCCAGAAAGGCGTGCTGCAATTTCAATTACTTTCACTTTGCCTTCATGAATAACCAAGTCGCCTTTAATTACACCAGTTTCGATACCCAGTGCAATCGCCGATTTTTCCATAACTGAATGGACTTCATCTTTGTATTGTTTCGAGTATATACTGGGCATTTCTCCGCCATCCTCGACTATATAAGGGGCATATTTGTCAAGAAATTCATAATTGCGATCAAATATAGCGGGTATATATGCATGGCCATGGACCATAAATCCTTCTGTTGATAACTGCGGGCCAGGCAAATATTGCTCGAACATAACACGCTTGGACGCTGAGTATTGCATAGCTATCTGAAAGGATGAAGAAATCTGGGCGGAATCTCTGATAAGCTGTACACCGCGTGCGCCCCGGCTATCAACAGGTTTTACCACAATAGGCAATCCTGTCTTTGGAAGGGCATGTATAATTTCTTCTGCACTTTTTACTCCTTTATAAAAAGGCATTGGGATTTTATGTTGGGCAAAAAGATCTTTCATGCGGACCTTTTCACTTGCATTCTCTGCTGGCTCAAGCCCTATTCCTGTCAGTTTCAGGTGTTGGGCAACAAATGCAACCGTATAGGGTACATCTGAAGCGAGAGTCATCACACCATCAATTTTTCCGCCTGAGGAAATGTACTTACGGGCAGCAGCTAATGTTGCTTCAAAATCATAGGTTGAAGCAACCGCGTAGGCATCTGCAAGGGCAAAGCCCGGTGATGAAGGATTCCCATCAGTGACAAAAACCTTATACCCCATGGAATGGGCGGTATCAATACCAATACAATGCTCTTGTGCCGCACCTATTATCATTATTGTTTTTTGCATTGTTTTTCCTTTAGTATCCAATTGACATTTATCATCGCTTTATTCTGCTTTTAGAATTCGCCAAATCAATCACAATTTCGGCATAGCGTTCTGCGCGTTGCGCCAATTCTTTTAATGATTTATTAACTTGCGCACGAGGGAATGAATTGAGAGAATTGGTAAGCAATCGGGAAATATCTTCGCCTGAACTGTTAAAAGGCATGCAATATTCAGACAATCCAATTGAATTCCAGAAGCCCTCCACCTTTGGCTCATAGCCTATTGCAACTGTAGGTATGCCTTGTTTACATGCAAAAACGCTCGCATGAAGCCTCGTGCAAAGGGCGGCATCACACATTGAATATAAGCCTTCTATTTCCCATGGCCGATATTGCCCGCGTATGATATACACATTGGATTGGAAATGAGCATTTCTAACCAGAAGATCTGCAACATGCCTGTCATCGGATTCTGGTTTATCAAATTCATACGTACAATGAGGTATGAAAAGAATTTCACCATCATTTGAGATCCAGTCTTTTAATGGAATTTGCATTCGATCGAAATATTCTTGAAATGCTTTACCGCCAAGGTGGAGAAAACCTCGGAGCGAAACCGCAAGCCGTTTGCGGTTACTCTTTGGAGCAATACCTTCAGCAGATAAGACCTTTAGAATTTGTTCGCGGGTAGCACATGAAGAGCAGATAACGGGATCCGGTAATTCTTCTATGGTATCAGGTAATTGTATTTCAATATTACGTAAAAGATTAATTGAGGAAGCTTCACGAAAAGTGGTCTTATCTGCTGCTGCAAACAGCCAATTTGCCATCATTTGGGATAATGTTGATTTTAATTCGCTGGCGCTCAATCCGTAAAGGAAACAAGGGACTTGAGCAGCCTTTGCCATAAAGGTACTTACACAGAAACGTGCAAGCATACCGCGAAAAAGGCCGAATGAGTTCTCATTAATAAAATTCCCGGCGCCTAGAATAACTACATCTGCTTCGAGAAAATATCTGTAATTATCCAACAATATTTCCGGTGTATCCCCATAATTAAAACCCCGCAGCCAACGCCCCATGCTTTCTTCTTTGGTTGGGTATTCGGTGTTCTGGATTGTCCTAACGCTAAAATCTTTGTCGAAATTTGCAGAAGGATGCCGGGCAAATACCGTCGTTTCAATAGGCTCTTTGATGACCTTCCGTCGAATCATTGCCAAAAGTGCTTCGAGCGCTGCATCATCCCCAGCACTTTGTATCCCATATGCGCCCTCAAATAGCAGCTTCATATTAAAATTATTACCTTAAGCTTTAATCATAAAGAACTATGTAATCAGCCTGTGGGAAAAGACTTTTTGCTGACTGAATTATATCATTTTTTAAGAGTTGACTTCTGGATGAAATGATAATTTTGTCAATTTTCCTGCCACTGAAGGACTGGGGAGCTTTAATTGGCATACCCTTGAATAGCCTGTTTTGTTTATCTGGATTAATATCTGCCAATACTGCTATTTTTTCAAATTCCTTCCATTCTTTGTCTGTTAATAAATTTAGAACTTCAAAAAGATCGCTGCCGAATCCCCACAAAAGCAATGCTTGGGAAGCTTGATTTATATATTGCCTCAGAATTTTCAAAGCTTTTTGTGTTTGGGCATCAACGCTGGTAGAATGAATACTAAACATTAGCTCTGTTTCCTGTATTCGGTTTGGAATTTTGTATAGCGCGCGTAATACAGGATATTGGAGCTTTGCTGAAATTTCCTTTGCCAGACATTCCATTGATTCTGATTCGCAAAGCTGATTAATGACCGCGAAGGTAAATTGGCTTATATGCCCGAAATGTAGCGTCTGGTATAATGGTAACTCACAATCTTTAAGAGCTTCTATGGAGGGAACTTCTATATAAAGCGTTCCGCCTTTTTTTACCAGAGCTTTCATGCATTGAATAAAGCTTCTGGGGTTATGAGCATGCTCTAATACATGGCTGGCCACGACTAAATCGCCCGATTCTTTAAGCGCAGGATAATTAAGAAGCACATTCTCAAGAGTGCTGCGGAAATACTTTAAAGAGGGTTCCTGCTGTTTTACTGCGGTGCAATAATATTCTGATGGTTCTATCCCAATTTTATTCATATATTCAGGCATCAATAAAAGAAAATCTCCATAAGCGGGGCCTACCTCTATAATTGTATCGCGGGCACTTCCTGCAGCAGTTTTCAAACCGCGAAGGATAAAATCTATTCGCTCTTTCACCATAGGTTTTCTTGCTATAAAAGAATCTTTTGGCGGTGGTTTTATATGCTGGTAATATTGGCCGTATTCGTCAGCAGATAATCGGGGGTTTAAGTATACGTAACCACATGCTTCACATATATGGTATGCTAGTCTGAATTCATTATAATCCTTATTGAGCGACCATAGAGGATGCAGCACGGTTTTTGAAAAAAGCTCATGCGCTTTTTGTCCATTGCAAATAGGACAATTAACTATGTCTTGATTAGCCAAAAGACCATCCTTTTACTTTGTAATACTTACTTTTCTTTTATTTAGAATTTTGTGCGATGCAGACGACTTCACGGCCTATGTTCAAACTTGCTATTTTTGCATATAAGTCTTTGACTTTTTGGCCTAAGCCTGCTTTATGGAGGTTCAACTCAAATGTTTTCCTTTTTTCATGGCAATTTCGCCCTAATTGGTCATTACCGATATAGTTCTCACCCATAAGGAGAAACAGATCGATAGGAAACGTGGTCTGCCGTTCAAGGATATTAAAACCGCATTGTATTAGCAATTTTTCAAGGGAATCGAAATCAAAGTAGTTGACATGGTGTGGCGGAGCAACCCACCAGGGAGCGTATCCACATGCTTTGCGTAAAGCGGATTGAAACGGGCTGTAATCGTTCGGGACAACAACAAATAGCAATCCGTTCGGATTAAGAGTTTCTTTTGCTAATTCTATTATGCTAGTCGGGTTGGGCACATGTTCCAGCACATTGCTCATATGTATAACATCGAATGTGCCAAGCCCTGAAACCGATTTACTGGTAAAAAAGTCTTCGACGATATTCAATCCCAATGTTCGACTATGTGCCGCCGCTTGACCAGATGGTTCCATACCAATTGTTTGCCAACCTTTTTGTTTTCCATGCAGCAGAAAGAAACCTGGTCCTGAGCCAACATCAAGAATCCTGCGCGCATTAGCAGGTAGAAGCTTTTCCAAAGAAGAATACCAATTCTCATATACCAGGGTCCACCATTCGAGATCTTCCCGATGCCGTTCAAGATAGAGTGGCTTTTCTTTTAAATAATAATCGCTTTTATAGGTTTGATTAAGCTCCTCGGGTGCTGGCAAGGGTATAATGTGCTTAAATTGGCAGGATTCGCACTCGATGACGTCAAATCCTCCAGCACTATCTAAAACAGAACCTTTATGGCCTTGCCATTCTTTGTCGGCATTCATTGTCGTTTCTCGATTCTTTTCATGATGTGCTCAGCAATTCGGCCTGCGCCCTTACCGTCAAGGAGATTTTGCATCTGCGTCAGCTTTTGCTCCATGGCTGTTAATTGGGATAATGCATTTGAAATATCCTTACAGAGCTTTTGCTCATCGAACGTAGCTGCAGTGCCGGCAGAAATACCTATTCCCGCTTCTGTAAAAGTTGCTGCAGAAAGCGCATGGTCGTCGGTAAGGCACAAATAGACTGCAGGTATTCCTATGGTTGCGAGTTCATATGCAGTCATGCCAAAAGACGCAATTGCCAAATCTGTGTTTTCCATAATCTCAACCATATTGCTTACATTATTCAGTAACGCATAATGGTGTTTAGAGCCCAGTATGGCTTGCTCAAGTTCTGCCCTCTTTTGGAAGGCTTTTCCAGTTACCACGGTTACTTCAAATTGCTTTTCCAGCGGTTCTATAGCCTTAATTACACGAAAAACAAAACCCGCAGGATCAGCGCCGCCCATAGTTACTAAAAGTTGCTGCGGTTGATGGGGAATTCTGCTTTTATGCAGTAAAAAGAATTCTTTCCGGAGTATTACCCATTCCCATCCGCTTAAAACTTCACCTTTAAATCCTGTCCAATCTAGCTGTTTCACTTGGGGTACAGGCGGGTAAAAGACCATGTCTGCGGATAATCTGCGGTCCCCGATGTCATCAATAACAGCAAGCAAAGCTCCCTGCGCTTTACAAAGGTTCAAGGCATTATTTGAAACCGGTGTTCTTATATCTAAAACAACTGCATCGGGCCCTGTTTCTTTAACCGTTCGGGGTAGCCAATCATCTTCGGCTGAATTGTCTTTGGCTAATATAGGAAAGCCCAATTCTCGTATTGCCTGTTCTCCAGGCGTCCCTTGCCGAACACCGAACACTGCTCCACACCCATGCGAATCACGAAGCTCCTGCGCGAGCGCGCCGCATCTTACGATATGGCCCATACCTAGCTCGCTATCGCCGTCGCATCTGAATAATATTTTTATGCTTTTTGTTGAAATGCCCTTCCGTAATATATGGGCGTTTGCTTTTAATAGTTGTGGCTTTTCCCTTAAAAGCCTGCAAAGATCCCGCATTTCAATATCGCCTGGTTGTGCATTGAGTTCGCGATGCAGATTTTCAATCAGCTCAAGGTCTGCAGGCGTGTCAACTGAAATTTTTACACCTTTTAACTGGTATTCGGGGTCCACCGGTATCGTTGTAATTGGGGCAAATTGCGGGTTTCGTTTGAAATATGCAGTCACATGTTCTCGTGCAACCGGA
>ADZX01000009.1_pt1 | contig 29975 bp, 29 predicted proteins | sample 349688 | NCBI WGS metagenome assembly ADZX01 (sample SAMN00713648, study PRJNA49615) | sediment metagenome | isolation source: Carrizo shallow lake | place: Spain: near Madrid | collected 2007-02-15 | depth 25 m m | reverse complement strand
GGGGATCTTGGATTGTTATTTCAAGTGCAAGACGACATCATAGATGCCACGCAAAGTGAGCAAGAAGCTGGTAAAACTACAAACAATGATGAGAGTAAAAATAGTTTTGTAACAGTTTTAGGTTTGGATACAAGCTTGGAATATGCAAACAATTTAGCCAAAAAAATAGAAGACAAACTAGAAAGTTTTGATAAAAATACAAAACAAGCCCTAAGTAAAGCAGTAGCTCACTACTTGTGGCGACATAAATAAAATCAAATTAACAAAGGGAACAAAAATGCCAAATTCACCAGAAAACCAAATGCGAAAAAAGATGGCGAATACCATCAGATTTTTAGCTGCGGATATGGTTCAAAAAGCAAATAGCGGACATCCAGGTGCACCTATGGGATTAGCAGATATCGCTGTAGTACTTAGTGAACATTTAAAACACAATCCAAAAAATCCTAAATGGTTAAATCGTGATAGAGTAGTTTTTTCTGGTGGACATGGTTCGGCTTTGATATATTCTTTGCTTCATTTGTGGGGTTATGATGTAAGTTTGGAGGATTTGAAAAATTTCCGTCAACTTGATAGTAAAACTCCAGGACATCCTGAATATGGACATACTGATGGCATCGAGATAACAACTGGACCACTTGGGCAAGGAATCGCAAATGCAGTTGGTTTTGCAATGGCAGAGGCGTATACAGCAAACCAGATAAATAGCGAAACTTGTGCATTAATTGATCATAAAGTATATTGTCTTTGTGGCGATGGCGACTTGCAAGAGGGGATAAGTTATGAAGCTTGTGCATTGGCAGGGCATTTGGGGCTTAAAGATTTGATTTTGATTTATGATAGCAACTCTATCACTATAGAAGGCGATACAAGTATAGCTTGGAGTGAAGATGTGGGTGCTAGATTTGAAGCTCAAGATTGGAATGTAATCAAGATAAATGGACACTGCTACAAAGAGATAGACCAAGCTATAAGTGAAGCCAAGAGAGCAACACAAAGACCTACTATAATCATCGCAAATACAATCATAGGTCGTGGCGCAGATGGACTTGAAGGTAGTCATGAAACACATGGAGCACCTCTTGGCGATAGTTGTATAAAAGAGTCAAAAATAAAAGCTGAATTCAATCCAGACGAGAGTTTTATGATACCAGAAGATGCACTAATCAGATTTAGATGTGCGGTGGAAAAAGGCGAAGTTTATGAAAAAGAGTGGATTCATAGACAAAATGAAGCTCCACTGATTGAGCAAAATGAAGCACTAAAAAGACTTTTAAATCCTGATATCAGCTCTATAAATTTTCCTGATTTTAGTAGTGAAACTGCAGTTGCTACAAGAGATAGTAATGGCAAGATTTTAAATGCTATCGCCACAGCAATACCAAGCTTTATCGGTGGTTCAGCTGACCTTGCTCCATCAAATAAGACGGAACTTAAAAATATGGGAGATTTTCCAAAAGGAAAAAATATCCATTTTGGAATCCGTGAACACTCTATGGCAGCGATAACAAATGCGATGGCTCTTTATGGCACAGTGATACCATTTAATGCAACATTTTTTGTATTTAGTGATTATCTAAAACCAAGTGCAAGGATAGCAGCACTTAGTCACATACAAAATTTCTTTATTTGGACGCATGATAGCATAGGTGTTGGCGAAGATGGACCAACACATGAGCCTATAGAACAACTTAGCCAATTTAGAGCACTGCCAAACTTTTATGTTTGGAGACCAGCTGATGCAACTGAAAATGTAGAAGCATGGAAAAAAGCACTTAATATCCAAGCACCGAGTGCATTTGTTCTTAGTCGTCAAAAGTTACCAATGATAAGTGGCAATAGTGCTTTTGGAAATGTAAGTAATGGTGCATATCTACTCCTTGAAAATAAAGATGCAAAAATTACTCTAATGGCAAGTGGAAGCGAAGTTGGCATAGCACTAGATGCAGCTAAAAAACTAGATGGACTTGGGATAAAAACAAATGTTGTTTCTGTTCCATGTTTAGATCTATTCAACGAACAAGACAGCACATATAAATCTAAAGTCATAAATGCAAATACAAAAGTGTTAGCCGTTGAGGCGAGTAGTGCAGTTGAGTACTGGAGATATGCAGATGACGTGTTGTGCATGGAAGGCTTTGGTGCAAGTGCCCCTGCTGAATTATTGTTTGAAAAATTTGGATTTACAGCAGATAATATCGTAAATAGAGCACGTAAACTTATAGGGGCATAGTAAGTAGGGTGCAATAAAATAATTTATTGCAAAAGCCCTTTTACTTCATCCTCGCTCATCATCTCTTTTTCATATTTTACGATCGCTAAATGTTCCGTCTCATTTATATAAACTTCTGTGATGGCTTCATGATCTTGTAGTTTTAAAATACCTTCTCTTTTGTAGTCATCCAAAGATAGATAAACATTTGCCCTAGCATTTGGATTGTTCATTTTCAAAATCCACAAAAACCAAAAAACACAGAGAACTATAACGATGATAGCAAGTGTTGCTCTATCATAATGGTGTATGATATAACCTGCTACTAATCCACCTAAAAATATACCAATATAAGCAAATGTATTTGCAACACCAAGAGCAGCCCCTTTTTGATGCACTCTAGCAAATTTACTAACAAAGCTTTGTAGAAGCGGTTCAAACATATTGAAGCCTATAAAAAACAAAACAACGCCTATTATAAACACAAGAGGAGTGTGGCTAAATCCCATAGCTAAAAATGCTAGAAATATAAAACCGATAGATATCATAAATATCTGTTTGCCTTTGCCATACTTTTCACCAAATACAGCAGCAGGTCCCATGGAGAGTAATCCAAAAACCATAGCAGGAAGATAAACTTTCCAAAGCTCTGACTTACTCCATCCAAATCCACCATGAGCAATGTCAACTGTCATAACAAGAGGAATTATAAAAAATGCCATAGTCATGATGGATGAGTGAAAAAGAAAAGTAATATACATACTGTTTAGTGCTTTATCTCCAAAGACATCACTAAATTTTGACTCTTTTTGAGTATATGTATGGATAATTTTAGGAGGGTTTGGAACTTGTTTGAAAAGTACAAATATACTTAAAACACCCAAAACAGCTGTAAGCCAAAAAAGCTTGTCTATACCATAATTTCCACCAACTAGTGGGGCTATTACCATGGCAACTGCAAAACTAAGTGCTATTGTCCCACCCATGATTGCCATCGCATGAGCTCTCTGTTCTTCTTTGACAAGGTCACTTATCATGGCACTTACTACTGCACCAACCGCTCCAGTTCCTTGTATAAATCTACCAGCCATTAGCATGTATATATTGTCACTAACTGCACATACAATAGATCCAATTATAAATATAATAGTTCCTATTAGCAGCGTTTTTTTTCTGCCAAACTTATCACTCATAGTTCCAAAAGGAACTTGAAAAAGTGCTTGGGTAAGAGCATATCCGCCTATGACGATACCCGCTAAGAATGGAGTGCCGCCTTTAAGTTCAAGCGCATATACGGAGAGAACAGGAAGTACAATAAATAGTCCAAAAAATCTAAGACCAATAATTGTGCTAAGTGGAAATATCTGTTTAAACATTTTGATAACCCAAATTAGATAAAATTTGTCGTAATTATATAACGAAAATATTAATATAAGGCAAATATAAATGCGCATAGTTTTGGCAACATCAAACAGAGGAAAAGTCAAAGAGATATCAGAGTTTTTTGGAGAATTAGTTGTTCCTTATACGGATATAATAGATTTTTTTGAGATAGAAGAAAATGGTGATACATTTGCCTCAAACGCTCTTATAAAAGCTAGAGCTATTTATGAAAAGCTTGGATGTAAGGATATTGTTATCGCTGATGATAGTGGTATAAGCGTGCCTATGTTAAATTTTGAGCCTAATATATTTAGTGCTAGATATGCTGGTATTGGGGCAAGTGACAAAGATAATTTAGATAAGTTGATAAGTGAGCTAAAAAAAGCTAATATCAAAAAAACACCAGCTTTTTACACAGCGGCCATCGCTCTTGTTTGTGAGGGGGGTGAGTTTATAGTGCATGGTTGGATGCATGGAGATGTCATCGATGAAGCAAGAGGAGAGGGTGGTTTTGGATATGATCCTATGTTTATACCACAGGGGCATGAACTAACCCTTGGAGAATTACCAATAGAGATAAAGAGTGATTTTTCTCATAGGACTAAAGCTTTGAAGTTGATTGTTCCTATAATAGAGATGATAAAAAGAGGAAGAAGTTAAATGAAACAAGATTTTTTAAATGATATACAACGTATTTATGATGAGCTTACATCAAGACAAGATAAACTAAATAGCTATTTCAAGCTTTTGCATGAAACTCATAAAGAAGCCCAAACAATAGTTGATGATTTTTTAGAACACATAGGATTAGAAAAAGATAGCGATAGCACTATGGCAGCTCTTAGTAGAATCGTAAATCTAAAAGAGGATTTTTTAGAACAAGTTCTCCAAAGAGTTGGATGTGATAGTGATGAGATTGTTACTAAAAAAGAGTTAGCGTATAGCTGGGTGAGTGATTTTTATAGACGATATCACAAGAGTTTACTTGACTGGATAGAAGAAAATGAGCTTTTAACACCATTTTATAGAGCTATCCTTTTTGGCGTTCATGATATTGGGCTAAGCCTTAATGATGCCCAAAGTAGATGGACAAATCACATCATCCATACCATAAATGCAAATTTGTTTAAAAAATTTGATGGAGACGAAAAAAAGGTTTTAGCATATCTTCATGAGTTTAGTCTATTTGATAAAGATACATTTGGAGTCATAGCCGATAGAAGCTATTCTGCTCTAAAAGAAAATATTGATGGAACTCATAGCACACATAGTTATAGTGAAATTTTCAAACATGATATAGAAAATACAAGTAAAGAGATTGGCAAGTTGATCTCAAAAATATCAACTTTAGATGATGAGGTATATCATCAAAAAACAGAGTGGATACGATATTTCAGTGCCATTAATGATGCCTTTTGTGAAAAGAGTGTAGAAAATCTTTTATCAAAATGGCAAGAGGTTGATATCGCTTGGATGAGTATCACAACTCCGATTCAAGTAGGTCATCCGCTCGAGTATTATGAAGATCATTTTAGAAAAGCAGTAGCTTTGGAGTGGGACGCACGGATAATAAATCCAAAATTGCAAACAAGTTCACACACAAGAGAAAATATAAAAGGATTTACAGCCGAACTTTCCAAGGAAATAGGTGGAAATGCTATAAGTATCGCCAAGAACAATATCTTGCAAGTTGATAAAACACAACTCTATATCGGTCAGCCGATGCTTTACTATGCAGCAGAACTTAATGGACTATTTTCTGCTCAAGTAGTTCCAAATGATAAAATGGTTTCAGATAAATATGGACATAAGATATTTGCTTATAGTGATTTTGTTTTGGCATCAAAACTTGCAAAACCGACGATGAAGTTAAGTGTCGAAGTGATGGGTGAAGAGTTTGTGAAAAAAAGTAGAAATTTTGCCAAATATTCCTCATCTCTTTGGCATGAAGTATATGACATTTCAACTATTGGACATGAGTTTGGACATATATTGTGGTTAGAGAGCGACACAGAAGGAACTATGAATAAAAGCGGACAGTTTAAAAATATAGAAGAGTTCAAAGCAACATCTGGTGGGCTTATGGCATTTTTTCACAATGAAAGAGAGAGCTTAAAAGAACATATCGTAGATGATTTGGTTAGCAGAAGCATAGGACTTATGGCATGGAGAGAAGTTGGAGAAGTGTTGCCGTACTATTGTGAGGGGTTGATACATCTTGATATTTTATTTGGTTCAGGTGTTGTTGATTTTAAAAAAGAGATAGTTATAGATTATGATAGATATGAAGATATGAAAAAGGCTTACAAAGAGTGTTATAAAAATTTAGCCACTCATTATGTAAACAAATTTGATGCAAGTGAATTTTTATATCAATACGCTCAAAAAATTGGCGGTGTTTATCTGCCGAAAAATGAAAAAATAAAAGAATTTGTAGAGTATTATTATGATAGATATAAGCTTATTGGTCAACAAAGTATCGTTTTGGAATAAAATATGGCATTTTGTCATATTTTTTAATCATTTTTTCAAATACACTTATAATTTTCAATATATATTTATAAGGGTATAATATGTCAACTAAATCAATATTACATGGGCAACTCAAAATGGAATTTTACGATACATCATATAATTTTAATAAATATATGCCAGAATCACATTCATTTGATTTGTTATCCAGAACACCAAAAAAAACAAATCAGAATCTTATTGATATTCACCAAAGACGATATTTGGGCAACAAATATAGTGTTTTAAATCTTATCGAACATATTATTAAAAATGAAATAAGCGAATATAAATCTATTTGTGATATTTTTGCTGGAACTGGAACTGTTGGTAACTATTTTAATTCAAAAAATGTTGAAGTAGTTTCAAATGATTTATTGTATTCCAATTATATTACACTTAATGCTTTTCTTAGTGATGAACATTATGACGAAAATAAAATTGAAGAGTTGTTAGAGTATTTTAATCAAGATATTTATGCATATGATAATTATTTTTCTAAGCATTTTGGAGATAAGTATTATTCAATAGAAAATAGTCGTAAAATAGGGGCTATTAGAGAAGAAATTGAAGAACTATTTGCACAAAAAAAATTAACATTCAAAGAAAAATCAATATTAATTACAAGTCTAATTTATGCTATGGACAAGATTGCAAATACAGTTGGACATTATGATGCATATATAAAAAAAGAGAATAAAACAATCATCTTTAAAATTAAAGAAATTGAATACTAACAATGAAACTAATTTCAGTAATAAGATTTATAATAAAGATGCAAATAAGCTTATAGAAAAAATAGAGGGAGATATTTTATACATAGACCCGCCATATAATTCAAGACAATATTGCGATACATATCATCTTCTTGAAAATATAGCCCTATGGCAAAAACCAGAACTCAGTGGAGTTGCAAAAAAATTTGATAGAAGCAACTTGAAGAGTAGTTATAGTTATAAAAATGCTACTTTTGCTTTTGCTGATTTGATAAATAAGTCTAAATTCAAGTATATATTGTTTTCATATAACAATATGGGTGACAAGGGCAATAGTCGCTCTAATGCAAGAATAAGTGATGATGCAATTATGGATATTTTGAGTCAAAAAGGCAAAGTAAAAGTATTCGAAAAAGAATTTAAAGAGTTTACAACAGGTAAAAGTAATAGAGGGGATAATAAAGAAAGAGTATTTTTTGTAGAGGTTAAAAAATGAGTTATGACCAAAATAAAATCAAATTTCAAACATATTCTTGGGTATATGGAACAACAAGTTTTAGAGTTTCAGAGCTTAAATATAAAATAGAAAAACAGTTATTGTTAGTTGAAGATTTAAGAACACTATATCCTGAATCTGATTGGAAAGAATTGCAAAGTGTTTACTTTGATTTATTGGTTGAAGCTGAATTGTCAAAAGATTCTGCTAAAGAAATAGAAAAAGATGCTAGGCAAAAAACATCTTCATTAAAAGACCTAGGCTTGGTTACGGAAGATAGAAAAATGACCTCTATTGGAAAGTTGATTCTTGAAACCACACTTGATAGAGATAATATTAAGTTTGATAATGTATTTTCTCTTAGAGGAGATAGTTATTTATATTTCAAGCAATTCCTTAAAATTGAATTTTCAAAAAATAGTGATTCTAGTTATAACTCATTTTTAATAAATCCATTTTTTGCATTAATATATTCTATTGTCAAACTTGGCTCTGTATCAAATGATTTTTTTAATTTATTGCTACCAATTCAGAAAGATTTTATCGAATTGAAAGGTTTGATTGATAGTTTTATTGCAAACGATGGATCTCTGGATATTCAACAAATACTGCTTGATAAAATTTCTTCTATGGAAAATTATCAAAATGCTTTAAATTATTTTTTGGAAAATGCAAAAGATGAAGAGAATTTTAAAACAGTTTTTATGAATATGAAAGGTGGTAAATTTGACCTTCCTTATAAAGATTTTTATGAATTAATTACATCGTATATTACTTCTGACCCTATGGAAATTAAACTTGAAAGATTAAAAAGTTTAGCTGATTATATTTCAGATGATTTATCTGCTAGTTTGCTGAAAAAAAAGTATTATAAACTACTATTTGATTTAGATAATAAGCCCAAAAAAGCTGATTTTAAAGAAGAGTTAATTATAGCTTTTGAAAGTAGCTTTTTATATAGAAATGCAAATTTTGACGAAAATTTTTTCTATCTTGTTCATTTAGTAAAATGGTACACAAATTTAGAAAAAGAGTATTCTGATAATAATAAAAGATTTTTAGCTTTAACCGATTCTTTGATATTTGAAGACGACAATATCAAACTTAATCCTATAATAAAAGTCTATTTTGATGATATTATCGATAGTTTGGTTGATAATTATGTACTACAAGATAAAGAAGAATACCAAAGAAAATTACATCATAATATAGAATTATCAGAGATAAATCTCATTCTAGAAAAAGATATTAAATTATTTGCTGAACAGTTGTTGAGTTTATATCCGACATTGGATGTAAGCCGAAATATTCAAGAGCAAATTTTTTATTTTTCAAAAAATGATAAATTACAAAGATTCAATCAGTTAATCGATACTCATTTTAGCACGACTTCTTTATCTGAACTTTTCGCACATATTGTGGCTAGGGAAGATGATAAAATATTGAATTATCAAAATATTAATTGGGATGCAAATATACCAACTATTTTTGAATATTTAACTGGTATTGCATGGTATTTAATTACAAATAAACAAAGCGATATAGCAGATTTCTTAAATATGAGTTTAGATTCCAATTTATTGCCTTTAAGATTTGCGGGAGGTGGACAATCTGATATTATTTGCAAATATTCTGATGAAGATATATTGATTGAGGTAACTTTATCAAATGATGAAAATCAAAGAAGAATGGAATTAGAGCCAGTTAGTAGACATTTAGGTAGATATAGATTAGCAGGAAATAATGCTTATGCTATTTTTGTTGCACCTTATTTAGATCCAAATGTATTGGTTGGATTTAGAAGTTATAAGTATTTGAATTATTACGATAGAAAAGATACGAGCAACTTTGTTAGTGGATTAAAAATTATTCCTCTAACAGTAGAGGATATTAAATTTATTTTAGAAAATAATTTAAAATATGAAAAATTAAAAAGTTGTTTTGAAAATTTATATCAAGATGACGAGAAAGATGGATTTCAATGGTATAACAATGTAGTAAATCCGAAAATAAGATTACTATGCAGTTAAATCAAATATATCAAGGTGATTGCCTTGAAATTTTAAACGATATAAACAAAATTGAAAAAGAGACCATTCAACTCATATTTGCTGACCCACCATATAATTTATCAGGCAATGGGCTAAAAACAACTGGTAGTAAAACTGGTGGTGATTGGTCAATGGTAAATGAAGATTGGGATAAAATGGATGAAACAGAATTTATTCATTTTACAAATGATTGGGTTAAAGCTTGTAAAAATATTCTAAAGCCAAATGGTTCAATATTCATAGCTTGTAGTTATCATAATCTTGGTGAATCAATGATGAGTTTAAAAGCCAATGGTTTTGAGGTAAAAAATATTATTACATGGAATAAAACTAATGCAATGCCAAATGTTACAAGAAGAGTTTTAACTCATAGCACAGAGTTTGTTATTTGGGCAGTTAAGGGCAAGGGCTGGATTTTTAATTATGATGTTTTAAAAGAATTAAATCCAGACAAACAACAAAACGGTACAAACAAGCAAATGAAAGATGTTTGGAATCTGCCTTTAGTTCAGGGCAAAGAAAGAATAAGAGATGAGCAAACAAATAAAGCTGTCCACCCTACTCAAAAACCAGAAGAGATGTTAAAGAGAATAATTTTAGGTTTTTCCAATGAGGGAGATGTGATACTAGACCCTTTTGCTGGTAGCGGAACAACACCTTTTGTTGCCAAAAAATACAATAGAAAATATATAGCCATTGAGAGAGAAGAAAAGTATTTTTATGCTATAAATAAGAGGCTTAAGTTATAGGTATTTGGAATAAAAATGCAAAATTTTAAACTACCACCCGTTATCAAAACTATCTCAGATGAGTTGTTAAAACAAAATTTCAAGGCAATTTTAGTTGGCGGGTGCGTGCGTGATTATTTTTTGGATTTGCCTATCAAAGATTATGATGTAGAAGTATTTGGTATAGAAAATATCGAAACACTTGAAGAAATTTTATGCAAATTTGGCACTGTTAATTTAGTCGGCAAAAGTTTTGGGATTTTAAAATTTGTATATGGTGAGCATGAATATGATTTTTCGCTTCCAAGAACTGAAACCAAAAGTTCCGTAGGACATAAAGGGTTTGATGTAGTTTGTGATAGCAGTTTGGATTTTAAAAGTGCAGCTATTAGAAGAGATTTTACGATAAATGCTATGGGTTATGATATTGTTGAAAATAAGATTTTAGATCCATTTGGCGGCATAGAAGATATCACGAAAAAAATAGTTAAAGCTGTAGATAAAGATACATTTGCTGAAGATCCTTTGAGAGTATATAGAGCGGCTGGATTTTGTGCAAGATTTGATTTTGAGATAGATAGCCAAACACTTAATCTTTGTTGTGATATGACAAAAAAAGATGAATTTAAATCACTGCCAAAAGAGAGGATTTTTGTAGAATTTAAAAAAATATTACTCAAATCACCAAAACCATCAGTTGGATTTGAACTTTTAAGACAAATGGGAGTCATTAACCATTTCCCAGAACTTTACAATATTATAGGTGTACCACAAAGTCCTATTCATCATCCAGAAGGCGATGTATGGATACATACTATGATGGTGCTTGATGAGATGACAGAGCTTAGAACCCTTAAAGAGAAGCTTGATTTGAAACTTATGTTAGTAGCACTTTGTCATGATTTTGGCAAGGCAACACATACACAGATAGAAGATGAAAAAATCAGAGCTATCGGACATGAAAAGGCTGGAGTTGAATTGACAAAAGACTTTTTATATAGATTGACAAATGAACATGATTTGGTAAAATCTGTATTGCCACTAGTCGAACATCATTTGGTGCCATCGATGTATTTTAAAAATCATGCTAGAGATAAAAAAATCAGACATTTATCAACAAAAGTAAATATATCAGAACTTTTGATCTTAGCAAGAGCTGATTTTTTTGGTCGTACAACTACTGAGGCGATGAGTGGTGTGTATGAAGCAGGGGATTGGATGGAAAAAAAAGCTAAAGAATTGGGGGTTTTCTACTCTCCTCCAAAACCATTTGTTAAAGGTAAAGATTTGATAGATTTAGGGCTTATCCCATCTCCAAAATTTAGTGAGATTTTAGACATTGTGTATGAAAAACAGTTAAATGGAGAGATAAAAACAAAAGAAGATGCTTTTGTTTACTTACCTAAAATAATCAACTCCTAAACACTTTTTGTGTATAATAATACGATTTACCAATGTTTTGAAGGAATATAATGTTACTTTTTACCCCAGGACCTACGCCAGTACCAGAGGCTGTTAGACAAGCTATGGCTACACCAACCATTCATCATAGAACACCAGAATTTGAAGCTATTTTCGCTCAAGCAAGAGAAAAAATGATGGATATGTTCAAAATGGATGAATGTATATTTTTGGCAAGTAGCGGAACTGGAGCTATGCAGGCATGCATGGTTAACTTGTGCCATAAAAAAGTATTGAGCGTCAATTCTGGGAAATTTGGAGAAAGATTTGGCAAGATTGCAGATGCATTGAATTTGCCTAAAGTTGAATTAAAATATGACTGGAATACTCCTGTAAGTATTGACGATGTTAAAAAAGCACTAGATGAGAATAGTGATATTGATGCTATTTGTATTCAAATTTGCGAAAGTGCAGGCGGGCTTAGACATCCTGTCGAAGAGGTAGCAGCATTAGCTAAAAGTATAAATAAAGATATTATGGTTATAGCCGATGGTATCACAGCAGTTGGTGTTGAGCCTATCGATGTTACAAATATAGATGCACTAATTACTGGTAGTCAAAAAGCATTTATGCTTCCTCCAGGGCTTGCGATGATTGGACTCTCAAATGCAGCAGTAGCAAAAATTGGAAGTGGAAGAGATTATTATTTTAATCTCGCAACTGAGCTTAAAAATCAACAAAAAAATACTACAGCATGGACAGCTACAACAACTTTGATAGCTGGGCTAAATGCTATATTTGATGAGATTGAAAAAAGTGGCGGTAGTGCAAAACTTTATGAAGATACAGAAAAAAGAGCAAAAGCAACTATAGCAGCACTTAAAGCTTTGGGATTGGAAATATATCCATCAAGTCCTGCACTTTCTATGAGTACGGTTATAGATGATGACGCAGAAAAGATTAGAAAACTTTTAAAAAATAGTTATGATGTAAATATGGCTGGTGGACAAGATCTCATTGATGTAAATGATACTACAGGTAAATTCAAGCCTCCTTCAGAAGAGGAATTGAATTTGTTCCGTGATGCCCTTCGCAAAGAACTGGGAATGCCCGTTTCCCGCCGCTACAGCGGCGGAGCGGATATAAACGCTTCCTGCGGCATGCTGGCTTCAGGTATGGAAATTTAGCCTAGATTTAATGGACACATTTTATAAAAGGCAGGATAGGCCTTGAAAAATGAGATTATTTTTTGTTTAATCTGTAAAAGATTTTGTAAATGGAAAATAAATGAAAATGGAACAAAATAAAATCGTTGTCTTTGAAAGTAAGAAGATAAGACGCATCTGGCATAATGAGGAATGGTATTTCTCGGTTGCGGATGTTTGCGGGGCTTTAATGAATTCCCCGGATGATTTGACTGCCAGAAAATACTGGAACAAACTGTCTCAGCGTCTCAGAGAAGAGGGAAGTGAAGTGGTGACAAATTGTCACCGGTTGAAACTTGAAGCACCTGACGGCAAAATGCGGGAAACGGACTGCGCTAACACCAAGGCAATGTTTCGAATAATTCAATCTATTCCTTCCCCTAAAGCTGAACCATTCAAGCAGTGGCTGGCAAAAGTAGGCTATGAACGGGTACAGGAAATAGAAAATCCTGAATTGGCGCAAGAGCGCATGAAACAAATTTATGAGCAAAAAGGATATCCCAAAGACTGGATTGATAAAAGGTTGCGGGGTATTGCAATACGGCAAAATTTAACAGATGAATGGAAAGAGAGAGGCGTTCACACCGAACATGACTATTCAATCTTGACCGCAGAAATATCCAAAGCAACATTTGGCATCACCCCTTCGGAATATAAAAATTTAAAAGGATTGACCAGAAAAACTCAAAATCTGCGGGATCATATGACCGATTTGGAACTGATTTTTACCATGTTGGGTGAAAAGGTCACTACAGAAATTTCTCAAACAGAAAAACCTGATACATTTGACAAAAATAAGCAGGTTGCAAAACGCGGAGGAAATGTTGCAGGAACTGCACGAAAAGAAGCAGAAAAAGAATTAGGCAGAAGCATTATAACAAGTCAAAATATTTTACCAAAAAAGGAATAAATATGAACTCAGGTATATTTAAACTGTTTATTTGTTGTTCAATAATGACTTTAAATTTCTCCCTATCCGCCCAGCAGGAAAAGATAAATATCGAACCGGTGAAACTGGCTGAAAATATTTATGTATTTAAAGGCACCATGTCAAACAGTGTGCTTTTGGCCGGGGCTGAAGGCTCCCTGCTTATTGATTCCTGCGACAAAGGAGAAGTTGCAGCCTTGCTTGACAAAACCATTTTGAGAGTAACAGAATATCCGGTTAAGTACCTGATAAATACCCACTGGCATTTTGATCATGTTGGCGGCAATGAATATTTTGGCGCTAATGGGGTGACAATTATCGGCCAGGATGAGATGCGAAAACGAGCGGTAACTCAGCCGGGTATGCAGGGGCAATCACCATTACAGAAAGCAGGACTGCCCGTCATCACATACAAAAATGAAATGACCATGTATTTGGACGGAGAAGAGATTTATTTATTCCATCCCGCCAATCAAAATGTCCATACTGACGGGGACACTGTAATTTATTTTAAAAAATCCAATATTATTCATATGGGGGACTTATATTTTGAGGGTTTGTATCCCTATCTTGACCTTGAGGCAGGGGGATGGATTAACGGGATGATTGCCGCAAATCAGGATATTCTGAAAATGTTGAATGATAAAACAATTGTAATTCCAGGTCACGGTCCCGTAACGGACATGAAAAAATTAGAGGCCTATATTGCAATGTTATCGGATATCAGCGCAAAGGTTACCAAAATGATTACGGAAGGAAAAACACTTGAGGAAGTGAAGGCTTTAAAACCCACTGAAATCTACGACGAAGGGTGGGGCAAAATATTTTTAAAGCCGGATCAATTTGTTGAACTGGTTTATAAGGGGCTGAAGAAAAATTTGAAAGGATGAATATTAATTAAATAATTTTTTCATATTTTCAAAAAATGACGTGGCCTGGGGATGTACCTCCAACCCTGTTGCTTTTGCAAATTCTGTTAATAATTCTTTTGCCCTGGCGCTGAGATTCGTAGGAGTTTCAACAACAACCCTGATAAGCATATCTCCTTTCTCATTGCCATGAACATTCGGCATGCCTTTTCCCTTGAGACGAAAAACCCGGCCGCTTTGTGTGCCCTCAGGTATTTTTAATTTTACCTTTCCATCTATCAAAGGTACCGTAATTTCCGCCCCCATAGCTGCTTCGGGAAAGGAAATGGGAACTTCAGATAAAATATCATCGTCTTCACGTTCAAACAAAAGATGCCTGGCAACATGGATAACGACATATAGATCTCCTGCAGCCCCGCCTCTTAAGCCTGCTTCTCCCTCTCCGGGAATTTTCAGCTGCATGCCATCCGATACACCTGCAGGAATTGTAATTAAAAGCTTTTTTGCTTTTTCAAGTCTTCCTTTTCCACGGCAGGCAGAACAGGGATTTTTTACCATCGTTCCCTCGCCGTTACATTTGTTGCAGGTCCGTCTTATACTGAAAAAACCCTGTGTCTGATTTATGCTTCCGCTGCCTCCGCACTGTGAGCAGGTTGAGCGGGACTCGCCTTTTTGAGCCCCTGTCCCTGAACAGGAATCGCAAGTAAGCTGACGCGTAAGATTGACTTCTTTTTTGGTGATTTTGGAAGATTCTTCAAAGGTAATTTCTATATCATAACGCAAATCCGATCCCGGCATTCCTGATCTGGATCTTTTTCTGGAACCTCCGCCGAATATTTCATCAAAAATTGATCCTCCGGAACCGAACTCTCCCATAAAGGTGCGCAAGGCTTCTTCAAGGTCAATACCCGCTCCTCCAAAACCTCCCCAACTACCGCCGCCCCCACCTCCTCCCATTCCGCCCACATGGCCGAATTGATCAAATTGGGCACGTTTCTGGGGATTGCTTAAGACATCATAAGCCCCGGATACTTCCTTGAATTTTGCCTCCGCTTCTGAATTCCCCGGATTCTTGTCAGGATGATATTTGATTGCCAGTTTACGATAGGCTTTTTTTATTTCATTCTCATCCGCATTTTTGGGAACGCCTAAGATTTCATAGTAATCGGTAGAAGCCACTCTCTCATCTCTCTTTCTTTAAAAAGTACTTATTAAACCCCTTTGAGATGGGGATTTAAGATGCTTAAGTTTACATTAAAGGAAAATTAAAACTTTTACGGTTTATTTTTTTCAGGCAACGGATGATAAACAAAAATTCCGGAATTTCAAGATTTTTTTTATAAATGGAATCAAGAAATAAAACGCCGGTTTTTGGGGGGGGTTAGGATCAACAACTTCACCAACGATTAAACAGCCTTTTATATCTCTTAAAAAGCTTTTTACCGTTTCGTGGGATTGCTTGCAATTGGCATCAATAGAATGAAAACTGAGACCCAATTCAGGTTTAAAAGTAGAGATATAGCATCCGTCTGTTCGTTTACGGGTTATAATAGTGCCCAAAACCCCATCCTTGGTGTGAAATTCGGAAACAAGAATAGATTTCATTTTTTCGCCTTTGTTAAAATTAAAAAAACATAAGAACTATATCATATCTATTTATAAATATAAATAGTTTTCTTAACTGAATTTTTTACTTTACTATTTCAAGGTTTGTTAATAGATAACTGGTATAGGGGGAGAGCGAATATTATGCCTTATGCTAATCAGATACAACGAATATTGGAATCGACACATCATGACCCATTTGAAGTCCTGGGTTATCATGAAGTTGACAATAAAACTTCCTCCATAAGAGCGTTTTTTCCGAATGTCGCCGGTATTGATGTTATTTTTTTAAAAACCAATGAAGTGTTTCACATGGATAAAATACGTGATCAGGGTTTTTTTCATGTTAATTTTAATGAATTGAAACGTGGGGCTTATCTTTTCAGAATTACAAACCATCACGGTTTTTCATGGAATCAATCCGATCCTTATTATTTAAAACCTTTTGTAAGTGAATTTGATATGCACCTTTTTTCCGAGGGGAATCATCACCGTTTATACGAACTTTTAGGGGCACATCCTTTCACGCTGGAAGGGGTGAAGGGCGTCAGATATGCCGTGTGGGCGCCAAATGCCAAGCGTGTAAGTCTGGTTGGCCCATTTAATAATTGGGACGGCAGGTGTAATCCAATACGAAACCGGGGGAATTGCGGTATCTGGGAATTATTTATGCCGGATCATTGTGAGGGTGAATTATACAAATTTGAAATAAAAACCCACGACAATCAGATTCTTTTAAAAACTGATCCTTTGGGATTTCATTTCGAAATGCGTCCAGCCACTGCATCCATAGTTCACGATATTCATAAGTATACGTGGTCCGACTCAGAATGGATGGCTACACGTCATGCCAGAAATAATTTAGAGTCTCCCATTTCCTTTTATGAAGTGCATCTTGGTTCATGGATGCGTGTTCCTGAAGATAACAACCGGTGGATGAGCTACCGTGAGCTTGCGGATAAATTGATTCCTTACGTCAAGTGGCTTGGCTTTACTCATATTGAACTGCTTCCCATTGCAGAACATCCCTTTGACGGATCCTGGGGATATCAGGTAACCGGAAATTATGCCCCTACAAGCAGATTCGGGAGCCCGAATGATTTTAAATATTTTGTCGACCGTTGCCACGTGGCCGGTTTGGGTGTTGTAATTGACTGGGTTCCGGCTCATTTTCCAAAGGATGCCTTTTCCCTGGCACGTTTTGACGGCTCCTGCCTTTATGAACATTCTGATCCCAAAAAGGGGGAACATCAGGATTGGGGCACCCTTATTTATAATTATGGAAGAAACGAAATAAAAAATTTTTTAGTAAGCAACGCCCTCTTCTGGTACGATATTTTTCACATTGACGGATTGCGTGTAGACGCAGTAGCGTCCATGCTTTATCTGGATTACTCAAGAAAGGCGGGGGAATGGAATCCCAACCAGTTTGGCGGAAGGGAAAATCTTGAGGCAATTGAATTTATAAAACAATTAAATACAATTGTATATCAGTATTTCCCGGATACAATGACAATTGCCGAAGAATCCACTGCTTTCCCCGGAGTTTCCCAACCCATTTATAACGGGGGCTTAGGCTTTGGATTTAAATGGAATATGGGCTGGATGCATGATTTTTTAAACTACATATCTAAGGAACCGATTCACAGAAAGTATCATCACAACGAACTGACCTTTTCAATGCTCTATGCCTATCATGAACATTTTATTCTTCCGATTTCTCATGATGAGGTTGTCCATGGTAAATGCTCACTACTATCAAAAATGCCCGGGGATCCATGGCAGAAATTTGCCAATTTAAGAGTTACTTACGCCTTTATGTTCGCTCACCCCGGTAAAAAACTCATATTTATGGGTTCCGAATTCGGACAGTGGGATGAATGGAATGCGGAACGGTCCTTAGACTGGCACTTGAGCAATTATCCTCTTCACAGAGGAATACAGCTGTTATTAAAAGATTTAAACCGTTTATATGCAACAGATCCTGCTTTTCATGAGGTGGATTATTCCCCTGCCGGCTTTGAATGGATTGACTGTTCAGATTATGAAAGCAGTATTGTTTCTTTTATCCGCTGGTCAAAAGATTATAAAAGCGTATTGGTGGCCATTTTTAATTTTACCCCCGTTTTACGTTATGATTACCGTCTTGGGGTTCCATTCAAGGGACAATGGACGGAAGTTTTCAATTCGGATTCCGAAATTTATGGCGGAAGCAATGCGGGTAACTACGGCGGACGGGTGAGTGAGGATATTCCATGGATGGGACGAAGCTTTTCAATTAACATTAATCTGCCTCCCCTTGCTGCTGTGTATTTTAAATTTGAAAAAAGGTAATGATCTGGTTTGAGCAATGATATAAAAGCATTGATTGCTTTACGTAAGCAGACGTTAGGAAAGCTTATGGTTATTATGGACTCGCTGGAGGTTATGTCTCCGGAAAGGGATAACTTAGAACTTGAGCGAGTTTTAGAAAAGCAGGGCGGCTTACTTAACACTTTTCATGAGATTACTCTTCAAATAAATGACGTAGCTGAAATTGATAATGTCTTTCTGGAAGAAGTACAAACTCAGGACGAAAAGTGGCAGCTATACCTTCAAAGATTAAAAGAATTTAATTTAACAATTGAAAATAAGTGTATAGAATACAAGAAGGAAATTAAAAGTCAATCCGAAGTAAAACGTGTCAAGTCAGCTTATGATGTTTAATGATTTCTTACAGTAAGGAGCCACATTTTGGGGAAAATTACAAAATCTCATAATAAAAACATGAATTCCGCGGATACTTCCAATAAATGCAAAATAATTAAAGGTGAAAATATTCAAATTAATACAACGCCTTATCTGGTAGGATCAAAAGACGGGGCCGTTTTAAGCGAACCTGAAATCAGGGTAAAAAAAGAAAAAGATTTCATAAGCTCTATTGAAATCCAGTGTGTCTGCGGAAGGGCGATACATATTGATTGCAAATAACGCGCTCCGAATGCCCCTTATCCTTGTTTTTTCAAGTGTTGGGAAACTCATGTCTTTTCCCAAACATAATGAGGGTTTGTTTATCAGGGGGGCGTCGTTTGAGTCCCTGTTTGAGGGAAGCGAATTATTTGATAAGCTTAAAAACGAAAATATTCCACCCCCTGTTTCAGTATTTTTCATCCCACTTTCCATCGCACTCACGTTCACTCATCATGTAATGAAAGATAGTGACTCAAAAATTATTGGGCTTATCCTGACTCTTTTAGGTGAGGATTCAAAAGAGGGTGTTTCATATGTGGATGATAAAATGATAAGAATGGACAGACTCGCAAAAGTAGGATTGCTGGCCTCAAGCATTGCTCATGAGATTCGAAATCCTCTCGCAGGTATAAGCGCCAATGTTCAGGTGCTTGCTGAAATCATAACAGACAAAAAAGAGTATCAGAAGTTTTTTGATGTGATTTTAGAAGAAATCAGCAGGGTTGAAAAAATCATCCATGACCTCCTTGATTATTCAAGACCAACAAAACTTTTGCTCTCAAAAGTATTTATTACAGAAGTTTTTGAACATATTCAAACACTCACAAGCGCCCAGTTTAACAAGCAAAAAGTTGCAATTGAATTCTTACTTCCTGCTTCTCTTCCGCCCATAAGGGCCGATTTTGGACAGGTTATACAGGTTTTTCTGAACTGCCTGATGAATGCTGCACAGGCGCTGCCTGAGGGTGGGAAAATTATCCTTCAGTGTGACGCGCTAAATGATCATTTAAATATAAGCATTAAAGATCGGGGAATGGGCATTAAACCCGCTCTGCTTGATAAAATTTTCGAACCCTTTTTTACAACGCGCGACAAAGGTTTGGGACTGGGGCTCAGCGTGACTAAAAAAATCATGGAAGATCACAAGGGTTCTATTTCAATTGAAAGCATTGAAAATATAGGCACAACCGTAAAGCTTCTTTTCCCGCTGTTTAGAGATTAACTGATTCGCGCATTAAATTTACGCGTACGAATAATTCTCATACAAATAAATGGACGAAAGACGGAAACCTTGATTATTCTGAACGGATTCTAATTCGGTTGGATTCAACAATGATTAGCCGTCCGCTTACTTCCTTAATATGATTTAATTCCTTAAGAAAAATCTCCAATAAATTTAAAATATAAATTGATGTTGAATTGCCAGGAATATATAGAACTATTATTCCATGATAGTTTTTTGGAGGATAATTCAGTACATGAGAAAAATCATAATCCCCTGTCAGAATACAATAACCGTTTTTAATTACATAATCAGCAATCTGTTTATCTTTTGATCCTCGAAGACCTAATTCATTCACTCCATCAGCGAGGTGTCCAAACGTTCGTATTAAGTTCACTGCCGACCTGGGTAAATCTTCATCTACAAGAAATTTGATCATGGTAAATTATTTCTAAGCCTGAATTGAAAGAAATTCTTCTTTTTCAATCAACTCATTTGCATATTCCAAACAAGCATAAATATCTTGATCAGAAATTCCATATTCAGACTTGATTTCTTCATTAGTCATACCACCTGCCAAACCTCCGACAATCCGAGTAATTGGAATTCTTGTTCCTGTAATTACAGGTTTGCCGTGCTGTATTTCAGAGTCAATTTGTATCCGATTTATCATAATATATTATCCTTCAATTTGAATAACGGCATTATAGCAAAGAAAATTATTTTAAAATATATAAAAAATTAAGAATTTTTTACAAGCCGGATGTATTCAAAAAATATTTTTCTGTTGAACCCTCTAACCCGCGCCCCCAAGCCTTAAGTGCTCATTCCGCTGTTTAGAGCTTAATCCAGAACGAATTCGCGCTTCCAATCCTCGTTGCCTTCCGGCTTTGGCTGATCTGTGCGTTTTATAAGAAAATCCTCGATAAGCAGATAGTCCATTTCCGTGCGCATGAAGCAGCGGTAGGCATCTTCAGGGGTGCAGACAATAGGTTCTCCCCGAACATTAAAGGAAGTGTTGACCAGTACGCCAACACCGGTCAATTTTTTAAATGCCGTCAGCAATTTATAACAAAATTCGTTTTCTTTTTTTGAAATTGTCTGAAGACGGGCGGAATAATCCACGTGGGTGACAGCGGGTATGGAGGATCGTTTAGTGTTCAGTTTTTCTATTCCAAAAAATTTATTCTGATCCTCAGTCAAAGGGATACGGTACTTTTCAAGCAAATTTCCGACCAGCAGCATGTAGGGGCTTTTAAAAGGGCAATCAAACAGCGCTGCTGCCTCTTCTTCCAGTATGATCGGGGCAAAGGGCCGGAAGGATTCCCTGAATTTTATTTTAAGATTCATATTCTTCTGCATTTTTTCGGACCTTGCATCTCCCACAATGCTTCTGCCGCCCAAGGCCCGGGGGCCGTATTCCATGGGGCCCTGGAAAATTCCAATTACATTTTCCGCCTTCAATAACTCCGCGAGTATGGAAAATTTATGGGATTCATTAAGTCGTGTATAAACGATTTTTTTGTATTTCAAAAATATATCAATATTGGTGGAGGAAAACCAGGGCCCTAAAAAGGAGGATTTTTGCTTATCCTCTTTTTCGTCTGAACTACGCGGCTGATTGAATATCATGTAATGGGCGGCAAGGGCGGCTCCCAAAGCCCCGCCTGCATCACCTGCAGCCGGCTGGATAAAAATATCCTTTATCGGTAATTTTTTACAAGTTTTCCGTTTGCCACACAATTTAAAGCAACTCCCCCGGCCAGACATACCTTGTTATAACCGGTGAGTTTCATTGCATGGGCAACTATTCTTTCCATAATCATTTCGGTCACGTCCTGAACCGACCTTGCCAGATCCATTTCTTTTGCGGTCAATTTTGATTCGGCTTTTCTGGGTGGCCCGTCAAACAGCCTATGAAACTTGTCAGAAGTCATGGAAAGTCCGCTGATATAATTAAAATAATCCTGATTCAATCTGAACGATCCGTCATCTTTAACGTCAATTAAATTGTCCAGAATCAGCTGTACATATTTTGGCTCTCCGTAAGGAGCAAGGCCCATAACCTTGTATTCACCTGAATTCACCTTGAAACCCGTATAATAGGTAAAGGCTGAATACAAAAGCCCCAGAGAATCAGGGAATTTTATTTCCTTGAGCATTTGAATCTGGTTATCCTGACCGGAACAAATTGAAGTAGTTGTCCATTCCCCTACCCCGTCCGCAGTGAGTATTACAGCTTTTCCGAAAGGAGAAGGGAAGAAAGCGGAGGCAGCGTGAGAAAGATGATGAGGAACATAACTTATCTCCTTTTTGAAATCAAGTTCACGCCGTATGTCGGAAGCAATCCATAATTTTTGTTTGGTAAAAGCGGCCATGGCCATCATAAAAGATTTGATTCCTTTGGGGGCAAAAGCAAGATAACTTTCCAGCAGGCGTTCAAATTTAATCAGTGGTTTTTCATAAAAAACAACAGCATCCAGTTCCCTTCCCTTTAAGCCTGAAGTTTGAAGACAATACCGGATAGAATTAACAGGAAAAGAAGCATCGTGCTTTTTTCGCGTGAAGCGCTCTTCCTGCACTGCGCTCTTAATATCCCCGTCAGCAATAAGGGCGGCTGCAGAGTCATGATAATAACAGGAAATGCCTAAAATTTTCATCAGAATTGCCTTTTGAAATATTCTTTGGAAAAAACGTGGGTAGTGTCTTCCCAATAAGTTGGAAGATTTTTATCAAAATTCACCGGGAAAAATTTACCCCCGGTTATCTTAAAAATAAAGGCTATGGGAGTAAAAACAAAATAAAACAATATAATCAGGCAGAATTTTGCAAGCATATCAAACACAAACATAAAGAAAGACTGCAGAATCTTTTCGAAAAAAATCTGCATGAAAACAATAAAAAAAACAATCCAGAATTTGTAGGGAAGCAGGTGATATTTATGCTGGAAATATAAATAGAATAAAGAAAGAATCAGAAGGCTGAAACATATAGAAAGTGTTCTTATAAGCTTTTTATTCATTTTTTGATTTTCATAAAATTATGTTTCTAACCAGGAAATTTTTACAATACCTAACTTATGAAGTTGATAAGCCATAGCGCAGCCCAAAACACCAAAGCCATATTTTACCGACCTGCTGAAATTAATTGATGAGGCTTCCCTGAAATATTTCGCAGGACAGGACATCTCGCCGATTTTAAATTTTTTATAAACGGCCTGAACAACGAATTGATTATCAAAGACAAAATCATCACTATTTTTATGGTAGGGAATGGACTTTAAAACTTCTGAAGTATAGGCGCGGTAGCCCGTATGATATTCCGAAAACTTTGCTCCCAGGAGCAGGTTTTCCACTGCGGTTAACATGCGGTTGGAAATATATTTATAGAGCGGCATTCCTCCCTTGATGGCACTTTGGGCTAAAATGCGGGAGCCCAAAACCATGTCATATTCCCCGTAGGCGATCATTGATGCCATGGCGATAAGAAGTTTGGGTGTATACTGATAATCCGGGTGAAGCATGACAACAATGTCCGCCCCAAGGTTCAGTGCTTCGGTATAGCAGGTTTTCTGATTACCTCCATAACCCTTGTTTTGGGAGTGGACAAATACCTGTATCCCTAAAGATTTTGCAATATCGGCCGTATGGTCATTGCTCTTATCGTCAACAAGGATTACTTCATCCACAATAGAGCGGTCAATTTCGTCATAAGTTTTCTTGACGGTCGCTTCAGCTTTGTAGGCAGGCAAGACTACAATAATTTTTTTATTGTTTAACATTATTCAATCCGGTTAATATTCCAAAGGATTTTAACTTTACTTTATAAAAATAATTTATATGATGCGACTTTCGCAAAGTTCGTTATTTTCTAATAAAAAAAGGAATTAAATGCAAAGTAAAAATATTATATTGATAACGGGCAGCTGCGGTTTTATCGGCTTTTCAGTTGCAAAAAAACTTCTCGAAGACGGATGTAATGTTTTGGGGATAGACAGTCTAAACTCTTATTATGATGTAAATCTTAAAATATCCAGAAATAAAATATTACAATCCAGCAAGTCCTATCATTTTTTAAAAATGGATTTATGCGACGAGGGGGCGGTAAAAAAGCTTTTTTCAGATTATTCCATAAAGACAGTCTGTCATCTGGCTGCACAGGCGGGTGTACGCTATTCGCTTACTCATCCCTTAGAATACAAGAAATCCAATCTGGATGGGTTTGTTAATCTGATTGAGGAAGCAAAATGCGCACGAGTGGAAAATTTTGTCTACGCCTCGTCATCTTCAGTTTACGGAGATAATAAAATAATTCCCTTTGCAGAGTCTCTCCCCTGCAATCAGCCTGTTTCTCTTTACGGAGCCACTAAACGCGCCAATGAAATTATTGCCTATTCATATTCTAAACTATTTAATCTTCCCACGACGGGTCTCCGGTTTTTTACTGTTTACGGCCCTTATGGCCGGCCGGATATGGCGCTTTTTCTGTTCACCAGGGCGATCCTTGAAAATAAACCAATTGATGTTTATAATTACGGCAATATGCGCCGCAGTTTCACCTACATTGATGACATAGTGAGTGGGGTGCTTTCCTGCTTAAAGAAACCCTTTTCTTATGAAATTTTCAATTTGGGTAATAATAAATCAGCCACACTGATTGAATATATCGAAACGATCGAAAAAAAATTAGGCATCACCGCCGTTAAAAACATGCTGCCGCTGCAGCCGGGTGATGTAATGGCCACGGAAGCTGATTTGACCCACGTGAAAGAAAAAATCGGTTTTGAACCTAAAACTAATATTGATGCGGGTGTGGGTAAATTTGTAGACTGGTTCAGGGATTATTATAAAATGTAACGTTATTCCCTACACATTGATTAACTTCATGAGTTAAAATGCTTTTGAAGCAGTTAAAGTGTACCAGAAATCGTTATCTTTATTTACCGAATCTTCTAAGGTCTCCTGATAATTAACAGACGGCGTAAAGCCCAGCCCCCAGACCTCAAAAGTAGTTTTAATACCCGTTGCAATGTGACTAAACCCGGATTCAACCTGCATTGAGCCAGCCCCGTCATTACAAAATGTTTCAATATAAATCAGAAAAGGGTTTTCATTTAAAGACGATATTTTCTGTTCCATGTTGAGGCCAAGCTTAAGCCAATATCCCCTTTGATCAACCTCATTTTTGTGCGCAGCAAAGGAATAGGAAACTCCGGTATAGGGGATAAATCTGGTTGAAGTTAACTTCAGCAAGGAGGGAAATTTTAAATTAACGGCAATCTCCTGGGAATCAATATATTTATTCTGATTGGGATAATGAAAAAATGTATAGCCAAAATCAGCTTCCACGGCATAGATCATATTTTCATAAAATGTTGTGGCGTATCCTCCGTAAAAATCCCATTCGTCCCACTCGTCCCATTTTGATTTTGTTCCATAAGAGGCCCAGACACCCAGATACAGCCCGGTTTCACTGAAACTTAAGGTTGCTTCAGGCTGTATTGAAGGATCGCCTTCCAAAAGATCAAAACCGCGCCACATATATTTTGAAACATAAGATACTTTCGTATCCAGGCTCAATAAGTCACCCGCCTCTGCAAAGAGCCCGCAAAACAATACACCTATGAAAATTTTAATCATTAGTGAAAATTTTATTTTTTTCATAATTATTCCTTTCAAAATAATGATTTATAAGATAGATAATTTATATTATAGTTGTCGACGAGAATTATTTATATAATAAAAAGAAAGGAGTTTCTATTGAAATTGTTAAACTGCAATAAAATTTTTATAATTTTCTGTATGATAGGTTCCTGCTTTATCACTTCCTGTGGTAAAAAAAATAATGATGTGGGAAATGTTTTATTAAACAAAGTATTGTCAGAAAAAAAAATACGGATTGGAACTGATTTTGTCGGTACTCCGTTTGCATTTTACCAGGACGGTAAAGAAACAGGTTTTGAGGTTGAATTGATGCAGAATATAGCTTCAGATATTGGAGTCCAGATTGAATGGATTAAAATTCCCTTTGGTGTTGAGAATTTTTCAAAAGAAATTGAAAGCGGAAATGTTGATATTATTATTGAATCCATTTCATATACCTCGCTTAGAAATCAAAAATTCAAATTTTCGATGCCCTATTTTGTTTCGGGTCAGGCAGTTATCGTACGTCGACACGAAACCGTGCCTGATCAATTTGATTTAAGTCTTCTAAAAGATAAAAAGGTCGGTATTCAGGAGGGAACAACCGGGGAAATTTTTGCAAAAAATAATTGTTCAGCCCAACTTGTCCAATTTACGAGTTCCGAAGAACAATTAAATGCTTTGCTTGACGGGAAAGTGGATGCGATTATAAGTGATATCCTTAGTACCCAGACTACGTCCTGGCCCATGTGGAAAAATATAAAGGTGGTTTTAAAAAATCTCACGCATGAAGAATATGGCGTAATTGCCAAAAAGGGTGAGGAGGGGATGATTAATAAGATAAATGAAACTCTTCAAAAGCTAAAAGATGATCCGGTGGATGGCGCTTATGCCAAACTTTATCGAAAATGGTTTTATTGATTAATAAGACCTGATTTTCATTTTACCGGTAGAGAGTTTTCCAGTATTCAATAAACTCGTCTATTTTTGTACGGTCATTAGCCTTCAAAAATTCCACGCCGCAGGAAAAGCCAAAATCGTTTATGTGCACTCCATGAACATCATCTCTGTGTCTGATTTTAATCCATTTCACAATGCCTTTAATTTTAATGAAGCTTATATTTTCTTTTATTGGAACTCTGAACGATAATTCCAACAGCTCATGGCATTTTAAGCGCTCATTCAGAAGAAGAAGTATTCCTGATTTTGAAATATTTAAAATATACCCGAGTTTGTCGGCCAATACTTTCTTCTTATTTACGGCTTTATCAGAAAAATTATCCTCGGGGGAATTGGAATAGCGAATTGGAAATTTTGAACGCAAACGGGTATATTTTCTTAAATCCCTGTCTTTATCTTTCATCGCAACTTCCAGCTTCCATCTGGCGTGTGATACGCTCAAGCGATAATCTCGCCTTTTCATCGAACTCGATGAATTCCACACCCATCCCCGCTGTAAAACCGTCCGTATTGTCTTTTGCTATGGTATGGATCACTTTAAATTCGCCGGATAGGATAGTCTTTCTGTCATCCGGTTCAATAATGGTAATGATAAGAAGGCCTGTTGTATTCAACGGATAGGCGGGGTCTGTCACCAGGAATATCCCGCCCATGCTTAAATTACTCGATTCAGAAAAGCTCACCTTCCCCTTGCTTGTTAAAAGGGTTACCTGCTGGACAAACGGTACCCTTGAGAATTCGCGTCTTTCATTGCTTTTATTATTCATCCTGTTCTCTGCCTTTATCACATGCTGTCATTAACCAATTCCTTTAATGTCAGTGAGGCTTCGTAAAAACATTGCGCATGGCGGATCATATAATCAAAAAACTTGGTTTCACGTGGCAGAAGAAAATCAAAAATATTAAAGCCCATGGTCCTTGCCCTTTTAATTGATCTGGATTTTTGAAGTCGGACAGTCATTATAACAGAGGAACAATTCCAGGATCAAGTTTTTTTATTATTTTTGTAAAGCCGGCCGGGTTTTTTCTTTTTTCATTGAAAGGGAAATGCGCTTTTGCTCTGTATCCACCTTAAGAACACTGACTTTTACAATCTGTCCCGCCTTTACAACGGCAAAAGGGTCCTTCACAAAGGTGTCGGCAAGTTCGGAAATATGCACAAGCCCGTCCTGATGAACCCCAAGGTCTACAAAGGCCCCGAAATTTGTGATGTTTGTCACGGTTCCCTCTAGCACCATCCCCTCTTTCAGATGTGAAATTTCCGTAATATTTTCAGAAAAAGAGGCGTAGTGAAAGGCTTCGCGCGGATCCAGACCGGGTTTGCCAAGTTCATTGATTATGTCGTTTAAGGTGGTGAGCCCGATATCTTCTGTAACAAACAGATCTTTATCAATTGAACGTATCAGTTCCGTATTGCCTATCAAATTTTTTATTGTAGTTTTCAGTTCCGCCGCCATTTTTCCAACAAAAGAATATCTTTCCGGATGAACTGCCGAATTATCAAGGGGGTTTTCCGCATTTGGAATGCGTAAAAATCCGGCCGCCTGTTCAAAGGTTTTATCCCCGAGACCGGGGACTTTTTTTAAATTATTTCTGGAACGGAACTGCCCGTTTTCATTGCGGTAGGCGACAATGTTTTTTGCCGTTTTCTGGTTCAGGCCGGAAACATATTTCAAAAGCTCTTCCGAACCAAGATTTACATTCACCCCGACTTTGTTTACGCAGCTTTCTACCACTTCTTCAAGGCGTGCTTTCAGTTTGGTCTGATTTAAATCATGCTGATACTGCCCGACGCCTATGGATTTTGGATCAATTTTCACCAATTCCGACAAGGGATCCTGCAGCCTTCTGCCGATTGAAATTGAACCGCGAACGGTTACATCCTGGCCGGGAAATTCCTTTATCGCACAGGGCGAGGCGCTGTATACTGAGGCTCCCGCCTCGCTTACAATGACACAGAGGGGGCGGGTTTCAGCGGATATTTCGCTGATGACTGAACGGATAAAGCCTTCCGTTTCACGGCTCGCCGTTCCGTTACCGACTGCCACGAGTTTAATCCCATATTGCCTGATCATGCGGAGAACAATATTTTTCGCCTCCGGTTTTTTATTATGGGGCTCATTGGGGAAAATTGCCTGGTATTCAAGAAACTTACCCGTTGAGTCAAGAGCAGCAACCTTGCAGCCGGTTCGGAACCCCGGATCGAGAGCCAGCACCGGTTTTTGTCCCGCAGGAGGGGAAAGGAGTAAGGTTTTCAGATTATCTGCAAAAACTGAAAAGGCTTCGTCTTCGGATTTTTCATATAATATTTTTCGCACCTCCGTTTCTGTTGCGGGTAACAGAAGGCGCTCAAAGGCGTCCTTCAGGCAGGCCTTGAGGATTGACGCCGCGGGGCTTTTCGGAAATTTTATAAAAGCCGCTTCCAGCTGCCTTAAAACTTCAGCGTCCGGCACTTTTAAATGAAGCGAAAGCACTTTTTCGTTTTCACCCCTCAGCATCGCAAGATAACGGTGCGATGGCAGAGTTTTGACGGGCTCCTGAAAGTCATAATACATTTCAAATTTTGTTTTTGCGTTTTTGAAATCCTTCCTTACTCCGCTGACAATAAGCCCATCTGACAGGGAAAGGTCGCGCAGCCATTTCCGATAGCCGGGATTTTCAGAAATTTCCTCGGCCAAGATATCCGACGCTCCTGAAATCACCTTATCTGCCGAAGCAAGGCCCTTTTCCGGATTTAAGAACTGGCAGGCCAGCTCCTCAATTTTGAAGGAGGTTTCAAAAGGCTCTAAAAGTCTTCTTGCAAAGGGCTCAAGCCCGGCTTCTTTTGCTTTTGTTCCCCGGGTTGAGCGCTTTGGCCTGTAGGGAAGATAAAGGTCTTCAAGCCCGGTCCTGTCTGTAACGGAAAGAATTTTTTTTTCAAGTTCCGCTGATAACTTATCCTGAGAACGCAGACTTTCGATAATGGTATTTTTACGGCTTTCGAGTTCCTGAAAATAGGCATATTTATGTTCAATAAGCCTGATCTGTTCCTCGTTCAGATTACCGGTGCGTTCCTTTCTGTAACGGGCAATAAACGGAACCGTGGCACCCTCACCCAGGAGGGCAATACAGCCGGCAGCCTGGGAGGGTGTAACCTTGAGTTCAAAAGCCAGTAAATTTACAATATCCACGAATATTATTCCGTGATATAGGCCTTTTCTATTTTTACCTCACTGATGGGGCGGTCCTGAGACCCGGTTTTGGTTTCACCGATTTTTTCGACAACGTCCAGTCCCTCAGTGACCTCGCCAAAGATTGCATGATGATCCGTCGACCT
>ADZX01000003.1_pt1 | contig 31092 bp, 35 predicted proteins | sample 349688 | NCBI WGS metagenome assembly ADZX01 (sample SAMN00713648, study PRJNA49615) | sediment metagenome | isolation source: Carrizo shallow lake | place: Spain: near Madrid | collected 2007-02-15 | depth 25 m m | reverse complement strand
TCCTCAGGCCATGAAGGAAGCCAACAATCACTTGTATCATGACAGGCTGAAGAAGGATGCGCAGGAGTTCAAGATATTCGTGAAGCAGCTCAAGAAGATGACGGGAGGAGTCGCCCAGCCTTTGACTGTATATAATCCTAAACTCCTCGAAGCATTCGAAGGCAAGAACCCTGTGAAAGAGCTGGAAGGATTAGAGAAAAGATATCTGAGCGGCTCATTCGACACCAAGGAGACATTCCAGAAAGAAGTCGACAACACGATGGAGCAGGAGCACAGGATAAGAAGATTGTATGGAGACCTGCCTCAGCTCAACGGCATAGATGCCACAAAGAGGACATTCATCGATGAGCTCAAGAAGATGACTGGCGGCAAGTTCAGCTATTACAGATACACATTCAAGTTCTATCCAGCCATACTGACATTCCTTGAGAAGCTGGTGAAGATAGTGGATGAGATGTGCGTGGAGCCTGGAAAGATAAGGATACCGCAGCCAGAAGAGAAAATAGCTAAACCAGGCACGGTCACACAACTGCCTTCAGGAGCAGCTGTCAAACAGCTCCCATCAGGACGTGCTGGACTGAGACTGCTTCCTCCACATGAAGAGGAGAAACTGGTCAATACCCATGATGAGCTCATGAGGACATTGGAGTCAGAGGACAGGAAAGATGTGAAGAACCTGGCAGGAGATGTCGAGAGGCTCAAAGGGCTGATAATCAACAAGGATCTCGCAGCAGCATTGAAGCTGCTGAAGAGAGAGATAGCAAGGGGAAAGAACCCGTTGTTCAAGGACATGTATCGCGTACCTGTGAGAGAGGACATGATGCAGGGCAACATATACAGGCCATACAGGTTTGAGATTGTAGCTTTCGGAAACAGGTTCATGGGACCTGCAGGATTAGATAAAGGAGGAAGAAGAGTGCCTTCAGGTGTAGGAGGCGAGGCATTCGCAAGAGAGATATTCTTGAAACTGAATTATGTGCAGGCAGACAAGAATGCGAAGCCGAGATCGATAACGACTGAATTGACTGATGTCATAGGCGCCATGATATACAGCATCATGTTCAGGAGCACTAAGCTAAGGAAAGACATAGAGAAGCTGAATGATGAATCCTCCAAGTTCCCTGACAAGGAATCTGTCGCGCTGATAGACAGGATGATAGTCACTCTTGCTAACGAGAGAGCAGCTCTCGAGAACACGAAGAAGACATTGACAGACCTCGAGAAAGAGGCACGCGAGATGCAGTCCATGAGCCATCAGTACATCAAGGATTTCATAGAGAACATGAAAGAGGTCGCCAAGACCCAGGTCGATTGGGGCTCTGGCGAATGGGGCGAAGATGATGGCGGAGTAGATAATTTCGTGCCTGCACTGCACAAGTTCAGGGACGTACCTGACATGCTTGAGATGATCCTCGTCGAAGCTGTGAAGGAAGGCACTGCGGTGATCAGGCTGACTGAGCAGTCATTCATGGAAAGAAGGAAGCTGAATGACGAGTGGAAAAAGCATATAGAAGAAGTGATGAAGCGACCGCAGCAGTATGCAGCGGCTGCGTAAGAATTCTAAGTTCTAGTAGTATCAGTATTGCCACGCTCACAGCGCTGTTTTTATGCTTGTTAACCGAGTCAAGCGATACCACTGTTAGAATTCAAGGTTCGCTCGGTGGCAATACTCGTTCTGGATTTATTCCGGTCTAGGCCTAGAAAGGTTTATATAACATCCCGACATAATACCTGATATCTAGGGGCATCAGGGGTGTGGGGGTTTAATGCTTGATTGAGGAGATCTTAAAGCGAGAATGTCCTAGCTTCACTGTCGCAAACACTGGAATGATCGTGAAAGGCACTCAAGAGCTTGTGGACAAGGTCGCTTATGCCCTTCTCCTTCTCCAGACCATACCTCGTGAATTCCGTCGAGAAGTGGACGAGCACACGAGACTGATAACTGATTCTGACAAGGAGCATTCCTATGCCAGGATGCCCAGCAACATAATCCACCTGGCAAAAAGAGACCTGGATGCAGGCCACATCTGGTGCGCGGGCGAGATCGCCCACGAGTCCATGCACATGCATATCTTCGACGAGTTCTTGAAAGAAGCGGCATCGTGGACAACTGATGAGCAGGATGAGAAGATATGCCTTGACTTCCAGGGAGCCTGCCTAGAAGCTCTAGGGTATATGATGCACGGAAAGCATGTCAGCAGAGAAGCATTCACAGCATACCAGCTGGGCACAAGATATTGGATAGAGAATAGGCTTACTGGATGACTACTTTAGTCCCTATTGACTGGCCTGGCAGGCCTGTCTCGAAAATGGCCCTTACAGCGCCTTTATTGCCATGCGGAGCCCTTATCTCGCCTTTCAGCTGTTTGCCGGCCGGACTGGTCCAGACTGCCTTCTTCCCTACGAATTTGGCTGCCTTTTCCTTTGAATCCACGCCAGAAATGAGTATTATAGGATGGCTAGGAGTCTGCCTGTGCATTGACTTCCTGAAATTGCTTATTATGCCTTCCATCAAAAACACCTTATTAGTCTGATGGGATAAGTGGTTATTTATAAACTTTTGGATGGAAGGGGCTTTTAAAGCTTATTCTGTGGTTGTGACGCCAACCTCACAACATATAGTGGCAGCGACACCTTGGCGGTTGTCTGGAGGAAGGCCGATTCATGCAGGCCTTCCGACATAAATGCCCGGACCCGAAGGGGAGGAAAGAAACGCCGTGTAGCTGCCACTGTTGCAATTTGTTATTCTTGTTGTTTTAAACCAAAAGAAAGTAATAAAAACTTGCCAGGAACAAAGCACGCGCGATGGACAGCAAGATAGAATACATCAATTATGCGCTGAAGAACAACGAGATGATAGTCTTCTCAGCAGAATGCGAGATAAGCTACAACGGAAGGGCTGAAGCTTTTTTGCCGCTTGGCGAGAGATTGATAATCATAAAGAGCGACAAGACACTGCTTGTGCATCAGCCAGAAGGGAACAATCCTGTCAATTACATGAAGCCAGGCACGACCCATTCTATTATCAAAAATGAAGAAGGTGTGTTCCTCAAATCGCAGAACCTGCCGCTCAAGGAATTCCTCGACATCAAGCTGAGCAAGATACATTTCGTCAACTCACATCCTATGCAGGACGGCAAGAAACTCCAGCTGGTCGGGAGCGAGCGCGACATGGCAGAGATGATCTACAAGAATCCTGAGATGCTTGAAATAGGATTCAAGCCAGTCAGCATGGAAGAGCAGACGAAATACGGATTCATAGATGTGATGGGCACTGACAAGCAAGGCAACCTCGTGATTGTGGAGTGCAAACGATACTCTGCTGACCTGAGCGCTGTCCAGCAGCTCCGCAGATATGTGGAAAAGATACAGCAGAGCAAAGGCATACAGAAAGTCAGAGGCATATTGGCCGCGCCGAAGATAACAGGAAATGCAGAGCACATGCTGAAGGACTGGGGATTCAAGTTCGTCTCAGTCAGCCCTCCGAAATACTTCGAGAAGTATGACAGCGACCAGAAGACGCTCGGAAGTTTCTGATAGTTCGTCACCAAATGACGACGACTTAAAAAGATATATTTTTTATAGACATATGACTTAGTCTCATAGTATGAGCAACCATCTACCGCCCAGACAAGTCGCGGATAATGAACGGCATCTTTGGAATAATCTCGGTCTTGAGGAAAAAGTATTCAGATCGAAAAAAGAGCTTGAAAAAGCGCTTGATACTCTCGGGATTGAAACTATGGTTGTTGGAAGCGACGAACCAGGATTCAGAAAATATAGGAGCAGCATCTGGTACAAGGGAAAGCCTGCGAAAAGACCTTCAGGATACGTGGCATATCACTGCCCTAGATGCAGATTATATATTGCAGCTCCCCCTAAGATAGAAGAAATCAATACCGCAAGAAATCCTGGCGGAGGAAAGGATCAATACTGGCTTGATTGTATCCACTGCGGAAAACGTATGGAAATGAACACTCATAGAATATCTGACTGATACCTCTCAGTACTTTTTCCCTTTATGCGCTTTCCATTCCTTGAACAGTTCTATGGATTCCTTGCGCATGAACCTCTCTTTGAGCTGTATCTTGTTCTGCTGGTGCGCGGCAAGGGCGTGATTCGAGACGTGAAGCTCGCCGAAGCCGAACTTCGCAGAGTCCTCTATCGTCGCTCCATACACTATGCGAGACATGCCTGCCCAATGGATGGCTGTGAAGCACATAGGGCATGGTTCTGTAGTAGAATATATCGTGCAGCCCGACAGTTTTATCGTCTTGAGCTTCTTGCATGCCTTCTTGATGGCGTTCATCTCTGCATGACGTGTGGCATCAGTGTCTTTCCAGACCGTGTTGTGCGCTGAGACGACTACTTTGCCATTCTTCACGATGCATGCGCCGAACGGAGATTGTCCTTCGATGATCCCTTTGCGTGCTTCGCACATGGCGATCTGCATGAATTCTCGGTCTCTTCCATCACTTCTTTTTCTGCTCATTCTTCACACACTTCAGCGCTGCTTCGACAGAAGCCTTCTCGAATATTATCTTCTTCAGCGCTTTTGTCATGCCTAAAGGATCATGATGCTGCCAGACATTCCTGCCTATCGCCATACCTGAGGCACCTGCCGACATGATATCCTGCGTCCTCTGGAGGAACTCCTTGTCAGCGAGCTTGGTCTCGCCTGCACACAGCAATGGCACATTGCCTGCGCACTTGACAACCCACTTGTATCCCTGGATGTCTGGATTGAATTTCATCTTCAGGATATCAGCTCCTAGCTCGAGGCCTACTCTCGCAGCATACGCGAGAGTGTCGATAGAAGTCTCCTCATTGACGAACTTCCCTCTCGGGTACATCCAGGCTATGACTGGAAGTCCGTACTCATGAGCCTCCTCTTGGATCTTCCCGAATTCATGGAATATCTTCGCCTCCTGGGGGCTTCCGACAAATATGGTGAAGCCGACTGCCTGTGCGCCGAGCTCCACTGCCCTTTTCACAGAGCAGTTGATAGGAGAGTAAGGATCATTCTGCGCGATGTTAGTCTTGCCGTTGAGCTTCAGGATGAGCGGCACCTTGTGGCGATAATGCTCATAATATCTCTCTGCTATGCCTTTCTGCACTATCATCCCATTATAGTTCCCTTTGACAGCGACGTCTAACACATACTCTGGATCGATAGTGTCCATGTTGAATTCCTTGGGACCGTGCTCAAGGCCATGATCCATCGCAAGAAAAAGAGATTTTCCTGAATCGAAAAGTTGAGCTAAATCTAACTTCATCATCCACCTCTTTTATAGACGAGATAAAGCGTTTATACAGCGACGAAGACCCAGATGACGACCACTGCGAACAGAGCCTTCCAAAAGACACGGGCGACTCCCAGCGGAATGATGGGCCTCAATTTCTTCTCAGTTGCTGAGTTTTGTTTTATATCTTCGACAAACCTTCGGTCATAGTTCATCATATATTGCATCGTACCTCGAAGGGCCGAAACCCTTCTATTGAGGTTTCTTAATGACCTTCATCTTATAAATCTTTGCATCCCGCAAAGCAGAATTCCATTTTAACAGGTTATGCTTGGATCCTACATGCCTTATGACAGATTGCGCATTCGCAAGACCTATTTTCATCGAAAATTCTACGCCCTTCCACTTGATCATCCCTGCTATGAAACCAGAGGCGAACGCATCTCCTGCGCCAGTCGACTCTATGACTCTTATCTTTGATGCAGGCAGGAAGTAATAATATGCGCCATCACAGCAATATGCGCCTTCCTTCCCGTTTGTGATGACCACAATTCCCGGACCGCAAGACTTTGAGCGCCTAAGGAGCTCATATATGTCTCCTGTCTTCGTCCTGAGCATCTGTTGGGCCTCTTCCTTATTGAAGATGAGCACATCCAGCCGCTCCAGCATCGGCTTCAGCTCTTTGGCGCCTTTCGCAGCCAGGTAACTGCTGATGTTAGCAGCTGTCTTTATCCTGTTCTTCTTGGCAAACTTGAGCAGGTCTAGGGATGTCTGATAGGACTGGCCCATCAATGAGGTGAAGTAGAACCACTTGGCCTTCAGCTTCGACTTGGCTATCCTATCAAAGGATAGATGGTCGCTGGCACCCCTGTATATCAGGATGGTGCGGTCATGCTCTATGCTGTCCAGCACAATGGAGTAATTGGTCTTGTCCTTGCTCCTGGTGCCTATGAAATCGACTTTCTCCTTCTTGAGCTCCTTGAGTATGAAATCAGCATCATCATCCAGGCCCATATTCCCCAGGAAAGCTGTCTTCAGCCCAAGCCTCGCGAAGCTGACTGCAGTGTTGGTGCCTCCGCCGCCTGTGAAGAAGTCAAGCCTCTTCATCAGTATCTTCGTGCCAGAAGGATAGCAGATGTGCTTCTGTTTGGCGCCGTTGGTCTGCGTAGTCAAGAGCTCAGATTCCGTGTCTGCGAAAAGGTCTATCGCCGCTGTCCCGACAGCTATCACATCGTACATGCTGATAGACGAGGATTACGGGCTTTATATTCCTTTCGTGTTATTGCAGCATCGCCACCTAGCGAACCTTGAATTCTAACAGCAGTATCACTTGACTCGGTTAACAAGCATAAAAACAGCGCTGTGAGCGTGGCGATGCTCCTGTGTGAAGTCCCTGCCGCGCCTGCTCGACCTTACTCTATACAGACTAGGTCTCACCACGGCGCTACGGAACGCGAGCGGTAGGACTCACTTCGTGAGCAGCGCTGCAAGAAAGCGATGGCGTTCAAACAAGAGGCAGGGACTTCACCATATGTGGCTAGAATGTCAGAAAAAGAAATAAAAAAATAAAAGAAAAAAGCTGCTTACTTAGCAGCAAGGTCTTTGACTGCTTTCAGCGCAACGACGATCGCTGCTGGAGCGACGAAGACTGCGATGTAAGACAGCATGGCCGACAGATATGATCCCACATATGGGATGACTGTCAGATTAGCTGAACCAGCTGCTATCAAAGCGATAGACGCGACCAAGAATGGTGTGGTCTCCTTCGCAGTGACGTTCATGAATCCTACAACCAAGCCAAGCACGACAAGCACTAGCACAACCCAAGGGTTGGCTGTGACTATGATGCCCGCAATGATTGCCAGGATGACGCCTATGATAAAGGCGTAGTGTCCTATATTCGATTTCATTACTAAACACCCCGTATTTTTATTCCCTCAGCGAAGTCTCTTTGATCAAAAGAGCGTCATTTACCGAATTCGTGATCTATCTGATTGAGCCTTCTCGAAAGAGATGATATCTCATCATCCACTTTGTCAAGCTCTGGCACACCCGTCTTCTGTCCAGCAGGCTTTGACTTCCCAGAAAGCGCAACGACTCCTATCGATACTATAGCTATGAGCGCTACAAGCGCGAGCAACAGTCCGAAGAAGCCTGCATCCACAGGAACAGCAGAAGCCACCGCGTTGCCTGTTATAGCTTCCTGGCCGAACTTGTAATTGCCTGTGCTCATGGTCGCACCTATGACTGCAAGCACTAATATCACAGTGATAAAGAATAGCGATTTAAGTTCAGCCCTCTTTCCCCATACTGGTCTCATGAGGGTTTTTAAGCCCTTCTTATATATAAATTTTACCCTCTTCCCACAGGTATTCAGCGTATCCTATCAAGGATAGAATGGGCATTTATGGCCATCTCAGAGCCTATAAGCCTTTTCCAGTCCTTGCCTGCCTTTGCCATCAGCATCGTCCTGAACTGGTCTTTCTCCTGGTTCGAGACGCGGGCAAACTGGTCAGCCTCTATCAGGCCATAAGGGTAGCCTAAGAATACAGGATCTGTGCTGTTGTCTTTCAGGACTGAAAACAATTCGGCTGGCTGATCTCCTTTTCTGAGTTCTATGATGAACTGATAGCTTGACTTCTCGTTCAGACGCACTATGTGCAGGTCTGCCTTGTACCTCTGGTCATCTATGTCTGCTACAGGAAAATAATGCCAGCAGCCTTCTGGAGACAACTGCGAGATCGCCGCATTTATTGAGAGGCCGTTGTCAGTGAAAAGATGGGATGTCTTTGATATCGCGGCTATCGTGTTTGAGCCTGCTGCTGCGAAAAGTCCGTTGACAAACTCCTGCTCTATCTTTGTAGGCGCGAACAGGGTGCCGTCAAGTATGATGAAGCTGTCAGTGATGTCTTCGCATGCAACAGCTGCTGCCTTCATCTCTGATATCCTCCGCAGGAGATTGCCTATTGTGGCAAGATTCGACTGCACATCAAGCTCATCAAGGTCGAAAAGCAATGGCTTGCTGAAAAGTTCTGTGCCAAACAGCTTCGCTTCAGCCATCCTCTGCTTTGATTGGTTGTCTTTCAATGTGATGAGGGCGTAGAACTCTATCTTCCTGCTCTTTATCCGCCTGTTATCCTGGTAGATTGTGTAATATACCCTTACAAACTGCAGGGAGAGATGGGGCGTCGATATTATCTCCTGGTTTCCGCCGTCGATGAACACCACTTTCTTGTCTGTCTTTATGGTGTTGATCTCTTTGAAGTTGCGCTTGTCCAGCTTTATGGGCCTGAACTTGGCTCCACGGATGACTGCGAAGTCATCTGTATTCTTCTGCACAGGCTTGAGCGCTTCAAGGACCTCTTTTATGATGTCTTTGTCCATGGAGGGGAAAAAGTGAATGTAATATATAAAATTATCATGAATAAAAATATAAATGAGCGAAAGAAAACCGCTTTGCATGTACGAGATCGAAGCGAAGATACCTCTGGATGAACAGGAATACACGCTGCTCAAGAACAGGCTCATACATATCGCGAAGCCTCTCGGAACTGTGCATGAAGTCAACCACTTCTGCGACATATTCGGATTCTTCAGGAAGACGAAAAGATTGTTGAGAGTCAGGGCAGAGACCCATGACGGGATGACAGCATACATACTGACTTACAAAGGCAAGCTGGAGCCTGGAAGATTCAAGAAAAGGAGAGAGATCGAGCGGAAGATAAGCAGATTCTCAGCAAAACTCATTCTGCTGCTCAAGACAGGGCTTGTCTATGAGAAAAAAAGGGTGAATTTCACAGTCATGGATGCAGTCGTCTCTCTAGATGAGGTGCAGAAGCTCGGACACTTCGTCGAAATAGAGGGAAAAGACGAAGGACAGATAAAAAAGATAATAAAAAAACTCCAGATAACGAAAAAGCCTGTCAAGAAAGGATATGCAGAGATGATGGCTAAGAAGACAGGGATGAAAAAAAAATAAAAAAATAAAAGAATCAGATAGGCGCGCCGTCCTTCTTTATCATCTTCTTCTCTACTGGCTTTAGCCTGAGCACTATCAAGAAGACTATCGCCGCTGCGATGGCCTCGAAATAAGCGCCCATGCCTATTATTATGCCGAGACCTGAGATAGACCATATCCCTGCGGCGGTCGTCAGGCCAAACACCTCTTTCTGATAGCCTATTATCGCTCCAGCGCCCAAGAAGCCTACTCCTGTGACGATGGCAGCGCCCATCCTGGCTATCGAGTCGCCTAGGAAGAACTGCTGTGTCGCAGTCATCAAGATTGTCGAGGTCAAGCACACCAAAAGATGCGTCCTCAAGCCTGCAGGATGGCCGCTCTTCTCACGCTCATATCCTATGAGACCTCCAAGGATGACCGCCATCAGTATCCTGATAAGCGCCTCCGGGTTGAATTGGTTCACTAATGTGCCTACGAAATCCATGTTTATCACTCTCTCCTCTTTTGTTTCTTATAAGCATGCTCCTGCGTGTCGATCTGCTTCTCCAAGTCTCCAAGCTCTTTGTCTATCGGAGCGACATCTTTCTTGATGTCATCTGAGACTCTGGATCGGAATGCGCCCTTGCCCTGCTTAGCGTGCAGGACCATCCTCTGCTTCAGGTCGCCGAGCTTGCCGTATGCCTCTTCAAGCCTCTTTATCGTGGTGTCGACCGCTGAGATATCCTTATGGAACTCCTCTGACAATGATGGCTGCCTGCCTATCGACCTAAGCCTCATCTTCTTTACCTCTTTTATCTGCAGCGGGTCTATGAAGCGTATGTTGCTGAAGTCATCCCTCACGCGGATAGGAACTTCTACAGGCGTGATTATCGTAGCACGATGCTTGCCTGCATATGACAGCAGCTCAGCGAACTCGTGGCTTATCTTGTATTTCTCTTTCAGCGACAAGGATGACGATGCCTGCTCTTGCTTGAGCTTGATGGAGTGCATCCTCTCTATTCCTGGATACCTGTCGTGCACTTCAGGCATCACGTATAATGGCCTCTTGCCTGCCAAGCCATACTGCGCAAGATGCCTGGCCGCATACTGGTCTGCTAGTATCGGTTCTCTCCTGACTATCAGAAGGATAGCAGGGATTATCAACAGCAACAAAAGCCATGCAAAGCTGAATTGGGGTGCGGCAGGCACTTCTATCTGCGGTTCTATCGGTTCCTCTTCTGCCGGAGTTATGATCACATAATCAGGTTTCTGCTCTACAGGAATTTCTATCTCTTCGCACTTGCGCTCTTCCTTCGGCTTCCAGTATGGCTTCTCTGCGCAGAATGAGACAAGTCCGCAATGCCTCTGCTCGACTCCATCTTCGCAGTCTCCCCACTCAGTGCAAGTCCATTCTGTATGGCAGTCGCAAGGCGTTATCGTATCTGGCTGGAGATATTCTGGAGCGCCGCAATTATGCAGGTCGAAGCAGGACCTCATCCTCACTCCGTTGAGGCACTTGCTCCAGTCGCCGCATACCCATTCTGACTCGCATTCCATGCCGCCTCCTCCACCGCCGCCACCGCCTCCTCCTGATGGAGGTACGTAAGCAGAGACTATGGTGAATGAATATGAGTCTGACAGGCTGTTGGATGCGTTGTCATCGACATTGACTATGACGTCGACTACCTGAGAGCCTATGAATGCGAATAATGATGAGTTGAGGAATACGGAGACATTGGTGGCGCTGTTGACAGTGAAGGTCGCATTGACAGTGACATCTATGCCTTCTACAGTTATGTTTATCGTCGATACATTGACTCCTGAGACGTCGTCTATTATGTCAAATGTTATGTTTGTGGATGATGGGACTGATGTGGCGTTCCTCGCAGGCACGAGATTGGATATATTCGGCGCGGTCGTGTCCGGAGGCACTGTGTTCACAGTGAATGTCCTGTTAGCAGGAGCGAAAGCGCTGTTATTGCTCGTGTCGGATGCGAAGCAGTTCCATTCATAATCACCCTCCGCAAGATCAGTCAGGTTGAACTGGACCTCTGCGAATGTTCCGCTGACTGCGACAGTCTGATTAGGTGCAAAAGTGCCAGAAATGTTAGTATAAAGCGTGATATTTGACAGATTCAGGTTAGTCGCATTGCAAGCCACGCTCACATTGTTCAGGTTGGTGATGTTGCCATCAGCAGGGCTGACAAGCTGGACAATAGGCAACGTAGTGTCGACGACAGTTATCTTGATCAGTTCTGACAGCCTGTTACCAAGAGTGTCGTTGACGCTGACATTCAGGTAATAAATGCCTACACCAAGACCTGTCGTATTGACTATAATGCCCGTGCCCGGATTGATGTTGAAATTCAGAGCGTCATCTATCGAATAAACACTGATTCCGCCAGGATCAGACGCATTCACATCATAATAGAACGCCTGCGTGTACTCGATAGTGTGGTTGACAAGCGATTCATTCCATGTCGGAGCAGTCGCATCGACTGTGAATGACCTGTTTGAAGCTGCAAATGCGCTGTTATTGCTTGTGTCATAAGCAAGGCAGTTCCACTCATACGCACCATCTGCAAGATCTGTCAAGTTGAAGGTGACTTGGGACTGATTGCCGCTGACAGCGACTGTCTGATTAGGCAGCCAGCCAGATGTGTTAGTATAAAGCGTGATATTCGACAGATTCAAGTTAGTCGCGTTGCAAGCCACGCTGACATTTCGCAATGCAGACGCATAAGCATCTACCGGACTGACAAGATACACAATCGGCAAGGTTGTGTCGACGACAGTCACGAAGCGGCTGACCTGCGATGATGTGTAGTTCTCTGACTCAGGATAGACTGCTGTCACATTATAATGACCTACAGTCGGGAACAAAGTGAGATTCTGCAACGTACCAGTGCCGTTGTTGATGAGTATGCTGTCAAGATACAGCTCTACAAACGACTCGCCTCTCAGCAGCACAGATGTTATGTTGACTATGCTTCCATATTCTACCAACATATCGCCCTCTGTGCCGTTCAATGTGAGGTTTATGAGCGATGTGTTCTTGGCTATGCTTACTATTGTTGAATTCTCTGCATACGTGTAATTCTGGGTCGCAGAGACATTGCATGTGTAATTATAGCTGCCTGCGGCCAATGTGACATAGAGTCCACTTTGCGATGTGACATCAGTACCGTTACTGTATAACTTAGCCGTCGCTTCCTGATTGTCACATGCGCAAGTGGCATTCACTTGAGCAGGATAAGTCACTGATGTGGAAGGCAGGACAGTCAGGCTGCATGAACTCGTGTAAGCAAGCACTGTATAAGTGCCGCCCGTGAAATTCAGGTTGCCCAGGCTGTCATTCGCAAACCACACATATGGATACACACCAACACCCAGAGGAGCAAAGCTCACATTGTACTCGCTGCCGACATTGCCGGCAGTATGATTCAGACCATTGAACTCGAGCCAGACAGACTGCATACCTATTCCAGCATCAACCCAGGTAGAGTTGAACTCATAATACTGCGACGGGCTGAAAGTCGCTGGATCAGCAGGCGTCTCCTTGAGATTTGAGTATGAAGGAGCGGTCGCATCGACCCTGAATGACCTGTTTTCACCGGCAAAAGCAGCATTACCAGACGTATCCGTGGCAAAGCAGCTCCACAGATAGGTTCCATCTGCCAGATCTGTCAGGTTGAACTGCACTTCAGCATAAGTTCCGCTCACAGCAACAGTCTGATTAGGCAGCCAGCCAGATATGTTTGTGTAAAGAGTGATATTTGAAAGATTCAGATTAGTTGCGTTGCAAGTCAGATTGATATTCCTGCTTGAATGGTTATAACCATCGATAGGACTGACCAGCTGCACGACTGGAGGCGCATGATCGAGCGCATCACCTATGATTATGTCTATATGGCTGCTCTCTGCTCCAGCAGTGGTAGAGTTAGCGAAGACGAAGAAGTCCCACTCAGTGCCTACTGCGCCTGTGGCGTTGACGAACCACGTTATGTTGCACTCGTCGCCAGGCAGCATGCCTATGAGGCAGCTGTCATTATCGTAAGTCATCGGGTTGCTTGTGTTCGTGTAGAACGGCGTGCCAGAGTACATCGGGATGATTCCCTTGCTCTCTTCTGTGACTGTGTAATTAGTGAATGAAGCGATGTCTGCTGTCAGAGTGCTGCCGTCATAAGTCGCGTTGCATATCGGCAGATTGTCGCATCTGACTCCATCCTTGAACAGTCTTGGAGTGGTCATGCCGACATTGAACATCTTTATCTGCGCGCTGGTGTTGAAGATAGGCAATGCGCTTGAATTGAGCTCTATGAAGTTATGCTGGAGGGAGATATGGCCTTTAGTGTCTATGTCAGTCAGGTCTTTCGATGCGTATCTTATCTGGGTGGAGAAGTTGTATAATGTCAGGCCTGTCGAGTTGAATACTGAAGAGGCGACTTTGAGATACGGCCCTATCGTCAGGCCTGTCGCTGATAAGTTGGTATCGCTCAGGTTCAAGTCGTATATCGAGCTATTCAGGAACTCGCAGCTGTCCAGACTCATGTTTGAATCGAGGAATTCGCCTCCATACAAATAAGCGTTGAATCCGCAGTCCATGAACAGCACAGCATCTTTGCTTGCTACAGATATTCCCTTCCCTAGACCATCGCCTATTATCTCGCTGCCTCCGCAATCAAGCACAAGGCCGCTCGCGTTGATGACTAAAGCAGGAGTCACTCCTGAAGTAGGCAGATAGTACATGCCTGGCTGCAGCGTCGTGTTCTTCAGTATGTAGAGAGTGCCTGATACATCTACCACCTTATCGCTCCATGTCGACGGGTCTGTGAGGTTGACAAGCACTGATTCGGTTATCGTCAGGTTCACGCTGGCAGTCCTGTTGGTCGGACCTTCTGTAGATGAATAATCGACGAAGAACTGGTAAGTCTCGTTTATTGTTCCGTTAGCGTATACTGTCCATGATATCTCGCATTCCTCGCCTGCCTGCATGTCCTCAAGGCAACCTGCAGTCGTCGGATTCTGGCTGGTTGTGTAGAACGGAGTTCCTGAGTTCATAGGGATGACGCCTTTATATCCCGGATCTGAAACATTCTCTGCAGCGACATCCCAAGCGACGACTGAACCGTTCTGAGTAATCATATAGACTAAACCATAGTTGAAGCTCTGGAAAGAGGAACCTGCTGGTGTGAAATTAGTATGACCTATAGGATCTACCTCTACAGGCGGTGTGAAACCCGAGTCCTCCCATATTGAATAATTTATAGACTGATCCACGTACTTGACAGTCACTATATATTCCTCACCATCTGAACCCAAACCTGCTGTGCCTGAACCGAATGGATCAGCTATCGCTACCCAGCTCAAGTTTGATGTGTTCCAGAAGTAGAATGTGTAAGGAGGGGCTGTCGTCACCGCGAACAAGCTATCTCCGGCCATGACAAGATTCCTCTGCAGAGTGCCCCACGGAGGATTGGAGTTCTGGTATCCAGTACCATTATAGTAATAATAATAGTAGACACTCACCCTGTACCTCATCATCACAGGCTCGAACGATGAATTGGAAACGATGACCAGCTGTACCAGACCAGTTATGTTCGGCATGAGAGGCCCCCAAGCGCCTGTCTCCTTATTCCAGATAGTGTAGTTCCTGACCGAGGAATAGCCGTAGATGTTGCCTGAATTCCTGCCACTACTGAAAATGTTTATGTAACCATCCTGCGGCGTCCTCGCTGCTGCAAACCATTCTGAGCCGTTCCATACAGTGTAATTATATAATATACCATCAGGATACGCGCATATTATGTGGCCATTCGCGTCTCCAGCGAACGGGTTGCAGTTCTGTCCTCCTCCAGGATGAGGAATCTCTTCCCACTCATTCGAGCTGTTGAACCTGCTCATGTTGTAAGTAAATAAGCCGGAGTCATAATACTGAGCGAGCACATGACCAAGACCGTCAGTCACAAGCGTCCCACCATAACTGATGAAATAAATTGGGACCTGCTGCCATTCACTGCTCGCATTGTAATAATGATGAGTCATGAACCCTCCAGTGCCGTTGTAAAGCGCCGCAAACACAGGAGTTCCGTTATTTCTGAAGTAGTAAGTGAATGAGTCTCCTGCGGATGTATTCAACCCGGGATTGGCTGATGGATACACTAAAGTCCAGTTGCCGCTGTGAACTATCGGGTCCAATGTGGCTGTGACATTGCCGCAAGGGGCTCCTACGCACTTGACTTTCGACCTGAAAGTGAACTGAGACTGGTTCTGCACGTAATAGCTAGCTGCAGGGTTGTAGAACGGCGAGAGAAGGGTGCCTTCAAGCATGAATGAAGATGCTGTGTAGTTGGTGAATGAGCTTATATTGGCTGTCAGATTGCCTCCACTGTATGTCATGTTGCATTCATCAGTGTTGTCGCATCTCACGCCGTCTTTCAATAGCACAGGATTTGTTAAGTTTAGGTTGAATAGCTGTATCTGTGCGCTCCTGTTGAAAGCAGGCAATGATACTGAATTAAGGCTTATGAAGTTCTGTCCCAAGGTTATCTTTCCAGAAGTGTCTATATTCGACAGGTCTAGCGAGGTATAGACTATCCTGCTGGATGCATTGTCAAGCCACAGATTTGTGCAGTTCAGGCTGCCAGACAGGCTGACGTACAACCCTGGATCAATACTTTTGTTCCTTATACAAATTGGAGTTACTCCTTTAGTTATTCTATTTTTTCCATCCATGTTAGTATATCTATTGTTTAACCCTCCTGTGGGAGGAAATTCTTTTGAACCATTATTATATTTCCCCATAAATTTAATTTATTCTATCTTAATAGGTATGATTGTTGGTTGGATTGTTGGAAAAGTCAAATCCAAAAATCAAAAACCAGATAATTTTTTAGCCCATCTAAAATGATATTCAGACCTTCTCCTTCTTTTTTTATCTTTACTTCCTTTTGGTCTTCCAATTTTCTTCCTTTTTTATTAACATTTAAGAATAGTAATACAATTTTAAAAACAAGAATATCTTAAAAATAAAACTCAACGATGAATAAAAGAGGGATTAAAAATAAAGAGGCTTTAAAGAGATATAAGTCAGAAAATCCTTGGGGAATGGAAACGACAGTTGATCTAAAAAACTGCAATCCAAAAACTATAAGAAGTTATGAAAAGCTTGAAGATTTTGTAATCAGGCTTTGCGATCTGATTGAAATGAAAAGATTTGGGAAGCCGATTATTGTTAATTTTGGCGAAGATGAAAGAGTTGCAGGTTATTCTTTAACACAATTAATAGAAACTTCTTTAATATCCGGGCATTTTGCAAATAAGACAAATTCAGCTTATCTCAATATTTTTAGCTGTAAATCTTATGATCCTAAGAAAGCAATAAAATTTTGCAAAAAATATTTCGAAGCTACAGAATGCAAAGCAAATACTAATCTTAGATATTGATTTATCTAAGGGAAAAATAAAATTTACTTCAATTTAACTGCAGTTCCGTAAGCTAAGATTTCAGAAGAATTCTGCATAACAGTGGAGCTTGTAAACCTGAACCCAATAATAGCATCAGCACCCATTTCAATTGCCTGATTTACCATTCTGTTTAGCGCTTCATCTCTCGATTGATTGACCATTTCGGTGTAGGTTTTAACTTCTCCTCCTATTAAATTTTTTAATCCTGCTGCAATATCCCTTCCAATATTTCTTGCTCTTACAGTGTTCCCCCTTGCAATTCCTAAGACTTTCAAAATCTTTCTTCCAGGAACATCAAAAGCAGTTGTTACAATTATTTCAGCCATTTTTATTTGCCCTCCTTTTATCTTTTCTTTCCTCAATTATATCTTCATCTTTATTGAAGAGTATGTAAAATCCCAATATGAGTAAAAGAATTGAAAAGATAACAGTTATCCAGAATCCAAAGAATAGCGGGATTAACAATCCAATTCCTACAAAAATCAAAAACATTCCTGTGATTGTTCTGGATGTTTTATTCATAAAGAGATTAATAGAGAAGAGTTAATAAAATTATCTGTAAATTATTGTTTGTAAAAAAAGAATAAACCAAAGAGTTCCTGCAACAAAAGCCATAATTGCAGAAAAAAATAAATTTAAAGTTGCATAAGTAACAACTAAAGCGTACATTCCAATAAAGGTTATCAAAGATGTCTGGGAATTAATATTCCCTTTTCTCAATTTAACTCCTTGAATTATTTGCGGGATTAATGCATAGCTAAAAGAAAGTATCGCAATAAAAATCATTAAATCCTGCCACACCATCTTGAAAAAATAATCGATGATTTTTAAGCTTTCTCAATTAAAATATATTTTAGAATAAGTAATTATTATTTAATCACCTCTACTCGGCAATTGAAAAGCTGCCATAAATATAACAGATAGTCACTGTTCAATCACCTCGCATTTACCTGTTTCAATCAGAATTTTTGCTATTTCACGAGGGATGTTTGCAATCTGACCTTTTTCAAACGGGCCTAATTTTTCTCCGGTCACGTCCATGACCTCTCCCATCTCTTCATGAAAAATAACCAGTTGATTTTTAGAAATTTCTTCTGCTTTTCCGTTTAAAGCTTCATTGAGTTCTTTGTTGGAAATGTCTATGCTTTTCATTAAATCCTCAAAGAGGGATTTTTCTATTTTGAACATATTTTCAAAATCCTGCTTAGAGATTCCAGTTTCAGCGGCGATTAACACAAGGGTGAGAATTTTTTTCCTCCGCCTTAACATCAATTCTTTGAAAAGAGTCAGGGCGTTTTCGAGCTGTTTTTTTGTTTTAATTGAAGTGTCGGAAAAACCATCGTCTTCCTGAGACGCAATTGCTTTTTTTTCCTTAAGATAATTTGATACTTCACTAATGAAGTTTTTAGCTATTGGCTGCAACTGTTCTGAATAACGCTCTTTTCTTGCAGCTTCGTAGATGTCGTTGTAGGTTATCACAACAAAAAAAGATAAGAGGGATATTTAATTATTGCTGTGGTGAATTATTTATCAAACCCGACAAGCCTCAAAAGCTCCTGGCCCTGTATGCTTCCGAGAGTTCCTTTTCTTGCTTCTTTTTCTGAAAAATGTTTTTCTTTTGGGATTGAACCATTGAAGAATAAAACTGGAACAGGATCTGCAGAATGCGTTTTTAGCCTGCAAGGAGTGGAGTGATCTGCTGTGACAACTATCTTTATCCCTTTTTGGGGAGCAAACTTTCTTAGAAAATCGAACAAAGTTTTGTCAACATATTCTATCATAGTCTTTTTTTCTAATGGCTTGTTATCGTGGCCGGGAAGATCTGTTTCTTTAATATGGATATAGGCATAATTAAATTTATCGTGGTTCTTTTTTATTATATTTATTGCATGATCGCAAGCTTTTTTTAGTCCTTCATACATATTTTCATACGCATCAAGTTTCTTTAATTTAGGATACTCAAAAGAGAAATTTTCCATCCCACAAGTTTTTGCAAAACCAATTTCAAGAGGCATATAAGCTGCAGAAACCCATCCCTTATAGGGTTTAAGTTTTGGAAGCTCTATTCCTGCACCTCTAACAAGAAAGTAGTTTGCCGGAAGAAGGCCCAGTTTTTTTCTCTCTTCGTTTATGGGATGATTGTTTAGTATTACAAATGCTTTTTCTAAAAATTCGTTCACGACGTTTGCTGTGTATTGGGAATTTTCGTCGTCATCTTTTGGTTTGCAATGTCCTACTTTAGTTTCAACCCCGGTTTTTCCCTGAACATAGGTAAAATCATTCCCAGTAATGTTGTCTGAAAACCCCCCTTTAAACACAAGCACTGCCCTATGCTGGATTGTAGGCTGGAATAAAAATTTACAAGGGAGAGTTATTTTTCTATTTATGGTGTTCGCCAGAGCAACAGCTTCTGCTGTGGTAAGTGTTCGCCCAGCTCTTCTATCCAGAATATTTCCTTTATCCAAAGAGTCTATTGTTGCAAAGTTTGCCCTAAAAGCTAAATCCCCTCTTTCTAATTTGATGTTAGCCCCATTAGCTTCTAACTGACCTCTTGTACTTGATAGAATTTCGTTGCCAAAAATAGATACAATTGCCTCTACTGAACCAGGAACAAATCCGGGTTTTACAGGATACATGAAACCCATTTCTCCGCGCGTAGCTAAGAAATCCAGGTTTTTTGTGTCTGCAGCTTCAAGAGGAGTTTTATCTCCCAACTGTTTCTGAGGCAAATCTCCCATTCCGTCCAAGATAACAAGTATTCCTTTCATAAAATTTCAAAGAAAATGTTATTTATAAGAATTTAGATAATCAATCATAAATAGAATATTCGAAAATTTTATCGTAAGGGATGAACCACTTTGTTGATTCTTCAGGAGCTGCTTTCTCCATTATCTTTCTAAAAAGCCGAATAGAGTTTCCGTGCGCAGAAATTGCTACATTGACTTTATTTTTTTCGACAAATTTCTTTAGATATTTTATGAATTTTCCTACTCTTTCCTCCACGTCTGCAAAACTTTCGCCTTTTGGAACCCTAACATTATAACCTCTATGAATCGCTTCGTATTCTACTTCTCCTAAAAATTTCTCAACTTTTTTTCTTAATCGAGGACTTAAATTCTCTATTGCATCTCCTTCAATCATGAGATTAATTTCTTGCTTCCCTGCTCTTTTAATAAACTCTTTGTGTGAAGTTCCTTCTAAAATCCCATAACGCCGTTCTATCATTCTGTTATCTTCAATTAATTTTTTACATTCAGGATGGTGTTTCAAAACATATTTTAGAGTGTCTTTTGACCTTGAAAGCCGAGTGTAAAAAGCAACCTGGAATTTTTTACCTTTTAATTTTCTTGCGACTTTTATTGCATCAAGTTTTCCTCTCCAAGTTAGCTTAGCGTCTTTCCAGCCTGTGAAAATTCCTTTCTGGTTATAGGTAGTTTTTCCGTGGCGAAATAGATAAATCTTGTAAACCTGCTTCCTCTTTTTCATGATTGGATTAAAGAAAAGAAGTTTATAATAATTTTCATTTTTGTAAAATCAGTAAACCCTATAAACCCCTACCTATTCCTATAGACATGTTTGGAAAACTAAAAGAAAAGCTGAAAAATTGGGCAAAGAAAGTTTCTGAGAAGGCAAAAGAAACAGAAGAAGTAATTGAAGAGAAAAGCGCGGAGAAGCTCAAAAAGGAATCAAAGAAAAAATCAAAAGAGAAAAAAAAGTCTGAAAAGATTGAAAAAGAGCTTGTTGAAGAAGCTGAAGAAAAACTATTTGAGCCCTCTACAAAAGAGATTGAGGAAAAAGAGGAGATTAAGAAATTCGAGGCAACTAAAGAAATCGAGCTTCCAATGGAGTACAACACTGGAGCGCAGAAGTTTGAACCTGATCTTGAGAAGCTAAAAGAAAAAATTGAGGAAAAAATTTCTGAACCCGAGAAGTCTAAGCCAGGAACAGAAAGTTTTTTTAAGAGAGTTACTTCGAAGATCTCGAAAGTTAAAATCTCCGAAGAAATGTTCAATGTTTATGCCGAAGAGTTAGAGATGCTTCTTTTAGAGAATAATGTTGCGTTAGAAGTTGCTGAAAAAGTTGTTTATGAACTTAAAGAGAAAGTTGTCGGAAAAGAGCTTTTGAAAAAGGAAGTAGAGTCTGAGATTCAGGAAGCTTTCAAGGAAATAATAAGAGGAATTTTAGTTGACCCTTTTGACATTATTAAAAGAATTAAAGAGAAGAAGAAAAATTCCAAGGATCCTTTTGTCATGATTTTTTGCGGAGTAAACGGAACCGGCAAGACCACAACCATTTCAAAGATTGCAAGCCACTTGAAAAGTAAAGGTATAAGTTGCGTGCTTGCTGCAGGAGATACATTCAGGGCTGCATCGATTGAACAACTGAAAACTCACGGAGAAAAAATCGGAGTCAAAGTTATTGCGAACGATTATGGCAGTGATCCTGCTTCAGTCGGTTTTGATGCAATAAAATACGCGAAAAAAAATCTTATTGATTGCGTGCTTATTGACACTGCCGGAAGAATGCATACCTCAAAAAACTTATTAAAAGAAATAGAAAAGATGGCAAGAGTTTGCAAACCTGATTTGAAGATTTTTGTTGGAGAAAGCATAACTGGGAATGATGCGATAGAACAAGTGAAGACTTTTAATTTTGAAATAGGAATCGACGGAATTGTCCTGACAAAAGCTGACATCGACGAGAAAGGCGGAACTGCGCTTTCTGTTGGTTATGTAACTAAAAAACCAATTTTGTATTTAGGAACAGGACAAGAGTATGATAAGATTGAAGTTTTTAACAAGGAGAAATTCATTGAAAAGTTGGGGTTGTAAAGAAGAAATTAATACACTAAAGAATGTCGGATCTCATACTTTCCTTTTTCTTTTGGAAGCAAGTCTACGTGCGACTCTCTTGGAAGAGTTATTTCAATTCCCGAACACAGAATAGAATATCCGTTATTTAAATGAAGGATAAGATCTCCAATTAGTTTTTTAGAACTGTGAGGTTTTTCAGGATCTGGAATATAAGCGATAACATTACTTATTGAGAATCTGCTAAGATCGACTTCTTCTAATTTTCTTACAGGAGAAATTAATTGTTCTTTAATATGAGCACTTTCTAACCTCTTCATAGCTAAAAAAATTAAAGAAAGTTTTTAAATATTATTATTATTTTCTATTCATCTTTGAAAAATAATACAATCTCCTGATTCATTCTTAATAATATCCCCTTGAACAAGAGTCACGATATAAGTAGCATTTATATCTTTAAATTCTCCGACAATTGCAAAAGTGTTAGTAGATTCTTTATATTGCAAAGTTCCTTCATATAAATTTCTTGAGCCTCTTATCAAAGTTACTTTTTTATTTTGCAATTCTAGTGTTTTTTCCAGCATAAAAATATGAGATGCACAATTTTATAAGTTTATATGAGATATAATTTGATTTCTCAGCGAATTAAAATAATCCTAAAAGAACTTGCAAAAAAGCAAAACCACAAATTTATTAACCTTTGATTTACTTCTTTTTTCATGTTAGAAAAGCTTGGGGAAGTATTAAGGAAAGCGACAAACAAGGTAGCGAATGCTATATTTCTGGACAAGAACCTTGTTGACGGAATTGTCAGAGATCTTCAAAGGGCTTTGATTGAGGCGGATGTTAATGTTGTTTTGGTTAAACAGTTGTCTGACAAAATAAAGAAGGGCGCATTGGATGAGAGAATTAAGGGAATTGAAAAAAAAGAGCATATGATTAAAATTCTTCATGATGAGCTGATTTCAATACTTGGGGGGTATAAGAAACTTGAATTAAAAGAGAAGCAAAACAGAATTATGCTTCTTGGACTTTATGGTGCGGGAAAGACTACAACAATCGCGAAACTTGGAAACTATTTTGCGAAAAGAGGAAATAAAGTTGCGCTTGTTGGGCTGGATGTTCACAGGCCTGCGGCAAAAGAGCAGTTGAAACAGTTAGCTGAAAGAAATAAACTTACTGCTTTTGTCGACGAGGGGGAAAACGACGCTGTAAAAACATGGAAGAAATTTGAACCAAAACTTAAGGAATATAATCTTGTTTTGATAGATACTGCCGGAAGGCATACTTTAGATAAGGAACTAATTAGCGAGATTTCTGCGCTGAATAAACAGATCAAACCAACAGAGAGTATTTTAATTATGCCCGCAGATATAGGGCAGGCTGCAAAAGCCCAGGCTAAAGATTTCAAGGAAGCTCTTGACATTACAGGAGTTATTATCACTAGGATGGACTCCACAGCAAAGGGCGGGGGAGCTTTGACTGCCTGCGCTGAAACCAAAGCTGGAGTTTATTTTATTGCTAACGGAGAAAAGATTAATGACATTGACGAGTTTAATCCAGAAAGATTTTTATCCAGACTTTTGGGAATGGGAGATTTGCAGAGCTTGATTGAAAAGATAAGATCTGTAACAGATGAAAAACAGCAGTCAAAAATTCAAAAGAATATAGAGGAAGGAAAACTAACTTTGAATGATGTTGTCGAGCAGGTCAAATCCATGAATCAAATTGGGGGATTTGACAAGATAAAGAGTATGATCCCAGGACTAGGAAATGCAAAAATTCCTGATGATTTACTGGAGAACCAACAAAGCAAAGTTGCAAAGTGGGAGCATATTATCAGTTCGATGACTTTAGAAGAAAAAGAAAACCCAGACTTGTTTGACGACAAAAAAACAGGAACTTCAAGATTAAACCGTGTTGCACGAGGCGCAGGAGTCAACAATTCTGATATAAGGTCTTTGCTAAAACAATACAAGATGCTCAATGAGATGATTAAGTCTTCTTCTAATTTTGATCCTGAAAAAGGAATGAGTCAGCAGCAAATGATGAAAATGGCTAAGAAGTTTATGAAAGGAAAAAAATTCAGAATATAAAAAGTGCAATTTTAGTTTTATAATTAAGGAGCTTGGCAATACCTAAAAACAATATAAGGTTGAAGATTGTTATGTGGTTGATCTCCACCTATTGAGCCAGTATCATAATTACCTGCAGGAGTGCATGCAGAATTCCCCCATGCACGACCTAAACAACCAGGACTACCACTCTCGGCACCTAGATCATGTTCATGGCTTGGCATTTCGCTGACATTTAAAGTATGTGTTTTTTCTCCACCTGTTTTTCCCAAAGAATTAAATTCTGATTGGCTTGTATCTAATCCGACAATAACCCTTCCTTTTGCAACTTCAGTCCACCCACTTGGACAACTTGCAAGATTAAAAGCCAAAACAGCACCAGAAGGAATAGAACTAAGAGGAGGACAATTTGTTCCATCACTTCTACAAACTCCTTCAATTTCATTTGCACTATGGCCCATAACTGAAGGTTCAGCAGAGCCAGTTGGATTGTAAGCCATTACAAAAATACCTGCAAGTGCAATTAAAATAAATGACATAACAGCAATTAAGGAATAAAATACCCGATTATTCAGATTTACATTAAATTGAATTTTTTTCGCCATCTTTTATTTGAATATGAAAATAATCAAACTATTTAAACTTTTTTAAAGATATTAGCAAAGAGATATTTTCAAAACAAAACCTTAATAATTAATTATTCATATTTGTTGCATGTTAAAAGTCTATGGAATTATAGGAATTATTTTAATTATCCTCGTGGAGTTGAATTTTTTTCTGAAAATTGAGCCGTTTGCGAGTTGGTATTTTCCAATTGTTTGGCTTGGTTATATTCTTGTTGTTGATGCCCTTGTCTATCAAATAAGAAAAAGATCTCTGCTGAAGAACAAGCCTTTTGCATTCCTTGGGCTTTTTGTTCTTTCAGCAATATTTTGGTACATTTTTGAGTTGCTAAATTTCTCTATACAGAATTGGAGTTATATCAGTCCTGAAAATTATCAGGCATCTTCGATATTTTTGAGGGACATATTCAAGTTTCTCTCTTTCTCTACAATACTTCCTGCACTTTTTGAAACAAGCGAGTTGATAATCTCTATTCATTTATTTGATAAAATTAAATTAAAAGAAAAATTGTCAATCACGAAAACTTTTGTTTATGTCCTTATCAGCTTAGGAGTTATTTGCTTTTTTCTTCCGATCATACTCCCACAGTTTGCATTTCCCTTGGTTTGGTTAAGCTTTTTCTTGATTTTAGATCCTGTGAATTACTTAAATGGCCAGCCAAGTATTATCAGGCACATAAAAAATAAAAATTAATAGTTCCACTATCGCTGCTTTTTTCAGGGATTATTTTGGGATTTTTCTGGGAATTTTGGAATTATTGGTCTATTCACAAATGGGTTTATGATGTTCCTTTTGTTGGATTTTTTAAAATATTTGAGATGCCAATACTTGGTTATCTCGGTTATTTTCCGTTTGCATTCGAGCTTTATTCAATGTACTGGTTTGTGAGAAGTTTGTTTACTCCAATAGAGGGGATGTTGAAATGAAAAAACTAATCTCCCAAGGTGCAGAAGCAAAAATATTTTTGTTTGGAAATTCAATTGTTAAGGATAGAATAAAAAAATCTTATCGTCATCCAGAGTTAGACAAACAAATTCGGCAAAGAAGAACAAAAGCAGAAACCAAGCTCCTTGAAAAAGCATCAAAGATAATAAATTGCCCAACTCCAGAAAAATTAAAAGAAAATTATCAAATAAAAATGCCTTTTATCGAGGGAGAAAAACTTTCGGAGAATTTAAATTCTTTTTCTATTGTAAAACAAAAGAAAATCTGTAGAAAAATTGGAGAATCTGTAGCAAGGCTTCATAGTACAAATATAATCCATGGGGATTTAACAACCAGCAATATGATTCTAGTTAAGAGGGAAAATTTAGCTGCTCACAAAGGTTCGCAAAAAAATAAGAAAGTTATTAATAAAAAACAACTAGGAGATTTGTCATTAACTACTTTAAGCGGAGCATCACGAAGTATGACTGATGCGGAGCCATTTATAGCAAGCGATCCAGCGCGAGAGAAATTTAAAGTTTACTTCATTGATTTTGGTCTTGGTTACATAAGTAAGAAATACGAAGATAAAGCTGTTGATGTTCATTTGTTCAAACAGGCACTTGAAGCAAAGCACTTCAAAAATTGGGAAGTCTTGTTTAGAGAGTTTGTTAAAGGATATGAATCAGTTGATAAAAAAGAAGCTGAGAAGGTTTTGAATCAGATGAGGAAAGTTGAGAGGAGGGGAAGATATAGGGGCAGTTAGCTCTTACATAAATAATTTACTTCTGTGCCATCTTCACGTCGAATTGTGTACCAATTAGAAGGATTTTTATTTAATGAAAATCTAATTTTCCTGTAAAAGATTTCATAATCAACACCCTTCATAAAATCCTGGCTTTTCTTAAATTCTGCTTTCACCATCCTTAATTGGAAAAAAATATTAATCCGCTCTTCCAAACCCAATCCCTTTAAAGTTTCCTTATTTATTCTAAAAGTCATTTTACTCAAAAAATTCAATTCCTAATTCTTCTTCTATTTCTTTATGCTTCAGACTTTCAATAGATTCCGTGTTGCCGAGAATTTGCGAGCTTTGAACTCCAGTTACTATTAGCAAAACACGGATGGACTTTTCCATATCGTCGGAAATTTGAGCTCCCCAGATAAGTTTTGCATCAGGGCTCAATTTATTTCCAACTGATTCGATTATTAGTTTGCATTCATCAAGACTCATGTCCTGACCTCCGATAATGTTTACTAATGCTCCTTTTGCTCCAGAAATGTCTACATCCAATAAAGGATTGCTTATTGCTTTTTCAATTGATTCTATTGCTCGATTTGCACTATCTGATTCTCCCATTCCTATCAAAGACACTCCTCCGTCTAACATTACTGCTTTGATATCTGCAAAATCAAGGTTCACAAGTCCTGTGGTTGTTACGAGCTCCGTTACTCCCTTGACTGCGTTTGTCAAAATTTCGTCTGCAATTTTGAATGCAGTTTGCAAAGGAAGTTCAGGAGCTAATTCTAAAAGTTTGTCATTAGGAATTACTATTAAAGTATCTACAACTGATTCCATTTTTTCCAAACCTTCCATTGCATTCTCTATTCTTTTTTTTCCTTCAATTGTGAAAGGCAAAGTAACTACCCCGATTGTCAGGGCCCCTTGTTTTTTTGCAAGCCCGGCAACTACTGGAGCAGCTCCTGTACCAGTCCCGCCTCCTAATCCGCAAGTGATGAAAATCATGTCAGAGCCAGAAATTTTTTTCTTGATTTCATTTTCAGATTCGTGTGCGGCCTCTGCACCTATCTTTGGGTTAGAACCTGCACCAAGTCCCTGAGTTAACTCTTTTCCTATCAAAATTTTTTGATCTGCAGTAGCATATAATAAATCCTGCGCGTCTGTGTTTATTGCGATAAGCTCTCCTCCTTTGATGCCAATCTCTCTCATTCTGGAAAGAGAGTTGTTTCCTCCACCACCAATTCCAATAACTTTTATTTTTGCTGCCTGTTTTTTGAGAAGCTCTTCAAGTTCTTTGTCTATTTCCTGAACTTCTACAGACAACGAACTAACTGAAGAATAAGAAGTTTTTGTGTAGGGGGGATTATTTCCGTCCATTTGAAATAAAAGATGAGATTCTTTTTAAGGATTATTGTGGTCGTTTACGGTTAATAAGCTGAAGAAACTCTATTTTGGAGGTTGATTAATCTTATTGCCCTGTCTAATGCAATATAATAATTTGTCAAAGCGAAGCCAGGAGCTCTAAGATCCCCGAATCTTCTTTCGAACTCGCTTCTAACTTTAAGCTCAGAACTTAAGAAAAGTGTTGAGCTCTCGGATTCTTCATGATTGTGTATACAACAATATTTCAAAAGCCTGCTATCTGGATTCAGCCGTTTAAGCTCCAACTTTTTTTCAAAGATAGCTTCATGTCCTGGCCCATATAGGGGATCTATATATTCCATTCCTTAAGTAAACAATTAAGAGTTATAAAGATTTTGACAATATAGTTGAGTTAATTATTTAACTTCTTGTTTAATCTCTTTTTTACCCTTTGATTTTTTGTCTTCGATCTCTTTAACTTCCAAATCTAAATCAAAGATATCCTTGAATTTTTCTTTAAAGAGCTCGACGAACTTTGACATCTGTTTGTTTACTTCAATAATTAGCTTTTTTTCTTTAATCTCAAATTGAAGGTCCTGCCTGAATAGGAACTCTATAAATGATTTTACTTTTTCATTTAGATCCTCGACTTTTTTGAGAACTTTGATTTTGTAGGAAACGTTTTTTCCTGCGAGAGGGTTGTTGAAATCTGTCATGACTCTGCCTCCTGAAACAGTGAGTATTTTTGCCATTCTTCCGTCGAAGTTGAACATAACTCCTGGCACTGGATTAATTTTATGCTGGACAAATATTTTCATTGGAATCATCTGGATCTGTTTTGGATCTCTAGGGCCAAAAGCTTTTTCTGGAGAGAGTTCAATAGTATATTCTCCTATATCTTTTCCAATTAAAAAATCCTCAATTCCCTTAAGGAACATTCCTTCTCCTAAGCAGAAGATGAACGGTTTTGGAGTTACTTTTGGATCAAGTTTAGCTAAATCTCCTTTGATATTTGAATCGAAAACTTCTCCATCTTTGATTCTACCTGTGAATTCAACTGATATAAAATCTTTTTTTGCAAGTTTCATGATTGAAATATAAAAAATGAGATTAAAAGGTTTTGGGTGGAGAAGAAAAGATTTTAAACTTAATAATTTGCTATATATTATGAAAAAGAAAGTGGTTATTGGAATTGGGGCAGGGATGATCCTTTTGATAGGACTTCTTTTTTATTTTGAGTATCCAAACAAAGAGGAATATGACATAACTCAAGAAAAGCAGATTACATTTATCTCTAGTTTGATTAAAAACCTTGAAGAATGCCAAGGATATTCAAAATTTTCACCAAGAGAAAAAGCGCTAGAAGTAGGTTATAGCCAGTTTTGTTTTGATTCTACAGACATAGATAATACTAATCTAAGTAAACTCGAAGCTCTTGAAAACTTAAAAGGAATTTTAATAGACGAGAATATCAGTTCGAATTACAATTATTATGCTGAGTGTAATTTATTATGGGAATTTAATTATCAAAAAGTTGTTGTAAGGTTAAATCATGCGACTATAAGGGTATATGAATGTAAAGATAAATTTTATATAACTTCTAGTTCTTATCCCGGTCCACCAACAGTTAGAGCATACAGGATAAGACTTAGTGAAGAAATTATTAATAAACTTAAAGAATAAAAGTAACCTTTTCAATTTAATAATTTTGATATCATAAGGAAAATTTGGGGCAGTTACTTAAGGTTAATAATCTCCATCCTGCCCCAATAATTTTATAAAGCCTTTTCTTTTATTTAGGAAATGGTGTTGAAGATAATTAGCGCTACTGAAGCAAAAGTTGGGACAAATATAATTCTGGACGGAGACTCTTATACTGTTAAGAAAGTTGATATTTCTAAAACAGGCAAGCACGGACATGCAAAGTGCAGAATTGAAGCTCAGGGAATAATCAGCGGAAACAAAAAAGTGTTTGTTGTCCCGGGCCATGACAGGTTTGAAGTTCCTTTGATAAATAAGCAGAAGGCGCAAATTCTTTCTAAATCCGAGGGAAAAGCTTCAGTAATGGATTTAGAAACTTTCGAAACATTGGAGATAGTCTGCCCAGACAAAGAAGTTTGGGACTCGCTAGAAGAAGGCGGAAATTGCGAGTATTGGGATATTGAAGGAGTGAAGATAATTAAGAGAAAAGTGTAAATATATTTCTGAAGATAATTAATTTTATATAAGGTTTAATTGTTTCAAAAATATGAAAATAGTTTATGCAATGAATTCAGGATTTTTGACTTTAGAAGAGCATAGGTCTCTTTTAGGTAAATTAGAGAAGCTGGAGGGAATAATTAGTGAAGAACCTTCGTTTAAAGGTGTTTGCGATTTTGTGTCGGTTGAAGTTGTTAATGATTCTCAGAAAACGTTTAGAGCTTTTGGAATTGATGGAACTGCCTACGAAGAGTATACTTACAATAAAGAAGGAGTTATTACTAAATCTTCTCGTAGAAAGTATGGTCCTATAAGTAATGAGTAATGGAATTATATTAATAAAAAACTTTAAAAGGCGTCTGATTCTAAATTATTATGGCAAAGATACTAGAAGCGCAAAACAGAATATTCAAGAATGTTTTTGTTTGCAAGAACTGCAAATCAAAAATAAAATCAGACACTCAAAAAATTCTCAAGGGAAAAGTTAAATGCAGAAAGTGCGCTAAAAGAGCATTCAGACCGTTGAAGAAAAAGTGAGATTTTATAAACTGACTTTTCGTTTTTTATAAGAGGATAAAATGAAGCTATTTGTATTTGATTTAAGTTTGTTAATAATTTTTACACTCGGAGTTGCAATATTTCTTTGGAGGAACAAAAAGAATGTTGATCGAGAAGGAATCCTGTATATTTATAGAACACAAATCGGAGTGAAAATCTTAAATTATATCGGAACCAAATACAAAAAGACTCTTGATTTTTTTGCTTATATTATTGTGGCAGTCGGCTACCTGCTGATGGTTTTTTTTACCTGGTATATGATTAAGACAGTTTACTATTATTTGATTTATCCTCAGATAATCGAAGTGTTTGACGGGCCTCCATTGATGTTGCTTATTCCTTATTTCCCGCAAATTTTTGGAGCTACAGAATTTTTCCCTAATTTTTATTTTCTATATTTTATAATTTCAATAGCAATAGTTGCGATTGTCCACGAGGGAGCTCATGGAATCTATATGAGACGGCATGAAATTAAAGTGAAATCGACTGGGTTTGGTTTCCTTGGACCGATTCTGGCTTTCTTTGTTGAACAAGATGAAAAAGACATGGAAAAGAAACCAATCTTTCAACAACTTAGTGTTTTAGCGTCAGGAGTTTTTGCAAATCTTTTAACAGCATTAATTTTCTTAGGAATACTGTTTCTATTTTTTACATCTTTCTACAACCCATATGGAGTTATGATTGCCGGATATTCGACGTCGGTCATTTCCACTTTAGATATCAATAAAATAACTCCTACAGGAGAAACGATTCAAGTCGACGATTTGAAACTTGTACAACTACAAATTGAAGACAAAACTTACTTTGCTCCAGAAAATTTCTTTGAATTGAACCTTGAAGAATTAAAAAGTACAGAAGGACAGTTTTACCTATATCAAGATCAGCCTGCAATTAACCAAGAAGTTAAAGGGACTTTGATTCAAATCAACGGGAAAGATGTTGCTAGTGTTGAAGATGTTGCTAATAAACTGTCTAATTATAAAGTCAGGGAAAAAGTAGAAATAAAGACAGACTATAACGGAGCGATTAATAGTTACAGCATTGAACTTGGAGAGAGTTATGAAGAAGCAGGAAGACCGGTGATAGGAATCAGCATCGGCCCAAAAAATAATTTGAATGTTTTCCAGTTAATTGACAATTTAATTAAGGA